>Ga0209712_10002403_pt1 | contig 15439 bp, 12 predicted proteins | sample ArcOceMetagenome_FD_187443 | JGI IMG/M metagenome (GOLD analysis project Ga0209712, IMG submission 187443) | Marine eukaryotic phytoplankton communities from Arctic Ocean - Arctic Ocean - Greenland ARC118M Metagenome (SPAdes) (version 2) | ecosystem: Environmental > Aquatic > Marine > Oceanic...
GTATAGCGATAACGAAACAGTGCAAAACATGCGCTTTCAACTGGCGTTGCAAGCGTTAACCTCTGGCAGAGGTTTAACGCTAACCACTGAAACCTGTGAAGGCGCCGCCATGATCATCAAAAAAGTGAGACTGCTACGCTAATTTTTTATCTTACTAATTTTATAGGCACTGGTCTGTTCTTGCGCCATTATAAAAATGTTTTTGTGTAGGCCTGGTGATCTTAAGAGTTGGCTTCACCATAGGGTAAATTCAAAGTAACGAGTCGGTTCTTGCTGCCATGATAAAATCGTTTTTGTGTAGGCTTGGTGACCTTAAGAGTTGGCTCCACCATAAGGTATGGTTCAAAACAATTCGTCGGTTCGTGCTGCCATGATAAAATCGTTTTTATGTAGGCCTTTAATCTTATGACTCCACCACGTTACTGTGGTTTTTCCCCATTCCGTTAACAAATCAGGATGATGCCCTTCACTTTCGGCAAGCTCCCCCACCTTGTTGGTAAACGCCAACGCCAATACAAAATTTTTAAAGGTGTATTCGCGGCGTAATTTTAAAATGCCGTTTTCACTCACGCCCTGCCATTCGGGAAGCTGATTCATTAAGGTGGCAAGTTCTGCATCACTTACTTGTGGGGCGTCGGCACGACAGGCTTCACAAGATTGTTGATTTAGCGGGTCCATAAACATCACTCCTTAATTTTTAACCTAATTTCAACTTAGCATAAGTAAAACAACTTGGCAGCAATAGTGACTTAATGTGACAAAGGGTGATTAAAGTGTACTGCTATGAATCGATTAAGACCCTTAAACGCAAAAGCCCAGCAAGTGCTGGGCTTTTTAAACGCATGTTGAAACTAAGTTTTAGTTAACTTCTTTTGCGTTAATTTTAGCGTACCACTCTTGAGGGCCTGTTTTATGAACAGACGTTCCTTGGGTATCTACCGCTACAGTTACTGGCATGTCCACTACGTCAAATTCGTAGATAGCTTCCATACCTAGGTCGGCAAAGCCAACCACTTCAGCGTTTTTGATGGCTTGCGATACTAGGTATGCCGCGCCGCCAACAGCCATTAGATAAGACGCTTCGTTATCTTTAATGGCATCAATGGCAAGCTGACCACGTTCTGCTTTACCGATCATGCCCATTAGGCCTGTTTTTTCGATAACAGTACGAGTGAACTTATCCATACGTGTGGCGGTTGTTGGTCCTGCTGGGCCTACAACTTCATCACGTACTGGATCAACTGGGCCTACGTAGTAAATAAAGCGGTTTTTCAGATCGACAGGTAATTCTTCACCTTTTTCGATCATATCTACCATGCGCTTATGCGCCGCATCACGGCCGGTAAGCATTTTACCGTTTAGAAGAATGGTTTCGCCTGGCTTCCATTCTTTCATTTCTTCACGGGTCACTGTGTTTAGATCAACACGGCGTACGCTTTCGCCTACTTCCCAAGTAATTTCAGGCCAGTCTTCTAGTTTTGGCGCTTCCAATTGAGCAGGGCCAGAACCGTCTAGTTCGAAGTGTGCGTGACGAGTAGCGGCGCAGTTTGGAATAATGGCAACTGGCTTGTTAGCAGCGTGAGTTGGGTAATCCGCAACTTTCACATCCAGTACCGTTGTTAAACCACCAAGACCTTGAGCACCAATGCCTAGCTTGTTCACTTTTTCGAACAATTCTAAACGCAGCTCTTCAGAACGGTTTTGTGCACCGCGTGCTTGTAGCTCTTTGATGTTGATTGGTTCAAGAAGCGCTTCTTTTGCAATCATCATGGCTTTTTCAGCTGTACCGCCAATGCCTATACCAAGCATACCTGGTGGACACCAGCCCGCACCCATTTTAGGGATTTGCTCAAGCACCCAATCCACTACGGAATCAGATGGGTTAAGCATGGCAAATTTAGACTTAGCTTCAGAACCGCCGCCTTTTGCTGCCACGTGTACATCTACTGTATTGCCTTGCACTAATTTAGTGTGGATAACAGCAGGTGTGTTGTCTTTGGTATTTTGACGCTTGCCGTCTGGGTCAGCCAGAACCGATGCACGTAAAATGTTATCAGGTAGAAGGTAAGCGCGACGCACACCTTCATTGGCCATTGCTTCAACGTCCATGGTGGCGTCTTCAAATTTAACATCCATACCAATGGTCAAAAATACGGTAACAATACCGGTATCTTGGCAAATTGGACGGTGGCCCATGGCACACATGCGGGAGTTAATTAGGATTTGTGCAATGGCGTCTTTTGCACCTTGAGACTCTTCAGTCTCGTACGCTTCTTCCATGGCTTTGATGAAATCTAGCGGATGATAATAGGAGATGTATTGCAAAGCATCGGCAACGCTTTGAATCAGGTCCTCTTGCTTGATCACTGTCATAGTGCTCTCTCAATCGTTGTTTTTTTGAACAGTTTTATGCCTAATGAGAGAATTGTAGCATGGTTGGCGTAGATAGGCTTATAGGCAAAAGCTAATGAGACTATTAACCATATGAATAATGAGAAACCTCGAGCACATAAGACGTGTTTTGATGAGTGTATTAAAAGATAAAACAAAGCACTAGGCCCTTAAAAACAGGCCTAGTGCTCTGTATTTATATATTTCACAGGCCTTAGGTTTTGAAAAAGCCCAGCATGCTTTGCATTTTTTTCGCTTGCTCGGCCATGGCTTGACTGGCTGCCGCCGCTTGTTCAACTAAGGCCGCGTTTTGCTGTGTCATGTTATCCATTTGTGACACCGCCACATTCACTTGATCAATGCCGGCTGTTTGCTCCGTGGCACCCTCTGATATGTTTGAGACCACGTCATTTACTTTGCTCACAGCCTCTAGGATTTCGAGTAAGGTTTTACCCGACTCATTCACTAAATTGGTGCCACCATCCACTTTTTCGACACTGTCTCTGATTAAGTCTTTAATTTCTTTGGCCGCACCTGCGCTACGTTGAGCTAGGTTTCGAACCTCTCCGGCAACCACTGCAAAGCCTTTGCCTTGCTCACCTGCACGGGCCGCTTCCACCGCTGCATTTAGCGCTAATAAATTCGTTTGAAAAGCAATTTCATCGATCACACCGATGATGTCCGCTATTTTTTTACTGGAGGCATTAATCCCTTCCATGGCTTCAACCGCGTTGTTTACCACTTGGCCACCTTGCTCAGCTTTGTCTTTCGCTTGCAACGCCAAGTGTGCCGCTTCTTTTGCACCTTCCGCACTTTGCCTCACATTGGCTGTCATTTGCTCCATGCTAGATGCGGTTTCTTCTAAGTTACTGGCTTGCTCTTCTGTTCTCTGGCTTAAATCGATATTGCCTTGTGCCAATTCCGCTGCGCCGGTGTGAACCGTGGCAGATGAAGTTAGCGCGTTGCCTATGACTTCTGTTAGTTTGCTAGAAGTTTGGTTAGCGTCATCTTTTAATTTGGCAAATGAACCTTCGTAATGACCTTCAATTTTTTGAGTAAGATCCCCTTCTGCCATGGCACTCAGTACTTTCATAACATCGTTAATGGCGATGTCGGTTGTCTCAACCAATTGATTCAAACCAAAGGCAATTTTTTGGAAGAAACCTTCTTTACCTTCCATATTCATGCGTATGGAGTAATCCCCTTTGGAGGCGGCTTCAATCATGTCATTCACTTCATTTTCGGCTTTTACTTCCTGTGTTCGATCATGCCATTCCACCACAGTGCCTAAGCGTTCTGATTGCTCGTTATTAATGGGATTGGCCGTTAATGAAAAAGTCCGCCCACCCACTTTTATTTCTGTTTCATACGTACCCTGAAGTTTGGCCAACATAGATTGCTGATGACTTGGATCTTTATGATAAATATCGATGCTTCTGCCAATGATATTTTTCGCATCAAAATTAGGCAGCTCTGTTTTTAAATCCGACTCCACACTTTGCATCATTTTATGCACGGCATCATTCATATAGATAACATCATTATTTGCATCCCCAATCATGACATTGGTTGAGCAGGCATCTAGAGCTTGCTTAATACGTGCGTTTTCATTAGCAATTTTTTGCTCTTCTTCTTGGCGTTTCAACTCAATGGTAGTGTCCTCCCATTCCACCACACTGCCGATACGGTGGTTCTCTTTATCGTAAATTGGGTTTGCTACTAAGTTAAACGTACGCCCACCTACATTAATAGCTGTACGATACGTTGTATTAAGAGCCTCTAACATAGAACGTTGATGGGCCGGATTTTTATGGAACACATCAATATTGCTGTTCATTAAGGTATTCACATTAAAATTAGGTAAATCTGATTGAATGTCTGATTGCGCAATGTGCATCATTTCCAGCACGGCATCGTTCATATAAATAATTTGATGATTATCATCAGCGATCATTACATTGGTGGTACAGGCATCTAGCGCTTGTTTAATACGACCAGAGACAATGGCCTCTTCTTGAGCCGCTTCCATTAAACGTTTTGATTCTTCCGCGCTTTTTTCTACTTTCTCATTTTGAATGCTTTGCTCGCTTTGCATTTTTTGTAATTGGTCCACGGTGTTATTCATACCTGTTGCCAATTTTTTCATGTCGCCGTTATAATTTTTTTCTAGGCGCTCAGCGAGATTGTTGTCCGCAACACTTTGCAAAACATGATTTGCCTCGCCAAAACAGCTGCCTAAAGATGACAATAATTCATTGATACTGGCAGACGCCTGACCCACTTCATCTTTGGTTTTGTTATCAATGCGAATTGAAAAGTCTCCGCTTTGAATGATTTTCCCTAGCGTTTTTGAAAGCTGTGAAATTGGTGCAGATAAATACCGGCCCAAGTAAAAAGCCACACCCGCCATAATAACGCCAAAAATAATCACTACTACTGTCATCAATGTTTGCATAACAGACACTGGCGCCAACGCTTCCGCAACATCGATTTCAGCTAATAACGCCCACTTTAATCCTAAAACAGAAATAGGCGTATAAGCACTGAATACTGGATTTCCATTATAATCAGTAACGATCTGAGCGTTGGATTCTCCAGCCAATGCGTTATCCACCGCTAAGGTTTTTACACTGCCTGTTTCAGGGTTACGAAATGCCTCAACAACAGAATGCGTAACAGGGTCTAAGTATGAATCCGATCGCATGAGTTTATCTGGCCCCACTAGATACGCCTCACCGGTTTCTCCCATGCCGGACCGCTCAGCCATAATGCTGTTGATTTCTGCAATGGGCATTTGAAATACCAGCACACCAATTTTATTTTCACCGTCATAAATAGGGGTGGCGATAAAACTGGCAGGGGCTTGATAGGAAGGAAAATAAAGTTTGTAGTCGGCTAAAACTGTTTCCCCTTTTTGTAATTGATTAGCCGCTTGTTTATACACATCTGCAAAATTAGTATCGGCATAAGGGCCTGATAACAGAGAGGTGGCAAAGTCCAATTCTTTAAACACACTGTAAACAATATTGCCTTCATCTAAATCCACTAAAAAAATATCGTAATAAGAAAATCGTTTTAAAAAATCACGGATTTCAGAATGATAGGTTGCATGGTGGTTATGATATTCCTCGTCGCCAGGGGCTCGATCCATTGCATCTTTTGACCCTAGCGGCTGTTGATTATCGCTTATATAGGCTCGCTGTAATGCAATGGCTGTGGAAGGTAAGCCATTAATAATAGAGTCCACATCGGCATTGTGATGATTTTGATTTAAATACTCTGCAGAGAATTCATCTTTATAATAGGCACTTACTGAGCGCTGTGCGGCAGAAGCATTAAAGTTCGAGCTTTGTGATGTATATCGGGAAAAGGCTCCGTCAAACGCTTTCATGGCTGAAATAATATTGGCTTGGCCTGCCATCACAAGCACTTGCTCGTTGATGCGTTTAATATAACGCTCCACCGCATTTTTGCGGCTTTCCCTCACGGAGATGAGGTTATTAATGGCTTGTTCTTCTAGTAGTACACTCGACTCATAACTAGAAATAATGCCTACAATGCTCGCCGGAATTAAACTAATCAGAACCAAAACCAGCATCAATTTACGCGTCATGGACATATTGGCAAATTTTGAGTGCATACAGCTACTATCCCATCATTTTATAACCTTAAAAAATAGTTTAGCAGCTGATTTTTAATTCAGAAAAATTTATTAGACACGCACTATTATTGGGCAAAACTGTTATTAAAAGCACTGATAAGCTTGACCACTTGATCTACTTTAGGTGATATGAAATTTAAGACGTAACGCTTTTAAAATGTAAAAACACATAAAAAAGCCCGAGTGATTAACCCAGGCTTTTTTTGAAACGATTTAAATTGATCGCTCTGATGTTAGTTAGAAAAAGCAGCCCACTTTAATGAATAGCTACAGCGTCATATCCAAGCTTACGCCTAATACCTGCTCTGACATTTGAATTTTACTCAATGGAGACAGGGACGGGTTTGATACCGCACCAGACTGAGCTACGTCGTTTTCAACCCCATGGGAGTAATAAGCACTAAGGTTGTAATCTTGATTGATCATGTAACTCATACCCAGAGTGTAATGGCTCTCGACTATTGCACCGGCAAAAATATTATCCGCCACACGATTATCCGCCATTGGGGATTCTGAATAGTTATAACCTGCTCGCAACGCAACTTGAGGGCTCACGTTATATTCGCCACCAATTTTATACACCAAACGGTCTTCCCAACCAAAAACGTCTTTAATGACATCCACCCCTTCCCAGTTGATCTGCTGGATGTCTGCCACTAGCTTGGCCTCTGGTATTAGCTGATAGGCAATACCCACTGAAATTACCTGCGGCATATCAAGGGAGCAATCTCCTCCCGTAAATTTATAAACCGCAAACATTCCAGTGCCTGAGCAATGCTCATCGATTTCACCCACATCTATTTTACTTTGATAGGTCACAGCCACGCTGGCGTTTTGCGCTATGTTTGTTACATACCCCACTTTGAAGCCATAACCACTGGTGCTGCCTTCGTTATCGCCAAACCCTCCGGTAAAACCATCGGTTTCAATGGTTTCATAGGCGTATTGCAAAGACAGGCCTACGGATGATTCAGAGTTGATGGCATAACTGATACTGGGGGCCAAAATCACGCCCCCCGCTGTAATGCCTGCAGACTCACCGAGCAACGTCGCAGGGTAATCACTGCCTGCACCACCCAATAGGGTCATGGATAAACCCCAATCTAGGGTTTCGTTTATATTTTGGGTCAGGGCCGCTAAAGGTGTAATAGTTTGATCCAATTCACTGTCTGTGTAGCCAAGGCCTATGTCTGCGCTTAATTCAGGGTAATAAAAGTGTACGTTCACACCTAATAGGTTGCTCACACGGTTAAGCAAAGCCGGGTTATCCACCATGGACATGGCTTCGCTGCCATTAGCTAAACCCGCCCCACCCATGCCGTGAGCAATCACACCATTGCCCGCTGGAAAAAAACCATTGGTGCCATGAGCCGCAAAACAAGTGAATAACAGTACAAAGGTACCCAGAAGACGTGGTTGATTCATATGCGACCTCGATTAATCAATTAAGTGAAGTGAAAAGACGTTCGCCAATATATGAGTTTAGAACAAAGCCGCGAGACTGGTGAAAAATAGTGATAGAGCCGCCGAAACCGTTATTTATAGTCGAAGAACTTTCGACCCGCCTCGTTTGCGCTATTTGGGTTCACCTTATTTGGGTGTTTGTGCTCTCTCCAGCCCGATACATGGCGGCCAATGTTCAAATGCGGGAAGTCTTCACTGCCTTTTACCTCTAAGCCGAGAAACCCTAACAGGCTTGCTAAACTGCCTTTGTGACTCAGGTTCACACTGAAAAAATCATCCCGACCTGCAAAATACTCAAATACTGCTGCTTTATGCTTTAGGTAGCAGGCTTCTAGATGTTCAGTTGTATGAGGATCATCAGTGCTGGTTAAAGCAAATACCTCGTTGAAACTGCGCTTTAAAACAGGGCTAAACACTCCTGTAACGGGGTCCAGCCGGGCTTCCATCTTTTTAAGCAGCATCTGAGCAGAGGGAATCCATTTATCTAAATCACGATCAAGGTATACAAATTTAGAGCCTGGGAATTGTTTGTCTAATTCTTTGTAATCGCTAAAACAAGGTGCATCTGATACTACGTCAGCCAACTCAAACGAATGCTTGGTAAACGCGGTATGAGCCACTTTAAAGTCATATTCCAACATGGCCACACTGATACTGGTGGTGCCCGTTCTGGGTAACCCAATAACAAAAAGTTTATTCATATATTTGTAGGGCCTTTCAGTGAAAAAGCCCTCTCTATTAAATAAGACAGCATTTTACACTAAGGGCGCCTTTTTCTGGGCATAAAAAAGCCCAGATATTTCTATCTAGGCCTAATTGAATACAACAAGTTAAAGCAGCGTTAGTGAAGAAGTGTAGGCAAGGCAAACATTTCAGACTGTGAGGCGCATAGCGGAGCTATGTAACGAGTAGGCTTAAATGTTTAACGCTGGATACACGATGCAGCTAGCTGCTAAATTAGCCCTTACCACCACCATTTCATGGTGTTGGTATCTTCTTCAATGGGCTCCGCTTCATCGTCTAAGTCAATCACCTTAGAATCAAATACCTCTTCTAGCTCATCTTCGCTAAGTGGTCCTTTGGATTTAATAAAGCGCCCACCTTCCGGCAACATGCGAGTCACTTCCATTTCGTTTTGCGCTAAATTAGTAGAGACCAATAACAATGGGCCATCACCTAGCGGAATATCTTCCTCTATGGTTTGGTCTTCTAGTTCTGGCGGCTCAATTTCGCTGTAACGCAGGAAGTACACTTTATCCGCTTCTACCGATAAGTTCATTTGCGCGATACGGCTTAAATCAAATTCAAAGCCATCAAGGTTTATGCCTTCCAAGCCCATAAGCGGGCGGCGCATAATCACTTCATATTCGCCGGGCTCTAATTCAAACCACGTATAACCGTTGGCACGTATATTAAAGACACGCTCATCATCAATATAAAAACTTGGGGCTTCTACTTCATCTGCTGCCCATTGGCTGTTTGGGCGATAGACATAAAGCAGTGCTTTATTTTCATAATCCCAGCGGTTGCCCACTTGGTTATATTCTTTACCGGATACCGTGGCCACATACGCCCCAAAATTGTGGCCTATGGACTGATAGATATGAAGACACCCACTGGTTAAAGACAGTACGGTTATCAGGAAAAAGTTGAGTATTATTTTTATCATTTTAGACTCAAGACGCCATTACATTGCTGATTAGGCGTAGATGTTTACTTATGGCAGCATGATGACATAATTGCGCAAAATAAAAAATAACAACGCTGGAATTCTCATGAAACCGTTTGCTTTAACCACATGCAAGGTTATGGCTGTACTTGCCCCTATCGTTACCATTCTGCCATTTGCCCTAGCGGAAGAGCCTGCAGGACGCATGGGTGAAGACTATTACGGTACAGATATCAGCGCGGCTATTTTAGAAGCCAATCAAAACCCAAGAAAATTAAATTACGATAATCAATTTTGGTACAACCGCTCCACATCACAATCATTCGAACTACCTGATATGAACAGTGAAGATATGGAAAAAGAGCGGCTAGAGGGTGCACTAGGAGCAACTGCCGCTGGTGAGAAAAATGAAGCTAATCCAGAATTGCCTGGGCAAGAGCAAGCTCAATTAGAGCAAAATCGTTTAACGCAAAATGAAAAAGAAAGTAATCAGCAACAACCTCAAGGCCAAGCACCTATGATGGTAATAGAACGCACTAAGCTTTTAAATAAAATTGAGTTTCAACATCCTCAAGGAAGAATCACGACCACAGGTATTGCCTCTCAAGGAACAGTCACAGCAACATCCAGACCCTGAACAATCTGTATATAACAAAATAAAACGAAGATTATTATGATGAAGTTATTATCTTTCTCTTTATATAGCTGCACCGTATTCAGTGTATCACTTAGTATCGAATGTTTAGCCGTTGAACCTATGGATCAATACTATGCTGATGATTTAATTGAAGCCGTAGATCAAGCCCGTGAACAACCACACCATTATGATTACAGTGGCACCTATCGCTACAAGCGCACGACTGCGCAAAGCATTGAGCTTAATCGTTTGGATTTAGGGGAGCTAGACGACACTCGGCTAGAGATGAACGCAGGAAAAACTGATAATAAAGATGCTGAACATTTTTCTGAAGATGGTCAAACAAACGATCAACTGTTTGATAAAAAATCATCACAAACTGCAAATATTAACATGCAAAATAAAAGCCTGAACATTTCAGGCCCTGCCTTACCGCAAAGTGGTTATTACAAAGCGGGTCACGGTGAGTATCGAACGACAGGCATCCGCAGTGAAGGGATTGTCATCTCCACACCAAGACCATAGCGATTAACAGCTAATCATTAAAAAGCCCAATGGTTCGGTTCTAGCTTAATGTATTAAGCAGCCACTCTTGGGCTTTTTTGTTTCGATTAATTCGCGCCTTGGCGGCAATGGTAAACAGTTTTTTATCCCGCATCCAAAGTGGGTAAAATTCATCACCTGACGTTAAAAGCGCTTCTTCAAATTGATGGCATAAGGCCTCAAAATGTTTAAAGCAGCCTGCCAGCGTCAAGTGCAACCAGTTTTCTTGTTTTTCATCAAAGCCCTGCAAGCTAAGTAACGAATTGATTAAGAATAAACACTCTTGTGATAACTGCGCATCTAATTTCAAGTCCACACACTTTCTTAAAATCATTGCGCTGAATGCCATAAATACGTGAGCGTCTTCTAAGGTACGAAAGCGCTTACTGTAATCTGCATAACCATCTCCTGCTAATAACTGACCTTGGCTATTTTCAAACGTAATCTGCCCGTGATTAATATCCGGTACCATTGGCAATGGCGGCATAATATCAATACTCAGACCGTCACTTGGCTGCATTAACAATACTGCTTTAAGAACAGGTTGATCACCTGACTGCCCGGCTTTTGCTACCACTATTAATTGTTTTGCTTGATCAGCCATAGTAATAAAACTTTTATGTCCATTAAGCACACCGCTATCATTTACCATAGTCGTTAATAATTTTGGGTGATTACCTGCTTTTTCACTGACACACATGGCCGCCCATTGATCTTGCTTGAGCTCTGGCAATAAAGCTTGTAGCGCACAGCGGTATCCAATTACAAAGGCTTCACTAATATTATTACTTTGAAGTCCTAGCTTTAACGCAGCCTGAAGACCCTCTGATTTGTCGATTTGAAATACAGCATGCTCTAATTCAGAAAAATCAGAATATGTTTTTTGCTTTAAACTGTTTTCAATTAATGAATAGATGTCGGTATTGGACATGATAAACCTAAAGCATTGGAATTAAGAGAAAGTAAGAACCGGATACTGAATAGCACCCGGCGTTATATCACATTATGGCTGAGCTGGCGCCGCCACAGGTTTAGATGCTTTTTTAAGCGCCTTAACTTGTTTTTCTAAGCTGTTAATTCGTTTCATTAACTGAAGTCGAGTCCCGTCCATGGCTTTAATACCTTGCCCATGCTCTTTCAGTGTTTTACTCACATTACTTGGCAAGCTGGCAATGGTCTTATCCACTTTTTTACTTAACGCTGTTTGTTTTTTCTCTAAATTACTTTTCAAAGCATCTAGGGTTTTGTTTTGCTCTTTTAGTTGAGCACTTAATGCTTTTTTGGCTTTAGCATCCGCTTTAGATAGTTGAGCTAATTTACCATCATGCTGAGTTACCAGTTTACTTTGATCATCTAAACGCTGAGTGTTTTTGCTGATTTTATTTTTATTGCGCTTATTGGCTACATCCCACAATTTACGAATCTCGTGGTCTTGGTCTCGCAATAAAATTTTCATGGCATCCACAGATAGATTAGCTTGCTCATCTGTACTGCTTAGCCTGTCTTGCAAAATGGTCAACGCTTTAAGCTGTTTATCGGTTTGCGATTTTAACTGCTGTAGTTGTACTAATAATGCAATGCTTAATAACACGGCAAAAATGCTCACCGCCCACAGAACTTTAGAACCGCCCGACGATGGGGATGTATTAGGACTACGATATTGACCGCCGCCACTGACACGATTGCGACTGGCAATCTCGTCTTTGCTTATGGCGATGGTGGCCAGCTGTTCCGGCTCTTTATCCCTAGTATTATCCATGGTGTTCTCAAGTCAGCTATATACGCACATTTTGGCAGGCACAAAGATTTTGGCAAGCGCCCTAAGCCTATTTTATGGACTAATGGGCAATTATTATTCAATTAAGGCCCCAATAGCAGCAAACTATGGCGGTTTTTTTAAGGCTAATTTTACCGTAAACTGCCCCCATCAATTAATTATAGGTTTCATTATGGCTCGTCTGATTCTTGGCTCTAGCTCACCATTCCGCAAAGCTTTACTTGAGAAGCTTGATTTGAGCTTTGATACCGACAGCCCAGACATTGATGAAGCCCCGTTAAAGGGCGAATTACCAAAAGACATGGTTGCACGCTTAGCAAAAGCCAAAGCGCAGGCCATAGCTGAACGCCACCCACAAAGTATCATTATTGCCAGTGACCAATGCGCCACCCTAGACGGTGAAATCATTGGTAAACCCCTCACACATGAGAACGCCGTTAAACAACTGCAAAACGCCAGCGGCCGAGCCGTGACGTTCTATACCAGTTTGTGTGTGTTTAATGCCGGCACCAACCAATACCAAGAAGTGGTTGAGCCATTTTATGTTTATTTTCGAGAGCTGAACGACGGCCAAATTGAAAACTACCTGCAAAAAGAAGAGCCGTATAAATGCGCTGGTAGCTTTAAATCGGAAGGTCTGGGCATCAGTTTATTTGAACGCTTAGAAGGCAATGATCCAAATACATTAATTGGCCTGCCTCTGATTCAGTTAATTATAATGCTAGAAAAGAATAACATTCACGTTATTTAAGCACTTATTAATAGGTACAAAAAAGCCCTCGTTACTTATTCATAACGAGGGCTTTTTTATTAATACTTAAAACTACTGTGCGAAAATACTCTGTATTTTTTTATCGATACCATCTGCACCAATTTGATCACTTAAATCCACATCATAAATACCGTCGTATTTACGACGTAAAACATCGCGACTGTCTTCTTTATTCAGTACAACAGTCGTTTTCAAAAACACAATAAGGTTTTGTTTAACATGGCTTTCGCTTGAGGAGCGAAATAACCAGCCGATAATTGGGATGTCACCCAAAAATGGCACCTTACTTTGTTTTTCTTGTACAGCGTCTCTAATCAAGCCGCCTAACATAACAATTTCGCCGTTCTCTGCTAACACTTGAGTTTTAATAGAACGTTTATTAGTAATTAAATCAGCCTGCCCTTCAACCGCTGTGGCTTCCACACTTTCAGTGCTTTGTTCAACCTCAAGGCGAATAAATTTTCCATCCTGAACATGAGGAATCACTTTTAATGTAGTGCCAATATCTTCACGCTGAATTGTAGTAAAAGGATTTGAATTTGATGTACTAGAAGATGTGCCTGTTACAAACGGTACATTTTGACCCACTATGATTTCAGCCTCCTGGTTATCTAAAGTCATAATACTTGGTGTACTTAATAAGTTGGTATTATTTACAGATTCCAGCGCTTGAATTAAAAATGCAAAATCATTATCGCCATCTTTTCCCACACCACCCAGGGTTAAACCTGCACTCAAAGGAACAGAAGTTCCCGCACTAATACCGGTAATCATATCCACAAGGCTTACACCCGCATCACCAAAATTTGTAGCGGTTAATGGTGTACTTGTACTACCACCTGACTCTGTTGCTTCAACATCTAATAATGCAGTTTGCACACCGACTCGATCATCTTTAGAGCCAGTGACCTCCACAATGGCCGCTTCAATCAATACTTGCGCACGACGCACATCCAATTGAGAAACAATTTCTTTAATCTCTGACATGATAGAAGGTTCAGCACGTACCACCAATGCATTTAAACCCGCGTCGGCGTGAATACTTACCTTACCTGTAGCTTGGCTTTTGCCTTTTTCATCCTTCACATCGCCCATCAGGTTTTTCAGTAATTCTGATAGCTCTTTTGCATCTGCATGCTGTAAACGCATAACGGCTGCTTTACCCGAGAACTTAGAAGGCTGATCCAAAGATGCTATCAGCGCTTTTACTCTTTCACGTGCACTTTTTTCACCACGAATAATCAAACGGTTAGCGCGCTCATCGGCGACCACTCGAATACGTCCTGCCACACCGCTGGCGTTGCTTTTACCTTTACCGCCTTGGCTAACTTTTTCAGGGTCCAGGCTGGTTAGGATATCCACAATATCCCCAACCCAAGCTTCTTCTAATTGAACCACTTCTAATTCAGATACACCGGAGCCATCTAAACGCTCAATGATTTTTTCTAAACGGCGTACGTTGGATGCATGATCCGTTACGATTAATGCGTTAGCGCTTTTCACACCGGCCAAGTGACCGTACTTAGCCACCATAGGGCGTAAAATAGGTACTAAATCTAATGCGGGAGTATCTTTAATTTGAATTACTTGGGTAATTAACTGTTCGCTTTTTTTGTTGCTCAAACCAATGGGCATGCCGCCTTCTTGTTTGCTTGAGTTTTGCTGTACCACTTTAATAATGCCGCCAGCAGGAATGGCTGCGTAACCATGAACACTCAAAACAGATTGAAACATTTCATACACTTCTCGTTTTGTCATAGAAGTATCAGAAACGATGGTCACCTTGCCTTTAACACGAGGATCAATCACAAAGCTGTGGCCAGTAATATTGGCAACCTGGGAAATGAACGCTTTAATATTGGCGTCTTTTAAATTCACTTTCCATGTTTGTGCGTCTTTTGCCAGCGCAGATAACGGCAAAAGCAACAGTAGGAAAAACGCAGCGCTATAATTTTTTATTTTCATAATTTTTTTGTAACTATCACAACTTAAACAAGTAGCTCTTTAATATGCTTTTAACACGTTTAAAAAGAGTGGTTGATGGTCATACGACGACTGCCACGTTCAATAACAATGCTGGCATTACCTGAATCGCGTACTTCATCAATAATGGTTTTATCCTGCTCTGGGTCACCTAATGAATGACCGTTAACCGAAATTAATTTATCCCCTGGTTTCATCCCCAAGCTCATCAACATGGTGGCTGAGTTTGTCAGTATGTAACCGTCGCCTGATGATTTTAAACCAATATCATTCAAGGCTTTTTGAGGGTCTTCCAATTGCTCTTTAGCAAAATCCACAAACTGATCAGGTGTTTTGATTTTTCTTAATGCTTTTTTAAAATCGCCGCCTCGTTTGCGAACCGAGCGTTTGGTGGTTGTCTTTTTAGGCTTACTGGTACTTTGTGTAATGCCCGCAGCCAATTTATTACTGTCTTCAAAGGTTAAGGTTTCAAGTTTACCGCTATTATCTAGAATCACTTTATCTTCATATACTTGTGATAAACGTGTGCGCCCTTGCACCCT
>Ga0209712_10002405_pt1 | contig 15427 bp, 9 predicted proteins | sample ArcOceMetagenome_FD_187443 | JGI IMG/M metagenome (GOLD analysis project Ga0209712, IMG submission 187443) | Marine eukaryotic phytoplankton communities from Arctic Ocean - Arctic Ocean - Greenland ARC118M Metagenome (SPAdes) (version 2) | ecosystem: Environmental > Aquatic > Marine > Oceanic...
AAGCCGTACCTACCGCTTGGATTATATTTGAACCGGCATAAACACTTAAAGGTTTGTGCTCATTGTGAGCAACCACTACATGCATTTCCCCTCGCAATAACTCAAACACACGCTGCTTATCGGTGTAAGTTACTCTAACCAAGCTGTTAGTATTTAATTTTATTCTGGTCTTGTCCTGCAAAAAGAAAGTGGATTGTTCACCGACCTTAGTTTCATAGTCACTATTAAACTGCACTACTTGTGTTGAACCTTGACCAAAGAAAGCATCTGGACTTAGCCATAATCCCAACGAAATGAGCGATGCAAAAATGACGCTTGCGGCCCAAGCAAAGATAGGTGTTTTATTTTTAGGTACAGGTTGAGGCTTACGTGAAAATAACTCACTTAGCTGTGAGAGACACTCCATCTTGTCCCATAGCTTTACCAATTGCATGAAGGTTTCAAGATGAGTATGAGACATATTCAACCAAACCTTCAGCTCAATCTGCTCTTGTTCAGATAGCCCTCTGTCTAATCTAGTAATCCATAAACTCGCCTCATCCATAGGGTCTTTATTCATTTTAATCACATTACTCATTTTTGCCCCCCTTGAATATTTGCTGCTGATCTGGACTGACTTGACCCAACATTTGTTTGATTGAACCCCAGCATGTAACTGGCGCATTTTTTAAATCCTACGGCGATATGCTTTTCTACCGTGCTCTCACTTAATGTCATTTCTTTAGCAATTTCCCTTTGAGAATATCCATATACTTTTTTTAATACAAATACTCGCCTGCACTGCACCGGTAATTGACGAACAGCCTCACAAAAATGGGCAAACTCCTCGCTACTCGCAATATTTTCAAACACTTCATCGTGCATAGAAGCTTCGACGTCAAAGTCACAATCAGTTTCAACCCCATCAGCTAGTCGCGTTTCCGCTTTTTTTAAATGGTCATAAGCTAAATTTCTTGCTGTTTTCATTAAAAACGACTTAGGTTGTTCTACAGGCTCCCGCTTATCCATCTGACAAATTCGCACATAGGTTTCTTGAACTATATCTTCAATTTCTTTAGGCGGAACAATGCGTGACAACATGCTTGCCATGCTATCCTTTGCCGCCATAAAGATTGGATGCCAGGAAGAGTGCATTACTGATTTTTTTTGCATTTTATATGCTATTTCTTACTAACATTAAACTTCAAGTACTTATCAAACGATTACCAACAATTATTCCGCTAGTTGAAGAATACCTTTTCTCAATTTTTGCTATAAATTTCACTCCAAAATAGAAATTAAGTGTAACTTTTTTGTTAATACATGTTAACGTTTTGACATCATTTATATTTTGAAAAAACTGCAACAAATACGCCCACAACGTATTGTTTAATATATGAAATGTAAGAATTTATTAAAAACGGTGACAATCAATACTAAACTAAAATTTTTTAGTTGCTGTGTGGTCTTATTTTTTTCTAATCAGATGCTCTGGGCGCAACCTAAACAAATCCTTCAGGATTTTAATATTGACTCTAGCTATGCTGATATTTCGTTAATTGAATTTGCTAAGCAAGCTGACCTTACTATTATTTTTCCATATAAAAAAGTGCAATATCGGCAAGCCAATGCTGTAAAAGGTAGCTTTAGTATTGAGCAAGGCATGGATCAGCTGCTTGAAAATACTGGGTTGGCCGCTTCTTTTGAGAGAGATGGGGTGGTGACTATTAAGCGCATCTCTATTCGCGATACATTGGCTGAAGACAAATCATTGTTGCAAGAAATTGTAGATTTTCTTGTCGGGAACGGCGACAAAATTATGACCTTTCCTGAAGAACCTTCATATCTTGAACTTATCGAAGTGACTGGGATCCGTGGCAGTATGGATTGGGCATTGGACATTAAGCAAGAATCAATAGGTGTGTCTGAATCTGTTCAATCAGAAGAAATTGGAAAGTTTCCAGACCTTAATTTGGCTGAGTCATTACAAAGGATAACGGGAGTTTCGATTGACCGTTCTGAAGGTGAGGGGCAATTTGTCACAGTTCGGGGCCTAGGCCCACAGTTTAATACAGTCTTAAGTAATGGACGTAGGTTAGCAACAGATAATCAAGGACGTGAGTTCAGTTTTGACACTATCGCGTCAGAATTAGTGACTTCGGTGACGGTAGACAAAACTTTTTCAGCATCCCAACCATCAGGCGGTATCGGTTCAGTTATTAATATAAAAACAGCAAGACCAATGGCATCCAAGGATTTCAAAATAGTCGGCAGTATTAAAGCCACGTTTGATAATAATAGTCAAAAAACAACACCTCAAGGCACCGTTTTTTTTAGCCATAGTAATGACAAGTTAGGATGGTTAGTTTCTCTATCACACCAAACACGCAAGGCACGTATTAACGAAGTGCAAACAGACGGTTGGTTGTTAAATACTGACATTCCGAGTGAACAAATAACATCTACAGCAGACAACATTTTTGTACCAAGAAACTATGATCAACGTGTGCGATTTGACCAACGAAATCGAACTGGCGGTACCCTAGTTTTACAATATAAGGCAACGCCGGATCTGGATGTTAGTCTTGATTATTTACGATCAGACTTTAATGTAAAAACTGATTCAACATCTTTGGGACACTGGTTCACATCAAGTAACTTAGAAGACGTTAAAACAGATGAAAATGGTACTACAACAGCATTTTCTCAGAATGTTGGCCACGCTACAGACTTTCATGCCCGCACATTTGATAGGCCTTCTAGTGTGAGTGCATTAGGTTTTAATAGTAGTTGGCAAGCCTCCCCAAAAGTGTTGCTGGAGTTTGATATTTCTAGCTCTACGGCCAGTACCAAAGATAAGATAGGTGCAGGCAATGCTTTGACTTTAATCGGTTACCTCAATCGGTCTTCTTTTTCCATATCAGAAGGTAGTATTCTGCCTCATATAACCGGTTTCGAATCATCAGATCCAAGCATCGTTGATGCGTTAGGAAATGTCACTGGTGTGTCTGACTATTTGGATCCAATTAATGGCAGGGCACATGTGATGCTGCGTCGTGGTTGGAATATTGAAGATAAATTTGACCAACTAAAAACTGATATCAAACTTTTCGATGGAATGGGCTCTAATGTAGATATTAAGTTTGGCCTCATGTATTCAAAGCAATCAAAACGCAACGAACGTTGGGATAATGAGAAAAATGCAATACATTGTTTATTTTGTGGTTATTTTCAAAACCCCGATCTTCCCGATAAATTTCAAACAGTGTTTGATGCAGGTAACGACTTCCTAAGTGGTGTCAGCGGCAGTGAATTTTTGCCAAAAAGTTGGTTAAGACACGATGGTGAAACCCTTTTCAACTTTCTGGAGTCTGTCAGCGATATTAATTTCGATGCAGTGATACGAAATAATTCTTTCACGGTTGCTGAGAACGTCACGTCTGCTTATATTGAAGGGCAGCAAAGAGCAATATGGCGTGATATAGAATTGTTTTCAAAATATGGGGTGCGTTATGAAAACACCGATATCGTGGTAACGGGCTTTGAGTCAGACTTGTTAGCCCTTACTATTCTTGACCAAACTGAACTGGGTCAACTTAACTCTCTGGGTCGAATTATCTCGCGTTCTGCATCTTATGATAATTGGCTGCCTAGCGTGTCAATAAAAGCAGAATGGCAAGATGAAATTATTGCCAGGTTTGGTCTGTCACAATCCTTAACACGACCCACTATGGGGCAGTTGTCACCGAGTTTAGTGTTAAATACAACCCGTCAGGGGGGGGATTTACGGGCTAGCTCAGGGAGTCCAGATCTTAAACCATTTGAATCTACCAACTTCGATTTAACACTTGAATGGTATTACCAATCATTGAGTTACATGTCTGCTAGCTATTTCAGAAAGAAAGTGAGTAATTTCATTGTTAGCACAGTTATGCAAACAACTATAAATGATGTGACTGATCCAAGCACAGGGTCCAACTCTAATGCCCCAGATAAGGACGACACACTCGCTGAATTTGATCTAACCACACCTATGAATGGTCAAACGGCAACAGTAAGTGGTTTTGAGTTTGCGATTCAGCATGACTTTGACAGTGGTTTTGGAGTGGTGGCAAATATGACATTGGTAGACAGTAACGCAAAACTGGATCCCACTGATATTTCACAAAAGTTTGCTCTCACTGGTCTTAGTAATTCACAAAACGTGATTATTTACTATGAGAAGGGTCCTGGAAAAATTAGGTTAGCATGGAATCATCGTGATGGATTTTTGCAATCTTTAGTGCAAATACAAGGAACTGAGCCAACTTACGTGCAAAGCTATCAACAACTTGATGTGAGCGCTAGTTATGCTGTTAATGATAATATTTCAGTGTTTGTTGAAGGGGTCAATATCACGGAAGAAAATGTGCTCAAACATGGTCGATACCGTAATCAACTACTTTTAGCTCAACAATCTGGCGCGCGCTACTCTCTTGGTCTACGCGGTAGCTTTTAATTTCAACTAAATGCATGTAATTAAATGATCTTGATATATTTGTCATCAGTCGTTATTCACTCATTAGAAGTCTAATTTCACACTTCATTAAATTGATCCCTAGATGTAAAAATCATTATCAAAGAAGGCTTTCCCAATGACAGGCTTATGGTTTTGATGAAATAGAATAAACTGTTTAATCAACTTATTTAGTCTTATTTTTGTTACATTTTGGTCACAATCGAGCACATAAAAAATAATTATTTACGTGAAAACACCAGCTCGACTAGTGGAAAAAAGATAGCCAGTCGTTTGAGATGTAGCTCGATGTAAAAAACATGTAAAAAAGATGGCGGCAATTTAACAATATGTGAGCATTATTGCTTTTGCCTTATTAATAAAGCACACACAGGCACATAAACATAATGAATAAGACACAAAAAATATTCCATAAATCGTTACTCGCTAAAAGCATTACTTTAATGCTTGGTACAGCGGTTGTATTACCTTCTGTTGCACAAGAAATAGACAATACCGAAGTGATCCAAGTTAAGGGTGTTCGAGGCAGTCTATCTCAATCAATGGATATCAAACGTCAATCTGCAGGTGTTGTTGACGCTATTTCCGCGGTAGACATGGGTAAATTCCCTGATACTAATCTAGCTGAATCTTTGCAGCGAATTACTGGTGTATCCATTAATCGCGTCAACGGTGAAGGTTCAGAAGTCACCGTTCGTGGTTTCGGCGGTAACTTTAACTTAGTGACTTTAAACGGTCGTCAAATGCCAGCCGCTAATGTAGGCAGTATCACTGGTAACCCACAAGATAAAGGTGCGGCAGGTACAAGTCGTTCATTTGATTTTTCAAATCTTGCATCAGAAGGTGTCAGCGGCATAGAAGTTTATAAAACAGGCCGTGCGGGAATAAGCTCTGGTGGTCTTGGTGCAACAATTAACATTAATACCCTTAAACCATTAGCTGTGGGTAAAACGATGTCTTCGGTTGGCGTCAAAGCAGTTAAAGATGAAAGTGGTGATGGTGTGACGCCCGAATTGAGTGGCGTAGCGAATTGGTTGAATGACGATTCAACTTTCGGTGTATCACTATTTGGTTCGTTCCAAGAGCGTGACTCTGGTAGTCGTCACATGAGTACCGAAGTGTATGAATTGCGGACATATAACGGTGCAGAGGACTTAAACTCTCTTACCATCCCTGGTGCAACAGTAATAAATGAACCTAACATTGGTCAAATTATATCTATACCTAGTAACATTGGTTTAGGTACTAACCAAGATCATCGTGAACGTACTAATGCTATGTTAACGGTACAATTTGCTCCGATGGAAGACTTAACCTTAACTGCTGATGTGACTTACGCAAAAAATGAGAAAGAGTCAACATCACTTATTGATGGTATCTGGTTTGCACGTCAATTCAGCTCTGTTGAATTTGATGGTAATCCAGTCGTGTCTACTCCTGTTAAATTTTCTGAGACGGGTGGCGCAAATAACGCAGTTATCGGTAAAGATTTCTTCTTTCAAAACTTAGCATTAGCTACAGAAGATGAATTAAAGTCTTTTGGTTTTAATGCTGATTATAACGTCAATGATGACCTTAGCTTAAGCTTTGATGTTGCATCATCAGAAGCCACAAGTGGTGGCGCCGGTCCTGATGGGCTTAACGTAATTCGCTTCAATTTAGCGGGTGCAACAGCCGGTTGGCAAACCGTTGATTTTACTCAACCCATTCCTGCAGCAAGCATCTTAGTTGAAGATACTATCAAAGGTGGTAACGGTAACGGAATTTTTGATAAAGCTGACATTGGCTCACAGGTCACTCAAACAGACAAGTCTGAGCAGAAGACGACAGTTGACCAATTCCGTTTTGAAGGTCAATGGATAGGCGACGATGTGGTTGTTGATTTTGGTGTTGGGTATCTTTCAACAGAAATGAGACAAACACGTCAAGCATCAACTGACGCCTTAGGTGATTGGGGTGTAACCGCACCTGGTGACATTCCAGAAGGTTTATTCGACGTAAGCTGCACGGCTTGTGCATTTGAAGATCATGATCTATCGGGTGTGGCAGGTGCTGATGATAATTCACCAGGTGGAACAACAATACCCTTAGGTAGTGTTTCCTTCGGTGGTGATCCCCTTGCTCTACTAAACGCGGTGGGTCCTCTTTATGACGTATCTTTAGCGGGTCGCTCAATCAATACTGATGATGATAATACGGTTGAAGAAGAGATTATTTCTGTTTATGTTCAGGCTGAAATGGATTATGAAATTGGTGATATGCCTTTAAGCGTTGTTGCTGGCTTGCGCTATGAGCAAACTGATGTGACTTCATCGTCAATTCAGTTTTTGCCTACCCAAATAATTTGGGAAGCGGATAACGACTTTTTACCTGTGTTAGGAGCGTCTGTAGAAACTATCTCAGATCAAAACGATTACTCTAACTTTTTACCTAGTCTTGATTTAGCCCTTGATGTGAGTGATGAAATTATAGCTCGTGCTTCTTTTAGTAAAACATTGGCTCGACCTTCTTATGAACAATTGTTCCAGTCGACTTCAATCTCACCTCCACCACGCATAACAGCATTGGGCGGTGTGGCAACAGGTTCATCAGGTAATGCACAATTAGACCCACTTGAGTCTACTAACATCGACTTATCTGCAGAGTACTACTACAGCGACTCAAGCATGATCTCAATCGGTTATTATAGAAAAGACGTTAAAAACTTTGTAGGTATAGCGCAATCTGAAAAATCATTATTTGGACTGTTAGATGCTACTTCAGGTGCCGCTGGAACAGTATCTGGTGATGCAATAGCAGCATTGGATGCGGGTGGTTATGACATTACCGAAGTTAACATGTTTACCATGTCAGCCGTTTTGCAAAACCCAGCCGACTTTCCTAATGGTGCAGCAGATTTCCAAGATCCTGTTGCTAATCCAAACTTCGAAGGTGAAGTGTTTGCAGCTTATGATGTTTTTGCAGAAGCTGGTGATCCCTTATTACAATTTCAGGTAACCGGTCCTATTAATGACAAAAGTGCTGTAATAGACGGTTTTGAATTTGCATGGCAACATTTCTTTGGTGAAACTGGTTTTGGTTATCAAGTAAACTACACCACCGTTAATGGTGATATTGGCTTTGATAATGGCGGCGCTATCAGTGTTGACCAATTTGCATTAGAAGGCCTAAGTGATACAGCTAACGCAGTGTTAATCTACGAAAAAGAAGGATTTTCAGCACGTATTGCTTATAACTGGCGAGATGAGTTCTTAAGTACTACTAACCGTGGTAAAGGTCCGCGTAACCCAGTATATGTGTCTGAAACTGAGCAAGTTGATATTAACGTTGGCTACCAAGTGAACGATGATTTATCTGTGAGTTTAGATATCATTAACTTATTAGAAGAAGGTCAGCGTAAGTTTGGTCGTAGTAAGAACAATATTTTCTTTGTTCAAGAAGCGGACAGACGCATGGTATTAAGTGCAAGTTACAGCTTCTAACACTTAAGACTGTCCCCCAGTCGGTTTCTTTGACTGGGGTGTGCGTAATTAAAATTAAAAAATTACATTATCAAAGAGTGAAACACCTAGTGTTTCACTCTTATTCGTTGCGTCGGTATTTCTGGCAATGCTAGTATAAATAAAGCGTAATTCGATAAAAACAACCAGTAAAGTGAAACATGCTATGAGTAAGGCAACTGTCTTAAACAATGTCGATCATAAAAGTTTAAAGGTTGATACTCGACCTGAATCAAATGATAACAACCAAGTTAACCGTTCATTGGTGCACGCTACGGAAATAAGCGAACTGCACAAAGAATTTCCTTTGGTATTTTACAAACACCCAGGCACTGAACAGTTACAATTACATGCCATCCTCGGTCTTGAAAAAGACGAAAATCTATTTATTAGCCAAAGTGGCTGGAACTCTCGCTTTGTACCCGCACTGCTGGCCAGAGGCCCTTTTAGTTTAGGTTATAAAAAAGTGCTAGAAGAAGGTGAGTCACCAAGAGATCCGGTTATCTGCATCGACACCGATGATCCGAGAGTCAATACTGAACAAGGCGAAGATATTTTTCTGCAATTTGGTGGAGAAGCGCCTTACCTTGAATATGTCAAAAAAGCATTGCAAACCATTGATAGTGGAATACAGTTTGATAAAACGCTGTTTACTCTAGTTGAGTCAATGGACCTATTGGAACCCGTGTCGATTCAAATCAAACTCAGTAATGTAGAAGAAATAAATTTTAGCGATTATTATACAATTAACCAACAGAAATTGACTACATTGGCTGGCGAAAGTCTGAGCAAACTCAATCAATATGGGGTGCTGAGTTTGTTGTATTTTGTGCTCTCTTCAATGGGTAATTTCCAACAGCTAATCGCACTCAAAAATGCAAAGTCGGCAATGTTTTAACGCTCTTCGAAATAAGGCACAGCCTGCGTGATAAAAAAACAAAATAAAGTAAAAGTACTGGAAGGCATAACGCCAGATTGCATTCCCTTTGATGAGCTGTTTGCACAGGAACAACCTGTTGTTTTAAAAGGGCTGGTTAAGGATTGGCCTTTGGTCAAAGCGGGGCAACAATCACCTGACAAAGTAATGGAACAATTAGAACAGCATGACAGTCAACGTCCGATGCTAGTTTACAAAGGGCCACCAGAAATAAAAGCACGCTTTGGTTATGATAAATCTTGTACGGGCTTTAACTATTCCAGTGAGCGAACTACCATTGTTGAGGTGTTTAATGCCATTCGCAGTCAATTGACGCAGCAACAGCATGATTACTTCTATATCAATTCACTTAAGTTAAACGAAGGTTTTCCTGCGTTAAGTGAGAGCCATAACCTGACTTTTGAGCATCCCGAATTCACGCAGAATCAGCCAGTTGCCAAAATCTGGTTAGGCACCGAATCTGTTGCTGCGGCCCATTTTGATCAGCCCAAAAATATCGCTTGTTGCGTGGTGGGCAGACGACGTTTTACCTTGTTTGCTCCAGAGCAAGTGCACAATTTATATCCCGGGCCATTAACCCCAACACCTGGTGGACAAGTGGTTACTTTGACAGATCTCAGCCAACCAGATTACACCCGCTTTCCACGTTTAAAACAGGCCCTAGAAAATGCCTATGTTGTCGATCTTGAACCGGGTGACGGCTTATATTACCCAAGCATGTGGTGGCATGAAGTTGAGGCCTTTGATCGCTTCAATGCGATGATTAACTTTTGGTGGATGACGGTTCCGCCCTTCTTGGGTAATCCAATGGACGCGTTAATGCATGCCATGCTCAGTGTAAGAGACCGCCCGTCAAGTGAAACGGCAGCATGGAAAGTGTTATTTGACTACTACATTTTTGCCGACCCTGATCAGGTTCGAGACCATTTGCCAAATGAGAGCCATGGTGCATTAGCAGCCATTGACGATAATTTAAGTAGGCGTTTGCGCGCAATGTTGCGTAATAATCTGAACCGCTGAAGATAAGAGACAAAATAAAAACATGAATGCAAAAACAAAAGTTGTAGTAGCAGGGGGCGGAACGGCAGGCTGGCTAACGGCATATAGCTTGGTCACTCGTCTCGGTAAACTACTGGACATCACCTTGGTTGAATCCGATCAAATTGGCACAGTGGGGGTAGGTGAAGCCACCATCCCTACCATGCGCACATTTCATGGGTTAATCGGTATTGATGAAAAGGAGTTCATGGCTGCCACTCAGGCAACTTTTAAATTGGGGATACAGTTTGATAACTGGGGACAGCAGGGTGACAGTTTTTTCCACTCTTTTGGGGAGATTGGTCAACGTTCCTGGATGGCTGAATTTCATGAATTCTGGATGGAAGCTAAAGCGCAAGGTTTTGGCGGTAGCTTGGATGATTATTGTCTCGAGTTAAAAGCCGCCAAAGCCAATAAATTTTCGACTATGGCGGGCAAGAAACCGGTTAACTTTGCTTATCATATGAATGCCACCGCTTACGCCGCCTACTTGCGAGAAAAAAGTGAAAAAGCGGGTGTCAAACGTATAGAAGGTCGTATCAAGCAAATACAAAACGACCAAACTGGTAATATTTCGTCACTTCTATTGGAGGGTGGTGAACCAGTATTAGGCGATGTGTTTATTGACTGCACAGGCTTTAGGGCTTTACTAATTGGCGATAACTTGGACGTGGGATATGAAGACTGGAGCCATTGGCTGGCCGCTGATAGTGCCATTGCGGTGCAAACACAGGCAGTAGAAGCGCCTCGCCCATACACCCGATCTATTGCCCATTCAGCGGGATGGCAATGGCGTATTCCTCTGCAAAACCGTGTTGGTAATGGAATAGTATATGCTAATCAATTCTTGTCTGATGACGAAGCTTGCGCCACGTTATTAGCTAACCTCACTGGTGACACCATCAATGAACCAAGGCAAATTCGTTTTAAAACAGGTAGGCGAAAAAAAGCATGGCATAAGAACTGTATTGCCATTGGACTGTCTAGTGGATTCTTAGAGCCTTTAGAATCAACCAGTATTCATCTGGTTACCACGGCAATACTTCGACTCATGAAGTTATTTCCTTTTGGCGGCAACACAACCATGCTAGCAGAACAATTTAACCGTGAAGCCAAGCTGGAGCTTGAAACTGTTCGGGATTTTATTATTTTGCATTATCACCAGACTCAACGTAATGACAGTGCCTTTTGGGATCATTATCGCAATATGGAGGTGCCTGACTCTCTTGTTCATCGCATGGCAATGTTTCATGAAAATGGTTATGCATGGCCTGACGATGTCGGTTTGTTCCGAGTTGATTCATGGGTACAAGTAATGATGGGGCAGGGGCTGATGCCCAAACAGCACCATGGGGCAGGCGGTGTTTTGCCCTCAGACGGATTGAAGCAACAAATGATGACTCTAAGAGACATGATCAATCACTCTGTTTCGCAAATGCCGGCGCATGGAGATTTCATTCAAAGCTACTGCCCTGCTCAGGATAGGTAAAACATGAAAACTAAGGTAGTCATTGTTGGCGGCGGCACGGCTGGATGGTTAACAGCGGGTATTATTGCTGCAAAACATTGTTTAGCAAAAAGCACAGGAAAAAGCACAGGAAACACCTCTACTCAAGAAACTGAAGTGATTCTGGTCGAGTCACCCGACGTTAAAAATTTGGGGGTAGGTGAAGGAACTTGGCCTACCATGCGCGATACTTTGCGCCAAATAGGTATATCTGAACGCACATTTCTGACTTGTTGCGATGCTAGTTTCAAACAGGCGTCTAAATTTGTTGGTTGGTCGGACGGTGAAAATGAACATTACTACCATCCGTTCACAGCGCCAGTTGGTTATGGGGCAGTGAGTGTAGCCGAGCATTGGTCAGCGACAGCTAAAGACATTGATTTTGAAAGCTGGGTGTGCGCGCAAGGTACTGTCTGCAAAGAAAATTTAGCACCTAAAACCCCACAAATGCCTGAATATGCTTTTGCTTTGAACTATGGCTATCACTTGAATGCAGGGAAATTTGTAAAAATGCTGCACCAGCATTGTGTTGAAAAGCTTGGCGTACAGTACATTCAAGGGCATGTAGAGCATGTACTCCCGGCAGAGAATGGTGATATTTCATCGGTTGCTTTGGTTGGTGGTGAACATATTGATGGTGATTTATTCATAGATTGCAGTGGTTTTGCTGCCTTATTAATTGGTAAACATTATGAGATCCCATTTATATCGAAACAGCATATTTTGTTTAATGATACTGCACTGGCTTTGCAGGTAGATCACGCTTCAGATGAGGTGCCTATAGCGTCGTGTACAGTGGCAACTGCACAAAAAAGTGGCTGGATTTGGGATATTTCACTGCAAAATAGACGCGGTATTGGACACGTGTTTTCTAGTAATTTTACCGACGTTGAGCAAGCAGAACAGGCGTTACTTAAATACGTACATAATGATCCCTTTCTTGCTTCACAGAAATTAAGCCCTCGGAAAATCAAATTTACCCCAGGCCACAGAGAAACTTTCTGGCATAAAAACTGTGTGGCGATTGGTGTTTCGGCGGGATTTGTAGAGCCTTTAGAAGCCACCGCTTTGGTGTTAATTGAAAAATCAGCTGAATGGATCAGTCAACAGCTTCCCAGAGAGCGAAGTGCTATGACGGTGCTGGCTAAAAGATTTAATCTGCTTACGTTGCAGCGATGGCAAGAAATAATCGATTTTTTGAAGTTGCATTACGTACTCACAAACCGCCAAGATAGCGAATATTGGCTAGCCCATCAACAACCGGACTCTATTCCTGAAAGTTTGCAAGATGCGTTGACCTTATGGCGAACTCAAGCACCGGGACTGTATGAGTCTAATCAGCGTTTAGAATTGTTTTCTTCTGCCAGTAAGCAGTATGTACTTTATGGAATGGACTTCCACGCCGCCAAGGAACAACACGATCTGGGGCGTCAAGAAGCCTCAATGGTAAAACGATTACGTAATGAAACCCTACATACCACTGAAAAATTACTCAGTGCATTACCTTCTAATCGAAAATTTTTAAGTGGTTTGAAGAAAGTATAAGTCAAGTATAAGGCAAGGTGTTTCCATGGATATCAGTTTATTTTTTGTGGCGGGAGCGGGGATAGCCCTACTACTGTTTCTTGTTATCACCCTACGTGTGCCGGCTTTTTTAGCTTTGTTGATCACCAGCTTGTTGGTTGGGCTTGGGTCTGGATTGGAGCCGGAACATGTTCTCAATTCTATTAAAAATGGTATGGGTGGCACGCTAGGTTTTGTGGCAATTGTGGTAGGGCTGGGGGCTATTCTCGGTCAGATACTAGAAAGCTCTGGCGGGATAGAGCGTATTGCTGGCAGCTTAGTGCGTTCTTTTGGCCCTGAAAAAGTGCAATGGAGTTTAGGTATAACAGGCTTTATTGTGGCGATACCGGTTTTTTTTGATGTGGCATTTATCATACTGGCACCCTTATTATACGGACTGGCAAATCGTTCTGGGCGCTCACTCTTATACTATGCCATTCCGCTGTTAGCAGGGTTAGCTATCACCCATAGTTTTATCCCGCCAACACCGGGTCCTATTGCTGTGGCTGAATTGATTAATGCCGACTTGGGCTGGGTTATTTTGTTTGGCGCATTAACCGGGATCCCTGCCATGATTATCGCAGGTCCATTATTCGGTAAATTCATTGCGAAAAAAATATTTATTGCTGTTCCGGATACCTATAGAACCCAAACTGAGGCTTCGGATGTGCCTTCCCCAAGTTTTGGATGGGTGGCCTCGATTATTTTATTACCACTACTGCTCATAATGTTAGCGACTACCTCGCCTTTTGTGCTGCCACAAGATAGCCACTTGTTAGCAGCACTTAAATTCTTAGGACATCCGTTCGTTGCGTTAACTATCGCCACTATATTGGCCATGTTGATTGCCCACACAAAATGTGATTTAAGTCGACAATCACTGCTTAATATTGCTAATAAAGGGTTAGAGCCGGCTGGGGTCGTCATTCTGATTACCGGCGCTGGCGGTGCCTTCAAACAAGTATTGATTGATTCGGGGGTGGGCCAAATGTTGGCTTCGGTATTCATTGAAGCACAATTTTCGGTACTTGTCTTAGGGTTCTTAATTGCAGCCATCACCCGTATTGCTCAAGGTTCAGCAACGGTAGCCATGATCACTGGCGCCGGTCTCATCGCACCCGTTTTAGAGTTGCAACCTATGTCTGCGGCGATGTTAGGTTTATTGGTGATTGCGATTTCATCAGGTGCGACTATCTTGTCACACGTCAATGACTCTGGATTTTGGTTGGTGAGTCGTTACCTCGGTATGAGTGAAAAAGACACATTAAGGACATGGACAGTAATGACCACTTTGATTTCGTTGACAGGGTTAGCCAGTTGTATGCTGATATCTCTGTTTCTGTAAGTGACAATAAGCAAATTATAGACAACAAACATTGTGGAAATCCATGAATATTCGACCAGCTACTGAACACGATCTTGACTCCATCTCACAGGTATATTCGGAGTGTTTTCCTGATGAACGTAATCACTTGCTATGGATAAAGTCATCGTTCAATTCATTCCCCCGCGGCGTTTATTATGTAGTAGAGCAGCGAGGTGTTATTGCCGGTTATATCTTGTGGTGTGTGAAAAACGGCTTTAGAGATGCCACTATCGTTGAGCTCGAACAGATTGCTGTAGACTCTCAATATGCTGGTGCTGGATTAGGACGTAGACTCATTACAGACTCGTTTGAAAAATTCAAACAGCATGTTGAAGATACTGGCAATAAAGTAGGTGCAGTGATGGTGACTACCACAGAAGGTAATTATGCAGAAAATTTGTATATATCTACTTTAAATGTATCCAGAGCTGCAATCTTGTGTGGATACGCATCAGGAAACGAGGTGATTTTATACAATAATTCGATTGGAACGTGAGTTAGCCGAGGTTTTGGGGGGAGGGTGACTTTAAATCGTTTTTCACCACAAAGTTAACAACTTGACATGCCTTTATATCCGGCAAGTTATCCATAATCCAACACAGTCTGTAATATGTTTATCTAGGTAATTTAAGCTCAACTTCACTGATAACCGCCACACTTTATTCTCCGACACCTGTCGCCCCCATCAAAGGATAAGTAAATTAGATATGTTATGTGGACCGGTATTTAATTTATGCGCTTAGAGTGCTTTGCTTGACCCTCATATGCAGGTGGTGGGTATCAATGTATAAAAAGTGGCAGTGTTTACGGGTTTTACCTAACTAAGTATTTGCTGCGAGTGATTGTTCTAAAAAATAGAACTTACTAAGCTAATTATTGCGTTATTTTTTGATTATTATCACCAGTATACTTTCTTTAATAACTTAATAGAGGAAGGTAATATGTTCATTGTAAGACAATCATCACAGCGCGGCAGCGCAGACCATGGATGGTTGAAAAGCCAGCATAGCTTTTCCTTTGC
>Ga0209712_10002406_pt1 | contig 15424 bp, 11 predicted proteins | sample ArcOceMetagenome_FD_187443 | JGI IMG/M metagenome (GOLD analysis project Ga0209712, IMG submission 187443) | Marine eukaryotic phytoplankton communities from Arctic Ocean - Arctic Ocean - Greenland ARC118M Metagenome (SPAdes) (version 2) | ecosystem: Environmental > Aquatic > Marine > Oceanic...
CTACTATGTACAGTCCACCCAAAAAAAAGAAAGGATAAGTGAATGTTAACCCAAACCAGATCATTTTTTCTTCGGTAGAACTTGCGATAGGGTGTGGTGATTGCATCAGTTAAATAGTCCAATATTATGAATATAAAGTCTGGAGTTAAAGGCCTAGTAGCTTTTAGTCTGTAATACATAATTCAATAATGTATTGTTGTAAACACTACATTGCTTAAACTGTGCCATAAAAACACTCTGCAACAAGTCCTTGATTTTAATTGTAAAAAATTACTTTTGTGAGGGGGGGGATGATACAATAGTTGCAAAGTAGTAATGAATTTTCATTTTGCAATTAATTATTTTCGAGAAATAATCAATAAACAGAGAGGGAATAATTGTTAAAAATAAATGTAATAAATACGATCGTTAAAACAAGCATGATAATGATCAATAATTTAAGATTAGCATGCTAAACTTTACCTCCTGAAACTAAATGCAGCGACTTACTCAATTGCCACTGAATGTATAATGACCTAACCTGATTGTCTGATAAAGCAGCTAGTCTTTTGATAAAACCTCACTAGGTTTTCTTCAGTAAAACACCAATTAACCTGTTTCGTTGTGATAAGACTAATAACCCCAAGGTAATAAATACAAATCCAACGATTGCAGCAATTAAGGCAATGATATTTCTGAGGCTATCTTGTTTCATCGGATAAGACGGAGAGGCTAACATTTGTAATACAGGGTAGGAAGCAAAAATATCAGCTTTACTTGCTTCAAGCCTTGCTGCTGCAGAGGTAAAAATAGCTTCTGCCATATTAAATTCCCTTTGCAAACGCTCTAACTCGACTATTTCTCGTGAATAAATTTTTAATTGGTCACCCAAGTGAACCATAGATTGTCCTAGGTCAATGAACATTGAATTTTGACCTTTATGTTTTGCGTAAGCGTCAATTAAGTCAGCGAATAATTCAGCACGTTTTGGATTCAAATCTAAGTTTAATGAGTTGAAAATTTCACTTGAATTTACTCCATACATTTCACTACTCCTTTCATTAATCGCAATACGGGTAAAGTTTACTCTTTTTTGTTGTGTTTTAACTTTTGGGTGATTAACACCCCAGCGAGAACTGTATTCAGTGAGTTGGGTAATGCTTTCTTTTAACTCAGTCATATAAGCTCTAAATTCAACATCTGATTGAAGGGCAAATGCTTGACCTGCTAGTCTGGGAGAAACACCAAGTTCGTCACTTAATTGATAAATATATTCTTGTAATTGTTTAGCTTCTGCTTTCACATAAAGTCGTTTTTCTTTAATCCCTGAAAGTGTCCTAACGAGTTGGTCCATTTGGTTGGTTGAAACTACAATAGAGCGCTGTTGAAAATCAACAATGGCATTACGTGTTATGTTCATTCTTTCTCGATATTGGTCTAGCACGTAGTTAGTACTTTTATCGCGGCGTAACACTTCGTCAGCCCTTAAATTGCTCAGCTCATCCTGTAATGCTTCATATAAAGCAAAGGTCTTTGCTTGTGCGCCGCCTTGATCATTAGCACTCATAGATAACGAAATAATTGATGTCTGCTCAGTGAGTTTAATTTTAGGCTTACCAAGTTCCTCAAGTGAAATGTGCAGCTTTTTTGCCGCACGTGCTCTAACACCTCTGCTAGATAACATTTCTTTATAATTAACTCGAGGATTAAAGCTTCCACCGGTAAAGGGGGTACTCGTTTGTGAGACAATTTGTCCAACATTATCCAGTGATACACTATTACTACTCCCTGTACCGGGTAAAACCATTTCCATATCACTTGTAAATAAAGGATCTTTATTTAAGTAAAGTAAGATGAGTAGGGCAACAACTAAGTAAGAAGCTAAAGCGACAACTAGGTATGGGCGTTTTAAAATAATATATATCTTCGCCCTAAAAAGGCCATATTTCGTTAAGGTAACAATAGGGTATTTCATAAATCACCTATAACAATTTAAAAGGAAGGATAAGGTCAACAAGTGTTTTTGCAATATCTCGATAGTTTGTAATATCCGAGTCGTAGCAAGCCACAGCATCATTAGGCATCAAGTAAGGGTTTATATTGCCTTTATTTGGCATAGTCATTAGTTCTTCAACAGAGCGTTCAATAACTTGTGTTTCCCCGGTGATAGGGTTTTTACTAGCAAGTACTATTCTACGAGGAGCATTTGTCCAATCTTTGCCACCAACACAATTTGCAGAAACAGCTGCTTGAAGTAGACGTGTACCATAAGGCAGATTAGTCGAATAACGTCCAACCGCTGCACTTGCATTATCACTGGCTGAATCAATGAGGTTAGACATAAAGACACGAAACCCTTTAGGTGTTATTTGGCTAGGTCGTACTAAATGTGATTGAAAACAACCGGTACTTGGAACGACTACTCTATCACCTGCAACGAGTGGATAATCTTTCACTAATTCACCTGTTAGCATACCTGTCATGTCTATCTGTACTTGCCAGCCTTTACGTAATAAAATAATTTGATCTAATTTTGCGTCTGGTCTAATACCTGAAGCTGAGCTAAGGGCTTCTGATAATAAACGAGTTGTTGAATAGTCACCGTAAGCATCTAAAATTTCTGGATTTATAGCAAGACCGACCTTTTTATTTATAAAAAAAGTGCCGGGTTGAAAAACAGCACCAGACACTGATACTTCAATAGTCGACCAATTTAATACATGAATAGTTACACTTGCGCTTGAGGGGTTAAATATTTCTGCTTTAACGAGTGCTAATTCAATTTTAGTTTCTAATTTATCGGTGGTGGCACCACCCGCTTCAACAATACCTATTAGCGGTATTTTTACATAGCCGGCGTTATCAACAATGTAACGGCCATTAAAACCATCACCGTCTTCAATAAGTACTTCGACTAAATCTCCAGGGCTTAGTAATAAACCTTGAGCTAGAATAGGATCATTCTCACCAGATGCCTTCATATTTGTCGTGTTAAAATTTAATGGTTTGTCGGTCCTATAATTTAATGCAGCGCCCATGTTTTGAAATCTGGTGCAATTTAATCCATCGGAGTATAAGGTGTTGGGAGCCTGCTCATGAATAAAGTCATCACCATTTTCAGCGGGTGTGCCATAAAACCTTACAGCAGATTTGTCAATATCTTCTGATGAATGATGAGCACAACCTTGTAAAAATAAAGATCCCAGCAACGCAAAAAGCATTGGAAGCACAGTGTGATTTTTATTATTGCGAAACGGCATAAAATACTCCACGACGACATTAACTCATTATAAATATTATTTGCACTTAACGTACCAATTGATACTTTATTTTTAGTTATTGTATTTAATGGTTTTTTTTATTCTAGTTTGGGGTGTTATGAGTGATTTTTGCAATATGCAATAATAATTATTTATTTTGCAAAATGCCATATATCATTAAATTGTATTAAAAAAGTCTCAATAATTAACTCACATGACTTACGGGCTTATGAAATAGCAAAAGCATATTTGTTGTTATGATCAATAAGCACCTTTACCACTTAACACTGCAGGAATGGTGAGTGCTATTATTTTACAATCCATTAAAAAGCTTTGTTGCTTAATGTAAGTTTTATCTAGTTGTAACTGTTGTTCAAAATTAGTATCAGCTCTTCCAGAAATTTGCCATAACCCAGTTAATCCTGGCTTGGTAAATAATCGTGGTTGAATGAAACGATCATATTCATAAGCTTCAATAGATAAAGCCGGTCTAGGTCCCACCAAACACATATCGCCTCTAAGAATATTAAATAATTGTGGGATCTCATCTATTGAATATTTTCTGATAAATTGTCCCACATTGGTAATTCTCGTATCATTAATATACTTTTTACAAACGCCTTCACGAGAACTTTTTGTAGGATCTGGCTCTTTGTATTTAGGGTCAGATGATATATACATAGAACGAAATTTATACATTTTAAAATGTCGGCCATTTTCACCCACCCTTGTTTGAGAAAATAAAGCACTACCCGAACTTTCGATTTTAATCAGAAAAAAGACTAATAGTAACAAAGGGCTCATTAATAAAATCGTTATTAATGCTGCCATTTTTTGTAACATTACGGGGATCCCATTATGTTCATGATTTTTAAGTATCTTTTTGTTAGTACGGCTAAAGAAAGTGTTGTTCTTAAAATTTTGTAGGATGTGGATGGTCATTATTTTTCTCCTGTATTCACTAAATCGAGAAAGAAAGTTCTATATAAGAAAAGCGGATTTCCTATGACATAACGGTTGAACTTATTACGCGGTTCTTGCATTAATCTCCAAAGCCACTCCATACCTATTTCTCTTAACCATAGAGGAGAACGTGAGATATTCCCCGAGTAAAAGTCAAATAGTCCACCGACCGCTAATGCTGTTTTACAGTGCAACTTGTTTTGATGTTCGAGTAACCATTTCTCTTGAACAGGAGACCCCATAGCCACTAATAAAACGTCGCAACCACTATTATTGATTGCTTCAATAATTTGTTCTGAGGTTTTATGTTCGTTATAACCGTGTTCAGTACCAGCAATGTTAAGCCCCGAGTATTGATCACATAATGTCTTTGCCGCTTTTGCTGCGACACCAGGTTTAGCGCCGAAAAAATATAGAGATTGTTCACTTTCAACACAAATTTTACAAAGGTGAGGTAACATGTCAGTACCATTATTGTTGCCATTAAGCAGGAACCCCGCCTTTTTAGCCGCTAACCTCATGCCTGATCCTTCTGCAAATAAAAAATTTGCTTTAGATAATTGTTTAAAGAAGTTAGGATCGCTAATTGACAAATTAATTGAATGTACGTTGATAAAGAAACCTATTTGCGTCGATTTATTGCTTGTATGGCTATGTGTTATCCAATCAACAGCTTCTTTCATTGAAGTGTTTTTTACACTCAAACCAAATAAAGATAAGACTTCAGCCTTCTTTAATGTCTTTATGGCTGGTCCATAAAGAACAACAGCCATAAAACTTTTAATCAAAAGGGCTAAATAATCTATTACGTTGCCATTGAGTTGCTGTTCAAGTAATTGCTCTTTAGTCATGACCGTTAAACCTGTTTTAAGGTGTAAATCATACAAACTAAAAATGCCAGCTTTACATTTTATTTGGTTCATCACTCTGGACTGTATATTAGGTGTTAGCCTGTGATTTAATGGGATACCACAAAATGAAATATTGCCTGAGTAAATATCAAACAGAACAGCCGTTTTCACCCAAATCCCACAACTAAATCTGCGTAACATTATTTTACGGTTTAAAGCATCTGTCTTTTGTTTGATTGAAAATAAACTTTTTTTACTGATTAAAGCTAACATTGCATTTATAACGAAGCAGGGTAATAGTATTAATATGAGTAAAATAACGACAGGGCGGTCAATGAAGGTCCCAGTGTATTGATGCTGAGGAGAATCGGAATACTTAAACGTTTGGGTCATGTTTTGAAGTGAAAGTTTAGTGTTTATCATTTCAGTTAACCTAAATCATTATTAGTTAACCTCTACGTTGCTTAAGCTGTGCCAACCTGGTTTGTTATTTTAACTTGTTGTAATTAAAGTTTTTTTACCGATACTTTGTTTTTGTAATGATAAACGGTTGGGTATTAATATTGCAAAATAAAAATTATATTTTCATTTTGCAATGAATGTTAAATTTCTATTGGCAGGTGATTTTTGGATAGAGAGATAAAATAATCTTTGTCTCACGAGACAGAACATCTTCACTATACTTTTTATCAGAGATCAACTGATGTCGATTAACAAAAGCTAATATTCTGGCAGATAGACAAAATATACTTCTATGAAAAAAGTTATGAAGGAAGTCTGTACGCATCGGGCCACAGTTACTATGACGAATATAATCTTCTAAATGGTTGTCGAAAGTATTATTCCATTTTTGATCAAGTTCTTTTATAAAACTTATCCCTTTACTTAATTCGATAATATGACCATTTTCACCCCAACCAACATCATTCTCTTTTTGTACTTTGCTTAATCTAAAGTCAAGAACACGAGTGATCCATGAAATAGCATGTTCATTATTTTTGGCGATAAGTACCCCTGAATTAAATCGCTGAGAATATCCTTTTGCCATGTAGATATGTTTATCATTTTCCAATACGGAAGATAAGGCTGGGCAATCAGCATTAACTACAGTGTCGGCATCTAAAAATATAACAGTGTCATAACCTGATAATAAAGCCGTTCGCATCAATGTTAATTTGAGCCAGCAGCATTCTACTCCTAATGCTGAAATATAAGGACGAGTAACTGCTTGGTGGTTATAACCTTGTTTTTGAGCATACTTTTTGTGTGTACCAAGTTCTTTTCTATACATCCATTGGTACCCGTTTAACGCAATGCTTAGTACTAATGTTTTACACGACATAAATGCCACCTTTATTATTAATCGGTTAATCATGCATTTGTCTTTACTGAATGTTAAAAGCTGAAAGCTAAACAACTAGCAAAAATTGCTCCATTATTAAAAAACCCCGTAATTAAAGGGCTAAGCTTTTATTAATAAGACGATAATGACAAGCAATCCATACATTTTTTTGATTGCTTCGCATATTGCGAAATTAATATTGTTAATGTCAAATAAGTTCATATTTTATAGTGGTTTATCGTATAGTTACTTTGGTCTCAATTAACAAGTTATTATTTTTATATTTACTAAATTTTAGCGATCTCGCTATGACTTTTATACGTTATAAAATGTTCATTTATTTACTTTTAGTATTACATACCTCGCGTGTGCTACCGCGTGTTTTAGATGAAGAATACAAATGAATTAATCTCTCTGATAAGCACTGAACTTTGAATTACAGAGAGATAATCGATTATGATTTTGGTGTGTTTTGTCCATAAAGCAAGGGGGGGAGCTTCAGGTATGGGCTTTAAAATTAGTTTGTATTTAATCATCGAATTCATCACATGAATCTATTAAATTTTTGCGAGCGGCAGGGTGATTTTAAAACACGTCCCTACATCAACTTTACTGGTAACTTCAATTTTACCATTATGTTTTTGAATAATCCCATAGGAAATAGGTAAACCTAAGCCTGTACCTTCTCCAATTGGCTTACTAGTATAGAAGGGGTCAAATATTTTTGAGATGTTTTCTTCACTAATACCTTTACCATTATCTTTAACAAAAACAATAATGTTGTCTTTTTCTTGTAGCGTTTTAATCGTTAACAGTCCGTTAGTGCCACAGGCATATGACGAGTTCATAAATAAATTTATAAACACTTGATGTAAATCAGACGACTGACCTAATATATCATCGCAATCAGATAACTCTAGGTTAATATCAATTGTATATTTAAGTTCATTAGCGACCGTTTTTAAACATTCGTTTATACAGTCATTTATACTGCAAGCAGTAAGTATATCGCCACCTTTAAAGGACACCTTCTTCAAGTTTTCGATGATGTGTTTTACGCGTTCGATACCTTCTATGGTATCAACGAGTAAGGAAGGTGTGTCTGATATTAAATAGTCGGCATCAATTTCTTTACGTAAAGTTTTGTATTGCGCTAACAGTGTTTCAGCGTTGTCTTTAGTGGGATCGTGTGCTTGTATCATTTGGTCGAGCGTAAAAATTTCGTTTATATTGTCAGATAAGCAAAATAGATTACTGTAACAATAAGCGATAGGGTTATTAATTTCATGGGCTATACCTGCAGTGAGTTGACCGAGTGACGCCATCTTTTCCGACTGTATCAATTGTGCCTGCGTTGTATTTAATTCTGAAAAAACCTCTTTAAGATCTACATTATTATCATAAAGCTCTCGTGTTTTATCTGCGAGTAATTGTTCAGCTAACTGTCGCGCCTTTTTCTCACGAATATATGCCACTTTATAAGTGTCTACTTCATTCATATTAAGCCTCGAAAGATATCACTAATTTACATTGTGCTGCACCGTCATGCATGCATTCAGGGTGATGAATCGATATCGATTCATCAAAGTGTTTAGCCGCACCTGTAATTAACCCCTCAGAAAGGTGGCATAACTTACGTTTTGATTGATAGAGCATAATTAAATCACCATTGGGTGTTTCACTTACCTTAAATGTGGGTACATAGGCATCCGGGTATAAACGCCTTACTTCTTTATGAATAGCATGATCAATACCTTTCAAAAAGTCCTTTAAATTATCAATATGTGATAAAGATGCCTGGTTATTGTTGAATAAATCAATAAACAGATATTCTCCAAAATTTCTTATTAGTGTTGGGGTATCCACTTGCGTTAGAATGGATAGTTCAGCTATAAATGCCATGATTTCAGAATCATCATATTGCATGCCATTTGTATAAATCCCCTTCGAAGGTGGATTTACTTTATCGAGTAACTCATTCCATAATGGCATGCCCATTTCTTCAATGACCATTTCTGAAAATGAGGTAAATATAGAACCTTGCATATTAAATTCCTTAAATTTTGGGGATCATTACTCAATAATAATAACAAATTGATGTTTTTGATTTATTTCGTACTCAATAAGTTTATCAATTGAGTGTTCTGTAAACTCATGTCCTTCCGCCAAAATGAGTAAATGACTAGTCGAAAACAAGCTGTTTTTTAACATCATTCCAGGCAGGAGTTCAGGAGTACTTACCCCTTTTTCTGTAATGTTATCTTTGATCAATTCAGGTTTATCAATTAAGATGTCTAATATTTCGGCGGCATACTTTATACCCCTTGATTTATTAAACGCTAGAAATATTTGCTTAGGCTCCATTTTATTAACGTCAATCTTTCCATAAGCAAATCGCCAATAATCTCTTGCGATAATAATTATTTTACACGCTAATAATATTTCATCATTTGCTTTTTCAGCAATACGTTCAAGCGCAGAATATTGATAGGTTAATATCGCTTTTACGTTATTTAAACGCTGAGCTGGAGAAAGTATTTGTTGTGCAATAGCCCCTTGTGATACGAATTGTTTTCTTTGTGCGAAATTAAGTGAATTATAAGGCGTTCTACACAGGATAGGGTCTAACCCTAACATACCAATTTCATTAAGAAAGCCTGCTAAACGTATATCACGTATTGCTTCTTTTTCAAGGTTAAGTTGATTGCCTAATTGCCCAGCTAATTGCCCCACTTTTTTTGCAAAGCTTCCACTGAGGTAAGGATCTATAGCAATGAAATTAAATAACATTTTTTCGCAGGCTTTATTATTTTGTTCATTTATTAATAAAGAAGCTCTAATTTGTTTTGTACGTAAATTGATTTGTTCTTCTAAATCATGATTTATATTATGAAGTAACTTATTTTTGTATTGAATGTTAATCTTTAAATTATAGTTTTCTTTTTTCAGTCGAATTATTTCTAAGCCTTCTTCTACTGCATTAATAAGGTCTTCATTGTTCCAGGGTTTATTGATGAATCTATTGACTTTACCTAAATTAATCGCTGCTACTGTTGATTCAAAATCAGCGAAACCACTCAATACAATTCGGTAGGTTTCAGGGTAGGATGTAGCAATTTTCTCTAACAATGTTGTACCATCCATTTCAGGCATTCTCATGTCAGAAATAATGACATCAATTGTTGTTTTTTCTAAAATTTCTAATGCACTCAGGGCATTGCTGGCAATGATTACATTATAAGGTTTACGATGAAATAGTCTTTGTATCGTCCGTAAAATAATTCTCTCATCATCAACACATAAAATGGTCATGTCTGAGTATAAAGATTTATTAGTACTGCTCTCTAGCATAATTTATCCTTATATATAAAATGGTTAAACGTAGTTAGCCTTCAATATAGCTGACTAAAACGATGATGTTTTGTATTTATCTGTTTACCTGATTTTAAACACCAGTACTTATTGAAGGTATAGTTGATATTTATTCAAAAATCACCGATATTTATAAAATTAAGATAAAAGTTTTATATAGCAATATTTGTAATTTTTTACGAGATACATTAAATTTTATATTATGACTAAATAAATTATTCAAATAAATCAAATTATGTTGACTTATTTATTGTGCATTCGTTGTATTTATAGTGTTTACTATTAAGGGAAAAGATGCAAAATTTGAATAAATCTATCATTTTATTTGTAGACGATGAACCCGCTATCTTGAGATCTCTTGAACGGATTTCGAGTAAAGTCGATGCTACTATACTAACAGCTCCTAGTGGTTTAGATGCCCTTGAAATCATTAATAGCTGTCATGTTGATGTTATCGTCTCTGATATAAACATGCCGAATATGAATGGTAATCTATTACTTGAACAGGTTGCTCAGATTTCACCTGAGACAGTCCGTATTGTTTTAACAAGTTGCGACAATATGGACACCGTGCTTAATTCGATTAATTTAGGGCATATATGGGGATTTTTACACAAGCCTTGGGATAACTTCGACCTCATTGTAAAATTAAAGCAAGCATTACAGCTTCAGCATATCTTAGCTGAACGTACGTTAATGCGAAGAACGATTGATCAATACCAGATATATCATAAAGCTAAATTTGAAGGATTTATTGGCGATTCAATTCCGATGCAATTTGTTTATTCTTGTATTGAACAAAGCGCTCCCAGCTGTGCTTCTGTTTTTATTACTGGGCCAAGTGGCTCGGGTAAAGAGGTTGCGGCACAAGCGATTCATCGATTAAGCAAAAGACAACATCGTCCATTTGTTGCGCTTAACTGTGCAGCGATTCCATCAGAATTGATGGAGTCAGAAATTTTTGGTCATATCAAAGGAGCATTTTCGGGTGCAGTTTCTAATAGAGATGGAGCTGCGACACTGGCCAATGGAGGAAGCCTATTTCTAGATGAAATTGGTGAGATGGATATTAGATTACAAGCTAAATTATTACGCTTTATTCAAACAGGGTGCTTTCAAAAAGTCGGTAGCGGTAAGGAAGAGAAGGTAGATATTCGCTTTATTAGTGCAACGAATAGAGAGCCACAAATAGCCATTAATGAAAAAAAATTACGTGAAGATCTTTTTTACCGATTGAATGTAATTTCCATATCATTACCTGCTTTAAATGAACGAGGTAATGATATTGTTAAGTTAGCTGAGCATTTTTTAAGTCAATTTTGTGAAGTTGAAGGAAAGGTATTGGCTGGGTTTTCAACGGGTGCAGAAAATTTAATTAAGTCATACTATTGGCCAGGTAATGTTCGACAATTACAAAATGTGATTCATAGCTCAACAATTATGTCTGAAGGTCCATTGATATCAGAGACAGTTATTTCTCAACAACTTGGCCAACAAGCAAAAGTAATCGATTCAAGCTTGAATGCTCACCAGCAAACTATGACGCCTTTAGACGTCCAAAACAATCAAAATTTCCAAGTTCAAGGTATATCAATATCGCCTAAAACAATCGTTACATTAGCTAATGTTGAAAAACATGCGATAGAACAAGCGATAGCGCTGTGTGAAGACAATATTGTAAAAGCAGCCAGCGAATTAGGTGTTAGCCCGTCAACGCTTTACCGAAAAATTCAACAATGGGAAACATTACCATCAGAATAAACCATTATTAATTTGCAAAATGTTTGTAATTATTTTCATACTGCAAATAATTACAAACACTACACTTTCTAAAAATATAATTCACATAATAATCAATGAATTAAAGTATATTTAATGTTGGAACGAAACTTGAAGTAAATTGTTCACTAGATAGCGATGACAATTTAGGAGTGTTCTAATGCAATTGATATTTTATTTTAAAACACAATTCAATTCTGTTATCGATCTGTTATCAAATACTTTCTGGTTATTGACTGCGGAGTTTGTTGCCAAAATATCTCGAATTTTCACTATTGTGGTATTAGCTGCGCAATTATCTCCAATATCTTATGGCACCGCGATGTTAGCCTTGGCATTTCATGATGTATTTGCACTGTTACTAAGAGCGGGGGTAGGCAGCCAGATTATTAATTGCAAACAGCACCAAGTGGAAAAATTTGCTAAGAGTGGAATTTTTATTCAATGGTCTATTTGTTTAATGATTGCTATAGCACAGTGGAGTTCTGCTGATTTTTTATCTTCACTTTATGACAACGAAAACATTGCGGTATTACTGAAAACAATGGCAATCATCTATATTCTTTACCCTTGGGTTAGTGTAAAGATATTTTTATTGCAGCGGGAAAATAAAATGCGTTGGTTCAGTATCAGAAATGGTATTTGTATCATTATTGAAAACGTTTCTATCGCTTTAGCGGCCTTATTAGGTGCTGATATCTTTGCTGTTGCGATAGGAAAAATAGCCTTTTCAATATTATGGTTATTATTATTTTCGTTTTCACCCGTTCAATCATATGGCGTTGGTTTTGATAAAACAATCATCAAACAAATGATAATAACATCAGGAAAGCTTTTTAATACTGAATTTTTACGGGGTATTCGCATTAATGCAGACACCTTTATTGCCGGTAAGTTATTAACGCCTGATCTTTTTGGTTTTTACACTTTTGCAAAAAATGCTGGTGTAGGACTAAGCCGGTCAATTAGCCAAGTTTACATTGCTGCTTTATATCCATACTTGTGTAAATTAGAGAGAAAAGGGCAATTACTAGGACAGCAAAGGAAAATATTTATACTTTCTTTATTCATCGGTTTTTTCTTTGTTTTTCAAGCCCTCATTGCTCCTGTTTATGTCCCCATTTTGTTTGATGAAAAGTGGTTATCTGCAGTGCCTATCATCACAATATTATGTTTAGTCGCATTACCTAATTTAATTATTGATATTGTTTGTTGTTTTCAAAGGGCAAAAGAGCAATACAATAATGAAACATTTACTCGAATGGTTTGTTTATTAATTTCTCTAATAACAGTTTTCACTCTGATGCCTGAGGAGCCAATGGAATTTGCCGTTGCTATTTTCCTTAGTAGTTTATTTTGCTTGATTCCTATTTATCTATGCAATGTTTTTAAACCCTTAAATTTTAACTTACGCACTTTATTTGGCAGGAAGAAATCACATGAAAGTTAATCCAATTCCAGTAGTATCAGTTATCATTCCCATGTATAACGTTGGAAAATATATCGAACAAAGTATAAATAGTGTGCTTAAACAGACTTATCATCATTTCGAGCTTATCCTCGTTGATGATGGCTGTCTCGATGATACTTTAACTAAGGTTAATATGTTTACAGATCCTCGTATTCGAATTATTAATCAAAAAAACAGGGGGTTGTCAGGGGCCCGTAATACAGGGATAGATATTGCTCGTGGCTTATATGTAGCTTTACTTGATGCTGATGATTATTGGGCAAAAGATAAGCTAGCTAAACATATACAACATTTATCAGTGAACCCTAAAGTAGGCGTTAGTTACTGCCCGTCATTATTTATTAATGAAGAAGGGGGACTTTTAGGTGTTGGTCAATTTCCAAAACTTAACAATATAACGACACAACATATCTTTTGCCGTAACCCTGTAGGCAATGGTTCTTCAGCGGTAATTAGACGATCATTATTAGATCAAATCGGCTACTTTGGTGTTAAAAAAGATAAATATAGAAAAATGTATTTCAATGAAACCCTGAGACAATCGGAGGATATTGAATTATGGACACGAATAGCCTTAACAACGTCATGGCAATTTGCAGGAATAGAAAAACCGCTCACTTATTACCGTGTTAACAATACAGGCTTATCTGCTGATGTCGATAAGCAGTTTGCAAGTTGGCAGCATGCGGTCATGTTAAACAAGGATTCAAACCCTCAATTTTTCAAAAAGTTTTACAGTTTGGCCAAAGCGTATCAGTTAAGGTATTTAGCTAGAAGGGCTATACAGTCTGAGAGTAAACTTAATGCTTTCAAACTTATTCATCGAGCAATATACTGTAATTATAGAATTATTTTTCAAGAACCTAGTAGGACAATAATTACGTTGGCTTGTGCTTGGTTGAAATTTTTGCCCCGTGAAATTTATAATTCCATAGAAAAATTTGTGATGCTTAAATTTGGAAATAGTGCAGCTAAGTCATAAATTAAAAGTTCACACGAGAACATAATTAGTAATTCATTTTTTTAACAATTTATATGAGAGCTAAACAATATATCTATGTGTTTTTAGCTAATCACTCTATGCCGAGCGTTATATCTTTACTTATTATCAAATTAACGAATGTAAATAGTTTCAATTTACGCCTATCTTTATTGTGTATTAAACCTGCCTTTCATATCTCCTGATAGCATGAAAAAATTGAATAAGTAAATCTGTAAAGTTGTTTTACAAATTAACTCATAGCGATAAGTGTAATTATTTAACCTTTATTAAACTATATGCACTAAGATTAAGCTAAAAGTTAATGGGTTTTCAAGTTTATACTTTCAAGAACATGTTAAGCATGTGAGGTACAATGATTAATGAGTAGGGTTATAAGTGATCACTTACAAAGGTTCGAAAAACAAATATTAAGTTTGGTTCCTTATGCCAGCAACGATAGATTAGAATATTTGGTAAAAAAACTCCTACCTGATGAAAACACTAGTCGGCACCTTGCGGTAAAAAATGAAATTAAAAAACTTGCTCAACAATCAAAAAAATCGATAGATTTGCGTTCACTTTTTGCTGATTGCGAGGTTATTGAATACAACAATGTCGTACATTACATTGATGCTGCTGGTAAAGAATTTTTCCAGCGAAAGCTTATTGAATACCAAAACCTATATACCATAGGTTTATATCATGAAGTTTATGAAGATGCTCAACAGAGAGCGTCATACAAAAAGAAAAGCATTATTGCAGGTAAGGCTTCAGCGTTTACCGTAGATAAAACTGAACCTAAACCCTTAGTCAATCAAAATCGAATAGTCAGTGAACTAAAGAAGCTGGATTCTGCCTGTAAAGTATTTGTTAATCCAATTATGGGTATGACAACTCAAGGTAAAAAAGAAGTGGGTATTACCGCAAGTATTGAAAAAATGAATAATCAAAAAGTGGTGATTCAAACCTCAAATGCATTAAAAAATGTAACGGCTGACACCGTTTATTTATGGTTGTTTGATCATCATAGCGAAATAGATTTTACTGAAGAACTTGAACTTGGTTTTATCATTGTTGATAGACAAAAATATAAACTAAATAATACATATGAATACCTTTTAAAATTTTCTAGTCCATTAACAGACCAACAAATGCGTGTTTTATTTGCTCACTATTTAAGGCAAAAAAAACTCGCTATTATCGGTCCTACAGAACGTTTTATTGAACCCTTATTTGACTCCATCACCTCTAAAGGTTACGAGCAACTATATCTAAATAAAACCCATGACATTCCATTGCTATGCTACAAATCTGATAATATTTGGCACGCTAAAATAGCCATGAAAACCTCTGGAAATGACGAGTTATGGAATTTTTTCAGTGATGAAAAGCAACACTTTCACTTACCCGTATTACTCGGCAATA
>Ga0209712_10002407_pt1 | contig 15422 bp, 29 predicted proteins | sample ArcOceMetagenome_FD_187443 | JGI IMG/M metagenome (GOLD analysis project Ga0209712, IMG submission 187443) | Marine eukaryotic phytoplankton communities from Arctic Ocean - Arctic Ocean - Greenland ARC118M Metagenome (SPAdes) (version 2) | ecosystem: Environmental > Aquatic > Marine > Oceanic...
ACTACTTGGAGCCTCTGTTACCTGGCTTTATCCCAATGAAGACGGCGTTATGGATGTCCGTCTTAAAACCCTATCAATTGTTTAAGTCTGTGATAAAAGACTGGTGGGATTCTCATACCCATTTGTTGTCTCATCAGGTCTCGAACCTGAACTCTTCTGTACCAAAAACAGACGTGTTACCAATTACACCATAAGACAAAATATCTTTATAAGGCTCCCACATTCCTTACATGTCAGTCTGAAGTTTGTTTGTGAGGTATATACCCTCCCGCAAGTGACTGAATTTACTCCACTTAAATTAATAAGCTTGAACTCGAGTGGTTTTAAAATATTTTTGTACTGAAGGCGGGACTTGAACCCGCACGGCCATTACTGACCACTGGATTTTAAGTCCAGCGTGTCTACCAATTCCACCACTTCAGCATTCATTAATAATATTCCAATAAGTCAAAGAACAATAATACTTAGAGCCTCTTATCCGACTCGAACGGATGACCTGCTCATTACAAGTGAGCTGCTCTACCAGCTGAGCTAAAGAGGCATAGACTTAGAACCTGAGTCTTATTCGTATAGAGCCTGCAGGTATATAGACGCTCTGTTCATAGTCCATTAGAGCGAAAGACCGGGTTCGAACCGGCGACATTCAGCTTGGAAGGCTGATGCTCTACCAACTGAGCTACTTTCGCTTTTTAATTAATAATGGAGCATACTCACATTTTGTATGCTCTAACCCAGCGACCTCTGCAGTTGTGAATCTGTTTTAAAGGTTTTCCTCGGTGAAGGGTTTATTATTAATGGTATTTAATATTGTAAAGAACTTTTGTTGTTATTAGTATTTATATAAGAAATTGTAATATAGTTTCAAATTAATACCAGTTATTTATCACTGTTATTTAAAGTTAATTTCTGTTTAGGGTTTTCTAATACACTACGTATTATTTCAGCGTTTTCATCTGTTAAATCCCAAACATTCTCCTGCATTTCATGCATTAATTGTATTGCTAATTGTCTATTCATTTTATTTACTTAAGTTAATTGCTGCTAATCGTACTTTCAATTTCTTTATTTCAGCAGCAAATCCTTTAGAATTTTCCTTTTGAAGTAATTTTATTTCCTTTTCTATATCAGTAGCTTCTTGGTTCCTTGCTTCATTTAAGAATACTTCAAAGTTTTTTACGTTTTTCATAGTTTTAATTTTATTTATCGTTATTGCAATTTCCACATGTTAACATATATGCTGCATTTAATGCTCCACAACCACATGTCCAAGATTGGTCGACTAAACTTATAGTTTTATTATCTTCCATATTTAGGAGCTCCAGTTGGTTCTGATTTTCTTGCATCTACTACTGGAGTACTCTTAACCTCTGTATGTTCATCAAATCCGATTGGCGTCCTTCCTACAGGTTTAACAGGTTGTTTTGATTTCTTTTTAAAGGATCCTTTTATTGCGTCTGTAATCTTTTTAAATAATTTCATCTTTAGATTTTATTTTTTTATATCGTTACTATTTATCAATGTATATGTGAATGAATTTCCCCAAGCTTCATTGGCTTTGTGTGCAATACTCATAAAGAAATCAAAATGTTTTCTTTTAGCAATTACCTGGCATCCTGCTGACCACCTGTCTATTTGTTTTGAGTTTGCGCCGGCCCTGTGTATATTTATTCCATATATTCCTTCTTTCACGTTCTCCTCAATAAGATCATACTCATTATCTAGATTATTATCTCTATAAACTTTTAAAGGTGCTTTCTGACAAAGTGCATCATATTGACCTCTGTGTTTTCTAATCTTATGAGATCCTCTATATTGTCCTTCCTTTAGGATAGCAACCCCAGATTCATTCATAATATTCTCTACCCAATGTTTTCCAGGATCTGTTGTACATGCAAATTCAAAGTAGTTCCATTCTCCACATTCATCTCTATAAGAGATTGTCATCAAATCATCAAACTTATTGGTAACCTTTTCATTGGTATTTGAGTTTCTAACCCCTACGATATTTACATCATAGTTTTTGTTAGTAAACCACTTATAACCTTTCGATTTTAGAGCCTCTTCTATTTTATCTCTATTATAAAGATTTGCCATAATCCATTCTATTTATTTTCTTTATATATCTATTTTAAAGTTTATTCCAGATCCGAGGCTTCTTAATTTTAAACCAAATGGACACAAACTTTCCCCACATCCAAGTAGTTAATTTAACTTTCAGCTTTAAACCATATCTTATAATCATATCGCTGCTTTTGTTTCAACTTCTTCAAACTTTTTTATATGTTTACAATGTCCTTTGAAGAATGTGCGAGCGGGACACGTACAATCCCATGTTCCATTTCTATAAGTAACTACATATTTCTTGTCTCCTTTAGATGAGAGGGCCTCGAATCTTAGATCAGATTGGGTCTTCTCGGGTACCTCTACTTGCTTTTCTTTTTTAGGGAGTGAATAATCATCTACCAGTTCTATTTGATCCCTGGTAGTTCCCTCAGGTACCTCATGCCAACCGGGACATACGTATGTTTTACCAATTGTTTTGAATATTCCAAAGTCCCTAAATACAGGATGCCTTGGGATCTTAATCTTCTCCATTACTTCTGTGTTTTTTCTTTCTGTCATATTTCTTTTTATTCTTATGAGGAGTTGGTACTCTAAGGGCGTCCCACCAGTCTTGTATGGTTAATTGCACTTCCTCTAATTTAGTTTGTTTCTTTTTCACTTTAATTTTTTTATTATTATTGATTTTAGCATGGTGTATTTTAACAAGATGTAAAATTTCATGTCGTAAAACTTCTCGTATCTTTGACGTCTTTTTGCTTTTTTAAACCAAGTGCTGCTAGGTATAGAAACACGATCTAACCATTCTTGTATTGATTCTCCTTTTAATCTAGCGTGTTTGCTCATTATTGTTTGTTTTAATTATACTACTAATATAAACAAAAAAAGTGAACCAGGAAAATCCTAGCTCACTTGTTTTAAAAAGTTATTAACAATTTGTAATTTATTCCTGCTTATCTAACCAGGCTGAAAATTCTTTGTTAGTGTCGTATTCGTATTGAAATCTTCCTGGAGACCAATGGTCGTGACCAAGTCCATATGCACCTAATCCATCCTGCCATTTATCACACCATCCTTTTTGCCAAATAATAGAAGAGTTTCTATATTGTTGCAGCTCCTGTTTGCGATACAATTGATATTTTTGTTCAAGCTTAACAACGCCTCTATAATGTGCGTGTTCTTCTAGAGAAAACTGACTAATATCATTTTTACATTCTTTTAAATACCAAACAACAGTTCCATGAAATGGATTCCATCGATCACATAAAGGATATTGAACTCCTTCAGGTAATGCTGATTCTAATTCTTTTAGGTGTTTAGAGATTTCTTTAATATAATCTTCTTGCTGATTAAAAATGTTTTCGTGCTCTGATTCCGATATCATTTTCCTGTAGCTTTGTACAAATAATAATAAAGTTACAGATATTAATAATATAATTAGGGTTGTCATTTGTTTCTTTTTTCTTTTTCTTTTTCGTATGTTGCGCTTCTTAATGCAGTAGATGAAAACCTATGGTCTCTCTTATTATAGTGCATTTTAATTCCACGATTCTTACATATTTTCTTTGCCGTGAATTCTTTATCTTTATACTCAACTCCGATTATTCTAACATCTAAATCAAAACATGAAAATATGTCTTCTAGATCTTGTTCAGTTACGTATGGTACAATCTGATCGACATATATACATGCATCTACTTGTATATATCTTTCAACAATCGATTGGATTGGTTTGCTTTTCGAATCAGGCCGGTCTATCGTAGGATCGACTTGGAGTGCAACTATTAAATAATCACATTCTTTTTTAGCCTCCTCTAACATTTTAATATGTCCTGCATGAAATAAATCAAACGTAGAACACGTTATCCCTATCTTACCTTTATATTCCTCCATGTTTTAATCTTTAAAATACATTTTATCGTTTATCACTAGTATATTTACCTCTGATTCTATGAATAACTTCATAGCATCTTCAGGAGTTTCAACAATAGGCTGTCCTTTGATATTCAATGATGTATTCATAACAACGGGACATCCTGTTAACTTATCAAACTTGCTAATTAGATCATAAAACACTGGGTTCGTTTCTCTAGTCAGTGTCTGGGTACGTGCAGTGTTGTCAATATGTACTGCTGATGGAATTTCTTGAGGTCTTTTACATGGAACTGTGTAAAGCATATATGGAGATTCAAAATCCATGTCGAACCAATCTTCTCTCTTTTCATTAAGTACCACTGGTGCAAAAGGACGGAACCATTCTCTCATCTTAACCTTAGCATTTAAGATATCTTTCATTTCTGGATTACGAGGGTCTGTTATAAATGAACGATTTCCTAGGGCCCTTGGTCCTAATTCTGAACGACCTTGATACCAACATAAGATTTCACCCTGATCCAGTCCTTTTGCTAAATATTCTAAATCAAGATCATATGCTTTTAGTTTGGTTTCAGGTTGATGGCTGTATTCCATTCCAAGATATGCAATATCCTGTGGTTTGTATTCTACTCTAGGGTATTCCATAATCATGTGATTAACGTATAATGCAGCTCCAACTGAAATTCCATCATCTCCACATGCTGGAAAGAAGTGAATGTTTTCAAAATCATTCTCGGTTTTTACAGCAAAGTTTGCATTACAATTAAGGGCTACTCCACCTGCTAGACATAGGTTGCTATCATTAAACGCTTTGGTTTCTTGATATAATTTATTAGTATAGATAACCATTGCTCTCTCACATAGGTATTGGACACCTGCGGCATGATCCATAACCTCTTGCTTGTTATAGTCTCCTTTATTATAAACTGTTTGATAAGTTCTTTGAAAGAAACCTGCGTCTGCATCTCCATCTTCCACTTCTTTACGTAATGGGCCGATGTGTGGAAATTTACCGGTTACTTGTGAGAACAACCAACTAATGTATTGGTGATCTTGTACTGGTGAATTTCTTTGCCAAATTGGCTTCAACCATTCTTCTGCATTTTCTTTAACGTGTCCTGATACTTTACCATAAGCAGCTAGTCCCATAAGAACACCAGCTTTAGTCGTCCCAGGTCCTAGTCCTAAGAATTCAGTTGCGGCATCATAGAAAGTTCCAATCATAAGTCCTGGCTCTCTAAAGCTATCAATTACTGAACCATTACCTACGTAAAATCCACTACAATTCTCAGGATCATGCATTGATCCATCAACTGTCATAATTGCTGATTTTTTAAATGGTGAAGTATAAAAAGCAGATGCTGCATGCGCCATGTGGTGATCAATAAGGTACCCTGGAATAACTCTATCATATCCTTCAACAACAACATTCAATGTAATAAAATATTGTGATGTTATCGTTGTGTTAGAATATGGAGGTTGTATTCGGTCAATATAAGACGGTAGAGTATATCCTAAATTTGTCTCTTGTATCTTATTTGGATAAGAATCTAAGTGATTCATAATAACACTTTCTTTATTATAAGTTCCCATTGTAGATAGAGGGTAACTACAATCATACGGCGAATATATACTCATCCAATTGTTTGTATTGCTATCCCAATACCCCATAGCTATTGCATCAATATCATCCCATCCTATTTTGTTTTCTTTTAAAAATCTTTCAGCAGATTCCCTACTAAGTATCGTATCTTTCTTGTTTCTAGAGAAACGCTCAACTGATATTGAGGATATTAACTTACCATCAGTTATTAAGGCAAATGAGGCGTCGTGCCCACTGTGTAGTCCAAGTATATTCATTAATTTTTATTTTTTTAATACTTAAGTTATATTTATAAATGTTAGTTTGTTTCAATGAAAATACGCTATGCTAGATATTTTAAAACTTCATACCAACCTGGAAATTCATCTCCACCAAATAAGAGGTGTTCACCTTCAAATCGGTCAGATCCATTTGCCAATCGATCATCAATTAAATAATCTCCTCGATTTAAATGCTTGTTATGTGATAGTATTAAACGCTTATGGCCATAAGGTCCTAAATGCTTTTCAACCCACAATCTTTTTTCCATCCAAGCTTCGGGGTTTCCCCAAGGTGCCGTTGATAGAATATAACAATCATAAGATCTACTTAATTCCTTGAACGCAAATATAGCGCCTGGGATAGGATGTAAGTCGTTAAAAATACCTGGAATCTGATCAATCTCAGTTCCATACTTTGTTACTAGCTCCGGTGTTATTTTTTCTTTAATCGCTCTATGAAAATCAGCAAGAACCCCATCCATATCGAAATATATGATGGGCTTGTTTTTTAGAATAGTTGCTTTACCGAGCGCTTGTGTTTGTTCCCTCACTTTGTTTTTAATTGGTTAATCATTAGACAATAATCTCATGTCTTTTTATTTTGTACTTTTGTTTATAAGAATCAATAAAAGATTCTCCTATCCCGATATCTTCAATTACATAATCGTTTGGGATTAACGGCTTACGTGCATTCATGTTTATTATTCTATCTGGGGTTTGCTCATTCTTAAATACTGACATGTATTTCTTTTTAGCATTTTGAGATTTCTTATATACAACTACTATCATTATACTGCTATTTTTTCTGCAATTAATGCTTTACCTCTACGTATCCTGTTTTTAACAGTTTGTAGGCTAATTCCATGTTTATCTGCAATATCATCATATTTCATATTGTTAACTAAGCGATCTACAACAATATCACGATACATTTCTTTAAGATCTTGCATTGCATGTAAGGCACTTTGATATTTCTCCATTAATTCTGTGTCTTCATCAAGAAAGTCTTGCTCAGTCATTTCGTATGATTCCTCAAGTGCAGCATTAATACCTCCGTTATCATTAACTTCTACACCGAATTCTGCTAATTGATCTAATGAAGTTTTCTTGTTACGTTTAGCAATATATCCTAAAGCCTCGTTAAATGCAATTCTATATAACCATGTTGTGATTTGGTATTTAGGATCGTATTGATCAATCTTAGTCCACATTTTAGTTAAAGTATTAACAGCAATATCTTCTGCAACATCTCTGTCTTTTACGATCTTTTTAATATATGAAGTAATTCCAGGTTTTACTCTATAAAATAAAGTTGTGAAATCTGCTTCTGATCTTGATGCGATGTAATTCTCTGTCATTTCTCTGTAACTAGCCATAAATTTTGTTTTTTTGTTTGATTATTAATTATAAGTAAATATAAGCAAAATAAACGATATAAAAAAACTTTATACCATTTATTTTGCAATTATTTTAAATTAAATTAGATCTACTAATGCGTCTGCATTACTCCACTTTCCTTCATTTACATTCTCCATATCTGATGGTTTTACTTTAAAATCATATCCAAAGATTGATTTAATAACATCAGTCGCTGCGTAGATATCTTTGTAGTTTGAGTCAATTGTAAAATGACTTGTAACAAATCCAGTTGGTTTACTAATATCCTTTCTAATTACACAATTAAAGATACCTTTATTATCGATACCTGATATTGAGTTTAAATCGCTATCTAGTATTGTTATATAGGTAACATTTGTATTTCTAGCATTAAGAGCGGTTGATGATACGATAAAAAATCTACCATCTTTAACTGGCGTTACTTCTTTGATTTTACCATAGATTGAAGGAGTTACTCCTGAATCTTGACCTAGTTCTTGAATTTCTTGTAATTTTCTCATTTTTTTTTATTTTTATTGATTATTAATTATAGTTAAATATAACACTTTTTATTGATATAAAAAAACTTTATTGCATTTATTTTGCAAAAAGTTTCGCAAATAATTAGAAAACTTGAGTCTCGCTGTGCTTGTAATCTTTACAAGTGAAATACACATCAGTAAGTCTTTCGTAAAGATCAACTGGAAGCTTTTGAGCTTCTAATATTAAATTACTATATAAATAACCATCCATCAAACCAGATAACATATTTTCAAGGGTTGATGTTTCGAATTTAATATCTTCTCTTGTCCATAGTGATCTTTTAATACTCATGATTTCAGTTAAAGTATCTGCATTCATTAATTCGTGGCGGTTAAATCTTGTAAATTTTGGATTTGTAAATTTTGACATGTTTGTTTGTTTTTTAATTATAGTTAAATATAACACTTTTTATTGATATATGAAAACTTTTTTGCATTTATTTTCACAAAGTTATTAACAATTAGGCAATGTTTTATAAACTTCCTCATGGACAAAGTCAAGGCACTCATTATTAATCCATTCCAATTCATCATCATTCAATTCTCTATATTCTCCGTCCCATGTCTCTACTCCAGCACTACTAATAAATGCATCACAGAAATCTGGAAAATCTGACGTATCTATTCCATCTACTTCAATATCTGATAATTGCGATAATTTAAAAGTTGGTTTGAATTCCACTGGTGATATATCTCCTTGTGATTTCATTTCTTTTCTCATTCTTTCTCTAAATTCTTGTAACATATCTTATTCGGTTTTAATTATATAGTAAATATAACACTTTTTATTGATATAAAAAAACCTCAGATCATTTATTTTAAATAAACGTCCTATTTATAATGATTCCAAACTAGACGCCAAAACGATATAATAAATTATATCGTTTAAGTGCCTTTATGAAATTAAATCTGGATCATTATATAATTTAACAATCTGTTGGATGTCTATTGGTTTAAAATCCCAATCATCGCATCTAACATTTACTATATTCTTCTTGTGATCAGATTTATATTTTTTATTAGGGTGACCAATAAAAGATATAAAACCGTTTTTCTTTTTCGGCCAGTCAGTTAAGGGCCAGTAACTTAATACAGCCTTCAATGCGGTTATCTGTTTGATAGCAGCAACATGATACTTTAGAGTAGAACCTGCGATATCTGAGATGTCCTTAGACGCTTTATCCCATTCTCCTGGAAGTACATATATACTTCCATTTAATAACTTAGTTAGCTTCTCTCCACTCTCTGGATCCCACGCAAAGTTTCCTAATACAAATACAGTATCTTCTGTATTTACAACAGTATTCCACTGTTTTATAAGATATCTATCCATCTCCTCTGCGTTGGTAAAGGGTCTTTTATACGACTTAATAGATCCGGCTCTACCGAACTGTTGGTTTGATGTTACAAATATCTTCATTAATTCTTAAACTATTACGAATTTAACATTAAAATTATCCCAGATGTTTTCTAAGAAATCTTGTTCGGTCACTGATGTTGCGCCATTTACAATTTTACGTTCATCACTAGTATCTATAAACATATAGATTACAAAATCAAAAACTGTTGAGTAAATTAAAGACTGTCCAAATCCTTCTCTTAAACCAGATCCGCGTCCACCTTTTTTAAACTCTACTGCAACCTTTACTCCTCCAATATCTAATGACATATCTGGTCGATTAGCAGTACCCATGAAATGGATATTCTTGACAGTTGTTTGTTTATTACCTTCCCATTTAATCATAGTCTTAGCTTTTTCACGAGCTAATCCACGACTAAATCCTTTCTTTTCCATTACGTACTCAGTAACTTTATTTAATAGGTTAGGATATATAAATTGTTTGATCTTATCTTCTGATTGATTTTTATAATCAATTGTTTCAAAAATTTCATGCGTTGAGATGCCATCCTGTATCATCTCAAGTATTGATATTCTGTTTTTACTTTTACTAGCTAATTTCATTTTTTTTTGGTTTTTCTTTAGGCAATCTCGTCAGCCGAAACCGTTTCTTCGCTTAATTCTCTTACCTTTGCATCTAACTCTGCTAATTCAACGTGCATTTTTTGGATTTCTCTGTTTGATTCAGCCATTTCTTCCATTGAAGCACTGATTTGAGAACCTACGTTTGCTAACAATCTTGTGAAAGTACGAGCTGATTCAATACCTGTTCCTTCGATATTTGTAAGAACTTGATATAGTGTGTTTAAATTCATTCCTGAAATTTCAACAATAACCTCTGTTTCATCGGTTGCTCTAATAGCTGCTTTTGCAACTTTCAAGTTATCATACAAGTTAATTACCAATGCAGCATTCTTAATAGTCCAGTTGTAAGTGCTATCAATTTGTTTTAGTAATGCATTGATGTTTTTAATGTTTTCTAAATCGATTGAGTAAGTTGAATCTGCAAGTGCTTGCTGTGCCTCATTTACTTCGTTTTCTAAGTTAACACGTAATTCAATTACCTGGTCTTTTGTTAATTCTTTTGCCATTCTATTTGTTTTTATTTATTATTAAAAGTCTTCATTAGTTATTTTACAGTCGAAATTAGAAAAGTTTCGAAATTGTTTATCATCTTCTTCAATTCTTCTCTCTGGATTGTCAAAATCTCCTCTTGCATTCAATCTATCTAATCTTACCTGTCGATCTATATCTGTATAAATTACAAATAATCTGTCTCTATATTCTGGTTCTAATAGATCTACTGCCTCTGCGTTAAGAATCATTATATCACATCTTTCAAATTCAGGTTTTACTAAACCGTATTTCCAGTTGTTAAATTCTTGCCACTCTACGAAAAGCTCATTTTCAATTCCTTCGTTAAATTCTTCATCAGTTAAAAAGTAATAGTCTACGCCATTCTCCTCTCCATTCCTAGGCGGTCTTGTTGTACTTGATACTCCATATACAAATCCTCTATCTTGAAATTTACTTCTTAGAAAATCTTTACCGGATGCTCCAGCTCCTACTAATGCTATTTTGCTATGCATTGATTGTATTTGTTACGTGTGCTATCCATTCTTGTAAATTTTCTTGAGGTACCCATCCTAATTTTTCGTTAGTATCTGATGGAAAATCTTCACTTGTGAATCTTTCTCCTCTACGTTCTGGAATAAAGTCATATTCCACATCAAACATATCTGCTAATTCAATCATTGTAACGTTAATACCACTACGTAAATGCCACTCATGATTTGCATTCTGTTGAGTTGTTAATACCAATGCTCTTGTTACATCGTCGACATGTGTAAAATCTCTACTCTGAGTTCCTGGGCTTACTACTGTTAATTTATTACCTTCTTTTAATTGTCTTTCGAAAATACCAACAACTGTTGCATAATCGCCGGACATAATTTGATTAGGACCATAGACATTAAAGAAATAACAGATCTCATATTGTAGATCAAACCATTCTCCATAGTTTTTAATTAATTCCACCATCTTAGATTTCATCCAAGAATAAGGTGATAAGTTTTCGTCTGCTCCACTGTTTCCAAACTTACTTGAACTTGCCGAATATACAATCTTAGCTCCCCATTCTCTACACAATTCTAAGATCACTGGAGTCCCAGTTAATATAGAATCATTAACGATTTTAATATCATCAAAAGATTGAACAATTCTAGAATATTCTCCAAAATGAAACACAGTATCGAATGTATGTTTCTTTAATATTTTCCTAGCGTCTGCCGTGTGTCCTCTATAATATTCAACACCTGGTATATGGTTCTCTTCATTTCCAGTAAAATAATTATCTAATGAAACAACACGTGCTTCTGGATAATCATGCTTTAATCTTTTAATTAAGTTAGAACCAACAAAGCCAGCTCCTCCTGTTACTAATATATTTTTCATGTAAGTTATTGTTTATATTCTATTCTATATACGATTTTCGTTTTGTTTCACATTTTTAAACAGTTTGTGTGACCCATTTAGGATCAAACCAAAATCTTCGTCCGTTTCTATCAACAACTTGCCCCATTCCTGATCTACCATAACATATCATAAAGTTTTCATGAATGTCTCTAGCTCCATCAAATGGATTAACCCAGTCCCTTATGCTCCCTCCGCCCTGTATATACGCCATGTTTGGTATATCACGACAAAGCTCTAGTACCTCAGGATGTGATGATATGGCTTCTCGGCCTGTTGTACGGGGATCTAGTGATGGAATTCTATATAAGATCTCAGCTCTTAAGTAATTACCAATACCATTAAAGAATTTTTGATCCATTAAGGTTTCGTAGATTGGTTTGTTAAATGCAGCTCTATGTAAATTGTCAATCACATTTAATCTAAAGTCTTTAAATTCAATTGTAGGATCTGGTGATCTATCTTTATTCCACCACACTCCTTGTTTCCATTTACCAAATCTTCTAACATCTACAAAACTCAAACTAGCACCATCATCGGTACAGAATGTAATATGAGCATGTTTGTGTTCATCTCCTGTTTTTGTTAATGAAAAATACCCAGACATTCCCATTGTCCATCTTATTGGAATAATCTTATCACTATAGCAATCTAGAATACCAACAACTAATTCTTTTCCTCTCGACTGTGCTTTAATTCTAAACTTTTCAAATGGAATTTCTAAGTCTGCTCCTTTGTGTTGTGGATTCTTTTTAACAGATGTAAATTTAATATCGTTTGAAGATTTATTAATATAGTCTGATGTTAATCTTAGCTCTGCTAATTCTGGCATATTATTTGTTTTTAAATTTGTCCCTTACTTTTTGTGAGATGAGTAATGCTTCGTTGTTTTCATCAATCCTAACGAACTTTATATTCGTAGATAATATAATAGATTGCTTACCGGAATAAACGTTATGAGCCCTTGCTTCTAGGTTTAAAGTAACTGATGTTTTTCCTATTAGCGCTACTTCTCCATATATTTTAAGTAAGTGTCCTTCTTTTGCTGGTCTTTTAAATAAGCATTCATCAATAAGAACCGTTACCATTCGAGGGGTATCGCACACTTGCGTTGCTAAAGCTGCGCCAGCGGCATCAATCCATGCGAGCAATTTTCCGCCAAAAAGATTACCATGAAATCCTAAATCTGATTTTTTTACAGGGTGTGTACTAATTAATTCCATAGTTATAAGTCAAATGCTTCGTTTAATGTTGCTGGTTTTATCTTTCCCATATCCTCATCGGATACGTCAGGTGGATCTATATAGACTGGTTTCTTGTATGGTTTATCATATGCTCTTGCTTCAACCTTCTTCTTATGGCTCTTTAGCATCTCAGGTCTATTTTCTAGAATCCAATTAAAGTATTTTTTATCTTTCTGATATACGTAATTTATTGTCTTTCCCGCATATTTACCAGTTCTAAATATATGATTTTTATCCATAGTCTTTACATCTTATAATTTATATTTATATGTAATACTCTTAATATGTTTCATAAAAAAGGGAAGCGTTAGCCTCCCTTAGTTTAAATTAATCTTCTGGATCTTTACCAGCCTTCTAGTATACTTGTACCTCCTACTCTGTCTTTTTAAATGTTGGTCGACTCAACTGTTATATGCCTTCGGTCAGTACGAGTTTTTTGTCTTTGATTAATTAGTTTAAATTCTTAAACATATTTACTCCAGCTCCAAATACGTTATTACTTCCGTACTTAGATTTACCTTTCAATGCCCATTGTCTATCAGTCTCAGCTTCATATAATCTTAATACTGCGGGCTGTGACATTAATTTCTTAGTTTTAACATCGAATTCAGATGCTTCAAATAAACCTTTAGATTTTGCAACTGCTGCTTTTGCTAATGCTGTTTGTTCTGCTTCTTTCTTTTTTGCTAATTCGTTACGTCCTAATTGTACTGCTGTTTCAGTTGCTAATCTAGATACTTCTAATGGAATATCAACATCAGTCATTTGTAATCTTGCAAAAGTTACATAAAATTCAGGGAGTTCATCAGCAATAATTCTCGCTAATTTAGCTTCAGCTTCATTTCTTTTAGTAATATTTAATTCAATTGCTGAATATTGTGGTACTACTTCTTTTCCCGCTGACTTTAATGTCTTAAGAATTTTAATCTCAATATCTGAAATCTCTTTATGTATATAGTTGACTTTAGTTCTGTCTAATCTATAATCTAAAGCTAGCTCAACCTTAGTTACCATATTGTCTTTATCATTAAACTCAAATCTTTCAACTAAAGTCTTTTCTCTAACATCGTATTCAACCATATCGTCCCAGATCCAATGAAGTCCCGTTGACATTCCCTCGTTATATACTGCGTTCATGTTTGTTTCTCCACCCCAAGATACTTCTACCCCTGCGTGTCCTGAATCTACTGTTGTACATGATCCAAATGATAATGATAATAATACTACTACTAATCTAAATACTTTTTTCATCTTATAATTGTTTTACTTGTTAAAAATTCTATTGTTTTTATTTATTCTTCTTTTTCTAATTTTTAATACGATAAAGACTATAAATCCTATCGGTAACAATGCTCCCCATGTTAATGCTATTATAAGAGGGGCTAGTATCAGATAAAAGCATCCTATTGTTATAGAAAATATTAAATCTCCTCCGTCATGTTTTTTACCGTCCCACCAACGAAATAGATCTTCTAGCATTTCATCTTTAAACCATCTCTGTTTGAGCGCAAGTATCAAACATACTATAGTAGATATACTTCCTATAATTAAACCCGTGTTTATATAATCCATATCTATTTCTTTTTACGGTTTCTAAGCCATTCAAAGCTCATCCAAAAAACCCATACTACTGCTGCTATTGCAATTAATCCTAATGCTCCTTTCATAAATATACTTGTTTTAAATTTAATTATTAAATGTTACCTAATATAGCTGCACACATTTTCTTTTTTATATCTGCTGCTGTTTTTGTGTTGTAATGCTCGTCTATGCGTACTAGATCCTTATATATGTCTTCTAAGAATGGTTTTTCAGGTGCCATTTCAATTTCTTCGTGTTCTGAGTATCTTCCTGTTGATTTCATAATTATTTTTCGTATTTATTTACAATTTCATTTAATTCATCATGAGCAAGTCCACTACAATTATTATAAGCTAATTCATATAACTCTTCTGCTTCTGAATATAATTCCTTAATAATTTCCCAATATTTACTAAGTTCCATGTTTCCATCTAAATTCATTTCTAAATGTGCAACATCCCGATAACCTAATTCTTTACTAATACTATTTAAACTACTCATAATGCTTTTAATTATTTGTTATAAGTAAATATAAACCTTTTTATTGATATAAAAAAACTTTATTGCGTTTATTTTCAAAAGTTATTAACAATTTAGTGAGAATCCCCAATTTCATTCTTCTCCCCAAAGATTAAATAATCAGGGTTTATAACTTTAGCAATCTTGTTACGTTCTCCTGTATGATACTTAATTACAATTCCTTCATGTGGAACCTTAGTCCCTTCGATAAAGTTTTTGAATGTATATTTGTCTTGGATTTCTTGAGACCAATTTCCATAGTGTAATAATTCAACATATGATAAATTAAGCTCAAAATCAACTAAAGTAAATGCATCTAAAGGGTTTAAATATTCATCGTTTTGTTTAACATCAAATCCTACGAATTTAATTTCATCTAAACCATAATCATATCCTTTTTGAATACCTGCTCCATAAACTTCCCCATATACAATAACACCATTCCCAATATCAGGGTTTGTGTATCTACACTTAACATAATTCCAAAGC
>Ga0209712_10002411_pt1 | contig 15413 bp, 6 predicted proteins | sample ArcOceMetagenome_FD_187443 | JGI IMG/M metagenome (GOLD analysis project Ga0209712, IMG submission 187443) | Marine eukaryotic phytoplankton communities from Arctic Ocean - Arctic Ocean - Greenland ARC118M Metagenome (SPAdes) (version 2) | ecosystem: Environmental > Aquatic > Marine > Oceanic...
TTGAATACTTTACTCCCACTGCACCACATGATTTGCATTGTTCGCCCTGTCTCAATTCTCCACATAGAATTCAAAAACAGCAACAATGATATTGATGCCTCTGCACTACAGAGTTATTCAGGGGCTGGAACAATACGAACAGAAACAGACCATGTATTCAAGCCACATTTTTAACACTTCCATTACAATCCGTGGGGCAAGTGCTACAATTATATTTAGTATATTGAATATAGGTTATATACCTTTATTATATTACATATTTTTAATTAAGCCCTCACAACATGACAGATGTCACAAGAGAATCCTGATATTTTTAATGACTAATATAATTTCATTGAGAATCTCATTGAGAATCTCAGTCCTCTCACTATTCAAGATATCGCTTAATATCTATTCTATCACATCGCCAACAAAACTGTTGAGCGTTGAGCAAAGGCGCTTGGACTCCTTTTCCAATGCCCACAATCCACACTTTGGAAAAATATATACCATCATGTAAGAAGTTCAATAGCAAAAGTTCAAAGTAGAAACAAATTCAGATTACTTTGTCATTTCTTTGTGAAATCAATGCATTGCTTACTCATTGACTAGTAACTGCCGCCGGCCGGCCTTCTATTCATCAAACTCGTTTGTCTCCTCATCGATCCGCAAATCTCACTCCCTTACACATTTTACATCATTTCAACAATATCTAGCTATCAAGACAAGTCTAGTAAATTCTTTTCAACGATGAAACTTTCTCTTCTTATTGCTTCCCTTGCCTTTTCTGCAGGAATCGTGCAATGCGCTCCCATTCCCACCACCAGGGCTCTCAAATCGGAGAAGGGGACCAAGGCACCCAAGTCAGATAAGGGGACCAAGGCACCCAAGTCGGATAAGGGCACCAAGGCACCCAAGTCGACCAAGGGGACCAAGGCACCCAAGGCGGACAAGGGGACCAAGGCACCCAAGTCGACCAAGGGGACCAAGGCACCCAAGTCGACCAAGGGGACCAAGGCACCCAAGTCGACCAAGGGGACCAAGGCACCCAAGGCGGACAAGGGGACCAAGGCACCCAAGTCGACCAAGGGGACCAAGGGTCTGAGGGCTTGATTGAATTTGGTAGCGGCTCTCTTCTGTCCTCGTCGTACATAAAAAATGGTTCACAGGAACAGGTCGAACGAAGAAAGCTATAAACTACATTTAGAACGATAGATGATTGAAGGTTGTTGAAAATTGAAAATTTGACTGACGTTCCAACAAGCAAACATGTTAGTTTAACATTAAAAGGTGGATTATACGTATAGTGTGCTGTGCTGTAAGCATTTTGTCTCTTTAATCATTTGGACATTCCCTTATAACCCCTGTTTGCAACATGATCATGCTGAAATGAAGATTTGAAGTAAACATGGATCCTTCAAGCATTCGGTGGTACGGTATGTACGGACGGTAGTAGGTACATAGGCTTGGAATCAAATATGGGCAAGATGCATTCAATATTATTTATCCTACCAAACCATGAAAATAACAAACACCGCCAGCGGCTTCAATGACGAAGCGCATATTGAATATAGGAAAACGAACGCTCATGTAAAATTATTTGCAAATGAACAAATAAAATTTTAGAAAAGGTACGAATACTGTATGATCTTTCCCGCTCATGATTCATTCTCAAATTCGCTTTGTTTGAAAATCAGCGTTCTGGGCGTTCGAGGAGTTCAAGGATTGCATACTGATTCACTAAATCTCGCGACAACAACAATCCGAACAATTTCAATTCCCTCGAAATGCAATAAAAATGGCAAACGTACTAGAACGATTGGTTGCTAAAGGACGAAGAGTCCAACATGTGCGAGACCAACGTGAGGTTGCATTCGGTCTTGCAGACCTGTCCACTCATGCAGAACTCCACCATCGTATTGTCAAGAAGGGGGGAATCAAGACTCTGATTCATCTCTTGATTTCCTCTCGTGATGTCGAAGCGCAACGATTTGCTTCGATGGCAATTGCGAATACTTCATGTGATGAAATGCATCGAGTAGAGATTGCTCAACAGGAAAATTCTCTTGAGGAATTGAGCAATTATGTTAAAAATGATGAAGCAGATTTAGCGGCAAGGCAGTATTGTGCAATGGCCTTGGGAAATCTTGCAGCAGATCCAGATAATCATTCAAGCATTGCTGCTGTTGGAGGTATAGAATCCATGGTAATGCTATTGAAACTTGGAGCGAAAGAACAGGATTTGGAATCTGGACGCTACGCTGCGTTTGCGCTTTCAAATCTCGCTGCCAACTCGCACTATAGAAAAAAGATTGTAGAAGAAGGAGCTATCGAACCGTTGATTCTCATTGCATGTTCCGATGATGTGAACGTACAGCAGCAGGCGTTAGCTGCTTTAAGGGGGCTTTGCATAAGTTCCGAATTGAGAACAATAGTTGTTCAGTCTGGAATTTTAGACCCATTAGTCATCATGTCTCGGTCGGGGAATATTGACATTCTTCGAGAGGTTGCTGCTGCTCTAAACTGCCTTTCGTCTGTTTCTGAAAACAAAAAAGAGGTATCAAATAGAGCAATGTTGACCATTATTTCGTTGCTACTAAATGGAGATCGTATCGTAGAACGTCATGCGTGCTGCGCGCTCGCAAACCTTGCGGAAGATTGTGAAATCCATGAAAGACTTTTAGACGAGAATGGACTTCCACCCCTCATTGCGATGTTTGCATCGCAGGATCTCAATTGTAAGGGAGAAGCGGCTCGGGCAATGGCAAATTTATCAGCAAATGCAGATGTTCACACACACTTGTTAGATGACGAAATACTGCAAGTTATTGTTGAAGCGCTCAGTGATTCTGAGATCAATTGCCAAAGATTTGCAGCTTTGTGTTTGGCGAATCTAGCAACTACTGTTTCGTCGCAAATGAAAATTGTTCAGGAGGGCGCTGTCCCCCCGTTGATTCTTTTGGTTCGCAGCAACGATGTACAGCTTGAGGCTCGGCGGTATGCAGCATTATCTCTTGCAAACTTGAGCGCCGCCGCCGCTAACCACGAGATAATGGTCAAAGAAAAAGCTCTTGAAGCGCTTTTTGTACTATCGAATTCTCCCGATGTCCTCTCGAAATACTACGTAGCATGCACCCTGGCCAATTTTGCTAGTAGTATTGAAGTTCACTCGTGTGTGGTACAAGAGGGTGGGATTCAACCTTTGGTTGACCTTGCATATTGTGAAGACCCTGACGTTCATTTGAACGCTACTGCTGCTTTGAGAGGATTGAGTGCTACTGGTGATTTCAAGATGAAGATTGTCCAAGAAGGTGGCTTGGAACCATTACTGCGGTTGCTACTATCCAAAGACGTGATTTTGCTTCGAGAAGTAACTGCCTGTCTCTGTAATCTTTCGATTGGTGATGAGAACAAGATTGAATTGGCGAATTCAGGGGTAGTCACACCTTTGATATCTCTCATGCAGCATCAAGACATGGAAATTGCAAGCTTCTGCTGTGGTTGCCTCGCTAATCTAGCTGAACTTGCGTACAATCAAGAGATGATTATATCCGAAGGGGCAATCAAGATTTGCATTATTGTTATGAGATCAAGGTTCCTAGAAGTACAAAGGGAAGGAGGGCGTCTCTTGGCAAACTTGTGCGCGTGTGAAATTAAGGTTGCATCTGATAAGATTATTGATTGTGGAGGTCACCACCTTCTTATATCTTATCTTTTATCTCGGGATGTTGCGTGTCAGAGGGTAGGGGCTTTCGGACTTGGAAACCTTTGTACTCATGAGAGGCACCGTCTTATATTGAAGGATTCGAGAGTTCTCGAACCTTTATCAACGCTTGTGAGATCTGATAATGTCAATCTTGAGATACAAAAGTTTGCCATGTTGGCTATTGTTAATCTCTCGCACGAAGTCAAGAATCATTCGGCCTTTGTAGAAGAGAGGATTTTACAAGTAATTATTTCTCTTTCCAATTCGCCAGTGAACGATATTAGGCAATATGCGGCATTGGCTGTTGCAAACATTGCCAAAAATATGGATCTAAGACAGATTGTAACCGATGAAGGCGGTCTTGAACCCGTCCTTTTTTTGGCACGCATGGACAGCTTCAGAGTGCGACGAGAAGTGATCGGTGCTATTGCGACTCTTTCTTTTGTTGACAAGAACAAACATGATATTTGTATTTACGGAGGTTTGAATCCTATTCTACAAGAGCTACAGGTGCAAGAAGTTGATCATATCTCTACTCGCCTTGCTTGTTGCGCAATTGCAAACCTGTCAGAGCGCATAGGGAATATGTATACAATTGTGGAAGCGGGTGCAATTCCTCTCTTAGCTCAATGTCTATGCCATTCCGAGTTCAAAGAGACCAGTGAAACGCTCCGTGCGTTGGGGAATTTGGCTACTAATTTCGACTACGGTGTTATGATTATGAAACAAAGAAATGTGCTAGAAAAAATGGTATCAACTCTCCAACATGGAGCCAGAAATTGTCGGCGAATGGCAGGGATGACTCTGTCCAATTTGGCGGCAAATACGAGTTTTCATGCCTCCATCATGGCAACGAACATTATTGATCCACTAATGAAAGAGTTTCATACTTCTCTCGACCCGAAAGTCGATTCTGACCACGAATGTACTCGATTTTGCCTTTTGCTCGTGGCAAATCTTTGTACAAATAGTGCAAACCATGAATTGTTTATCGAGAAGGCAATAGGTACGTTTTTGATGACGAATGCACTTTATTGCGAAGCCATTTGTGCCATTGGTAGTATCGTTATCCTATTATTCCGATTGATTCTCATATATTCCAGACTTATTGGTTAAGTTTACCAAGCATCGAGACATAAAATGTCGACAAAATGCAATTATAACTCTTGGAAACCTTTGTTTTGATAAAAAATATGCCAAGAGTTTGAGTAGTAATGGTATATTGAAAGCAATGATATCCTTTGCGTTTCCACCTGTAGAGACTGATACAACCAATGCTCAATTCCAAGCAATTGCGGCTCTTAGAGGGCTTGCAATTAACCATGAGGTACGACTACGTCTGGTGAAACTAGGATGCTGTGAACCGCTTATTCTTGCAACGGGTGATGAATGTATCCAAACAATGGATATTGAAGTTCGTCGTGAGGCTGCAGCTGCATTGTTCAACCTGTCATTATCAAAAGATAATGGTATTCTTATGGCACAATCTGGCATCGTTTCTGCACTCTCAAGTTTGATGAGAGTAGATGATACCGTCTCTCAAGTTTTTGCCGTTGGAACTCTTGCAAATCTTGCCGAGAAAGGGTATTCAGTTCAATCAAGATTATTGAGTGATGGATGTTTGCGCCCACTTGTGGGAATCATGAACTATAATTCGCCCGCAAAAGAGACTCAAAAGGAAGTAGCCCGATGCCTTGCTTTGTTTGCAAACGAATTAGAAGCTCACGAAGATATCATGTGTGAAGAATCGTTACAGTGCATACTCAAATTGGTTGCAAACGGGGGAAATATATCAAGTAGCCGGTTAGCGAGTCTCGCTTTTGCTAACCTAGCTTTATCTGCTTCTAATCACGGCCAACTTGTGAACTTTCTTCCATTACAAAGTTTTGCGCCGTTGCTCTCTTCGGAAGATATCGAAACATATCAGTGTGTTGCGTTCGCTCTACACAATGTTTGCAAGAATGAAAGTACTCATTCTATTTGTTCGCAGAGCAATGTCGCGTCTATGATAACTCGCATTTTAATGCTGGAAGATAACTTTGCGAAATTGCATGCATGTCTGGCTTTGCGATACTTTTCAGTTTTCAAGAAGGCTTCTGCCCAGTTTGTAGAATGTAACGGGTTGCCTGGGCTATTTCAAGTAGCAAAACATGGTGATTTAGAGCTGAAAATAGAAGCTGCAGCATGCCTCCGAAATTTATCGCTATCTGACACCAACAAGGTGCATATATTGCGAGAAGGTGGATTGCCAATACTGACAGATCTGAGCAGATCTCAGGATACACGACTGGCACACCAAGCGTGTGGCGTGCTTGCAAATTTGGCTGAAGTCCCTGCGAATCAAGAAGAAATGGTCAGCGATGGCGTACTGCACCACTTGAAGTTTGCTCTTAGGTCCGAATCCAATGAAGTCAACCGTGAAGCATTGCGATCACTATGCAATATATCTTCAGACTACTCCTGTACTCATTCTATAGCCAATGCTGGACTGTTGGTTCCGCTGATTCGTTCCCTATCCTCTAAGGAGATGTTGTGCCGTAGATTCGCATCAATGGCTATATCAAATATTGCTACAAATAGAAGTGTGCAACCAAGATTGGTTGAAGAGGGCGCTATTGATCCCTTATTTTTCATCGTATCACAAGGAGATGGTGAAGATGAGGAGTCGAGCAGATATGCATTTAGCGCCTTGTCAAACATTTCTTCACACAAAACTCATCAAAGTGTTTTACTGCGCTGTGACATTGTTCAGCAGTCATTACTTTTCCTTGAGAGCCACGATAGAGATCTTGTGTCTAGTGCGGCGTTGTGTCTTTCCAATCTTGCATCAAATCCCGAAAGCCACGAAACTCTGAAACAATTCAATGCGCTTGAAAAGATGGAACCTTTTTTGAACCAAGGCCGAAGACAACTGCAAATACGAGCGGTCTCATTTGTAAGAGGACTCTCAACCTCCACTGTGATGAGATCTTACCTTGTTCAACCTAACATGAGCAAGACTCTGCTCAAGCTAGCAACATGGGAAGATGTGGAAGTTCAAAGAGAGGTACTCGCTGCTCTATGCAACTTATCATTAACTGGTAATATTGGAGACGCCCCAGACTCATTCCTGGAGGAGATCCAAATGAGGAATTTGCTGTCATTCCTTTGTAGTAAAGACGATGTTTATCGCCTTTTTGGTGCTGTGGTGATTGGGAACATTGCCAGTGAAAAAAGACTCCAGGACGCTGTTGTCGACGGAGGAGCAATATCCCCTCTCATACATACGGCAAATGTCGCAGATTTGGAATCACAGAGATGCATTGCCTATACCATCAGCAATTTGTGCTCAGATCCCATAAACAGGGCTAAAATCTGTCGAGAGGGGGGCATACTTCCAGTTATTTCGCTTGCATGGTCAAATGACAGCGATGACATGTTTGCTGCATTGTCAACTCTTCGTGCTCTATCTAGTTGTGACGATATTAGGAGATTTATTGTTGAATGTGGCGTGTTGGAACCTGTAATGACTATCTGTACAGGTCACTTGAAAGGTGACACCAGGTGTATAATGGAAGCATGCCAAGCCCTCTGCTGGCTTTCACTTGATGATGGAAACAAAATGAGCATCGTGCAGCACAAAACATTTCCTTCAATGATGCTCGTCGCACTATCTCGTGACGCCAGTATTGCCTGTACCGTGCTCCGCACCTTGTCCAATTGCAGTGAAAATCAGCCTCTCCAGCCAATGATTATGAGGGCAATGAAGCCAACCTTTCTCAATGACCTTTTCGATCAAGAATTGTCCAATACTGCGCCAGAACTATCCCGTTTCATCTCAAATTTGTGTTCTCTACATGACAACCACAAGACCCTTATTAATTGGAAGATTTTGAGGCACATTTTGAGCTTGACAAAGTCTCGGAACCTCTCTGTGTTGAACGGTGCAACACTTGCATTACTTAACATTGCAACGAACCCAAAAACTCATGATGCAATGGTGCCTTTCGGGGATGAAATAGTTGCAGCTCTTTTCCACGCTTGTGAACCCAACAACATCACTACAGAATCAACGAAAACAAAACGCTACTCATGCGCGACTCTTGGTTCTTTACTGATGAATAATCACTTTCATCGAATTCTTTTATCGTTGGGCGTTTCAGAGCTATTGGGTAATCTATTGAATGACAATGACGACGAAGTGATTTTCGTTGCCACATTTACACTCCATCAATTGTTGAAGAACGATCAGGGTCTCAAGGGTTGTAAAGACTTGAACTTAGAGCACATGTTGATCAGAATTATTGACGACATGAAACCTTGTCATCCTATTTATGCTGTAAGTTGTCTTCGTTACCTAAGCGTCGACGACAAAATTGCAAGTAACATTATCGCAAACGGTGGTTTGGACTCAATTCATGCCGTTGCTGCACAAGCCGACATAGAAACGGCGAGGGAAATTGCGACAACGGTATGTCACTTGACAACATTCCCAGATCTGAGGGATTTCATTATTCAGAGCCCAATGTTTGGGTCTATTTTGAAATTTTGTGAGTTGGCGGACTCTGAAGCCAGTCGATTTTCTCTTGGAGCTGTCGCAAATTGCGTAGAATCCCCTTCAGGGTACAGCTATCTGCGTACTGATCTTGAAGAGATAGTACAGATGTTGACAAGAAATATGAAAAAGAAGGCATTGTCTCAAAAGCGAGAGGCCTGCAGAGCGATTTCTAACGTTCTTTCATTTGAAAGAGCAATGGATATCTTTCTCAATGTTGGTGGCCTGAACTCTGTAAACACAATTTTCCGGTGCGCAGATGGCGAGACACAATACAGCCTAGCACTAACACTGCGAAAATTGGCATCCCGGACATCGAACCACAACATTATGATGACCAATGGATCCCTTCGCATCATTTTACATTTGTGCAATTTGCACCACAATGTAGGAGCTGTACGCCAAGCTACTACAGCATTAAGAGATTTAGCTACGAATCGAGAAATAAAATCATTGATTACCAACGAAGGAGGAATGAAAGCAGCCTCTCTTCTCCTTGACTGTGATGATATCGCAACTAGCGCTGCGAGCGCAGCAGTTCTTCACCACCTATCAATATCTTCACGGATCAAGTATCCTCTGTATGAGAATGGAATCCTATCACCACTTTGTCAACAAATTCTTGCGTCGGACGATACTGACTTTCTTTACCATGCAGGAAGCATCTTGGCCAACTTGGCTGAAGATTTGAAAATTAGGGAGCTTATGTGGGAGCGCACTATAGTTTCAGCACTGCTTGCATTGAGTCAGAAAAATAGTGAAAACATCGATTTCCAGGTTGCTAGATGTATCTGTTTCATGTCAACTTCACATGAAACAGAAAGAAAGCTGAGAAAACGGATGATGGAGATTACCCTTCAATTAATTGCATCTAAAGACAAACAAATTGCAAATGATGCGGTGAATGCTATCGGAAATTTTGCCAAGGACGAAGAAGGCCAATTAATGTTGGGTGATCTCAAATCATTTGAACCTATCGTTCATCTCACGGGTGTTACGAAAGAGAACACCGAATGTACTCTAAGCTCATGTTGGGCACTGAGCAGATTTATGATACCAGAAAAGAATAAGGCACTATGTTCCGTGAACACTCCTCTCTTTTCACATCTAATGGAAATGTGCTGTGGGAGTAACATGGATGGATGCGTGTTCGCCTCTACGGCTCTCTGCAACATTGCGGCGTTAAAATCATCACACCCTTTTATATTGAAGTGCGGTGGTGTAACCGCCCTTCTCTCCCTCCTGCGCTCGAACAACCACACTGCCGTGTTAGCCGGTCTGAAAGCACTATGTAATCTATGCGCAAGTACTACAGTTCGACAGCGGATTGTATCAGAAAACGGTATCAATATTCTCTTGCGACTAATCAACCAAAGAGACGTTTTGCTAAAAGAACATGCGATTCTGACCCTCTGTAATCTAGCTATCTCTCCACAGTACAGTAAGCTTGTTTCTGATATTGGAGGTGTTGAGATTATTTCAGATATTATCGTTCATATTGAAACCGAAAGAATACAAGAGGCCTCAGTTTTGACATTGTACAATATATCGAGAAATGAGGACTGCCATGAAGATCTTTCCACACGTTCAACTCTATCGTCATTAATACGTTTGTGTAAGAATCCCAGTCATACTTGCAGACAGCTCGCAATGATGACTCTCTGCAATTTAGCTGCAAACGACTGTACACGCGGGCACACAAGGAAAAATGGTGCCCTGCAGACAGCGATTGTCATGCTAAAAGATAAGTGCTCAGGATGCCGAGTCTACGCAAGTCTGTGCTTAGCGAATTTAACGAATGATCCACATACTCAAAGTCAAGCTGTACTCCATGGGGCCTTGCCTGGGATGATAGATTTACTTTTGGATAAAGACCCGATCGTTAGGCGGAGCGCAACTTTATGCCTTGCCAATATAGCTGGAAGCGCCTCCAACCACAGCGCCCTCTTAAGCCATCATGCTTTGAAAAGTATGGCTCAAATGTGGAAACATGAAACATCAAGTGAAATCAAGACATATATATCTTGTTTATATGTTAATCTTGTATCGAATGATGATATCATTGACATTGTCGGGGGGCACGACGGGATCAACATCTTAATGAGCTTGAGTTCGTCCGAAAATTACCATTGCCAGTGTGCTGGGATAGCTGGTTTAAGACGCCTTGCCAAGACGTCCGAAAACAGAGAACGTTTGTTGCATGCACACGTTGAAGAAATTCTGAATATCAATGGAAGCATTGATGAAGCAGATATTCAGAGAGAAGTTGCAGGATGCTTGCAAAACATAAGCAGAGATCCACTTCATAGAAACACCATCTCATATCACTGTCTACCAGTACTGAGGACCTTACTTTTCAGCACTGATCCAGATACACTGGAGAGCACAGCCGCAACAATAGCGTACCTCGCCGAATCTGATGAATACCGGAAGGAAGTTATTCATACTATTCCAATACTTGATCTCACCCCGCTGTTGGAAAACAAGTATGTGCAGGTATACCGTGAAGCATCTCGGGCCATATCCAACATCTTGTCGTCTTGCGAAACTCACAACTCTTTCACAAGCAACGGACTATCAGCTTTACTTTGCCTCTGCCAGAACATTGACAAGGAATGCCAATATAATGCATCATTGGCTTGCAGAAAAATTGTGGTTAGCAAAAATTCACACCCACAAATAATGGGTCAGGTTTCAGTGTTGATGACATTGGCTAATTGTGAACAAACGGAAACACGAAATCTTGTTCTTACAATACTCAGGGATTTGAGTGCAAATGCTTGTAACAGACGTACTCTTGTGGAAAAAAGTGCTGCTCAAGTATTGATCCCGTTACTAGACCACATCGACCTTAGCACCAAGACCCTTGCAACTGCGACACTTCGGCATTTGTCTAGTGATCATGAACTACAACGAATGCTAATGACAGGTGATATCATAATCAAAGCAGCCTCATCGATTCTCGGGGCATCTGATAATCTTCTTTCACAGTTGGCTGGATTGTTGGCAAATCTTAGCGAAGAAGATGATAACCGATGTGAAATGGTTGAAATGGGGGTCGTGCCTGCTCTCGCAGTAATTTCTAGAGCTAACAGCGCCGAAATTCTAGTGGTGAGCAATAACACAGTATTTTCTTGTCACTTATATTGCATCATCTCAATAAGTGGATTTTATTTCGTCTCTTCAGGATGTTTCGAGGGCACTTGCAAATCTCGCTGCGAATGTTGAAAAACAGTTTGATATTCATCAACAGGGAGGATTGGCATGTCTCATGAGTATCGCCAATAGGACCAAAGATGAATCGTGTCAGCGTTTTGTTTCCATGACTATTCAGCTCTTATGTATGAATGCTAACGTAAGGAAAGCAACAATCAAAGAAAATGGTCTCGGTCAGTTCCTTTCGTTATCTTTCCAAAAGACTTTGGAGTATAAAATCTGTGCTGCAATGTCACTCTGTCTGCTATCTAGCGACGAAGCGAATAGATCGTACCTTGCTCAAGAAGCATTGGACCCTCTATTAGAACTTTGCAAAGTTCACACTCTTGATGCCCAACGAAAGGCAATGTGCGCCTTGGCAAATCTTGCAGACTCCCTTGACACACACGACGCCTTGGTAAAAACTGACGCCGTAAAGATAATTGGAGAAATTGCCGATAGTTGCATTGACTCAATAACAGTACGAGAGTTAACCAGATTTTTGGCATCTCTCTCCATCAACGACACCGCAAAGGATCAAATTCTAGACAACGAAATTTTACCAAAATTAATAAAGTTCAGCCGGCGAACCGATACAGCTACTCAACGCTACTCTTCACTAGCGATATGCAACTTGACCTTGCACGCAAAGGAAAAGAAAAACCTTATTCAACAAGATGGATTGTTGAGAATATTAGTTTTCTTGGCAAAATGCTCAGACTTGGAAGTAGAACGTTGTTCGATATTGTCTATTGCAGCTCTGTCCCTAGGAACCGAGGTTTGTTGCAAAGAAAGGATATCGAATACCGGAGCCCTGCGTACAGTGCTGAAAGCATTGAAATACCCGGATATAAAAATGAGGCAATGCTCATCTTTAGCTCTAAACTCTCTGGTTCTCAGTCCCACAAGCACCATCAAATTGAAAGTAAAGGAAATGGAAGAGGATTTTTCAGCGCTCTTTTCTCTGCTAGAGGCAACAGACGACGAATGCATACACAATGGTGTCTATGCAATGGGATCAATGGTAGAAAGTACCGAAGTTCGCCAATCACTGATTGGTCTCGGCTGCATGGATGCAATAGTGAAGATCTTGCCTTCTGCTTCAATCAAGACCAAACGAGCTTGTGGTTACGTATTTTCAGTATTGGCAGAATATAGAGAACATCATGCCGACCTCTCCGATTCAGGTGCTCTTCAAAGTGTTGTGGATCTTGCGGGGCTTGTAGATCTCGAATGTCAGTTGTACGGAGCATTCGCTTTGGTTTTTCTAGCAACAAATGCCGAATTACAAGTTCCACTGGTGAAAATGGGTGCAGTCCGTCATCTCGTGACAATGATGTCAACAGAATCTGAGCACCGTCATTATGCTGGATTAGCATTACTAAAATTGGCTGACAATTTCGAAAACCACATCCAAATTGCAGAGGAAGGCGGTATCGAGGCACTGCTAAAGCTGGGTCGAAGCAAGGTCGCCGATGACGAGATGCAGTATAAAAGTGCAATGACTGTAAAAAACCTTGCAGTAAACGCCGTTGAAAGGCTTCCGAAACAATCTCGTTTTGGGGATATCGGCAAGGCAGTCTCGAGCTTTAGTCAGAAATCCAAGAGTCCCAAGAAAGGAACCTCCAATCTGAAGTAAAATAGAAAACTCTTTGTGTAAAAGAAGTTATTATTTCGTGATACTAGTCTGACTCTTGACAAATTTCTCATACTTCTTTTGCTGACCTTGGAACTCTTTCTTAGCCTTCTTCATTTGCGACTTATTCAGCTCTTCACCATCATGGAAATGCGTGGGACCCCCTGTTTCATCAAACTTTGAATATTTCACTTTCGCGCTGTCATCATCTAAAGTGAGCTGCCTCATGAAATCTTCTGGACTCAATTTGTTCAAAGCTTCCTTTTTCGCTTTCTCCTCATCAGCAGCCCTTTTCTCATCCGCCTTCCTCTTCTTCTCCAACTCTTGCTGCTCTCTTTCTTTCATCAGCTCTGCAGGATCAGCACGTTTCCATACAGATTTTCCTCCAGTCTTATCTTCAAGACGGATTCCTAGAGGAGGAAGGGCATCATCACGGAATGTATCGCACTCTTCTAGAACTCCAGAAATATCCTTTGCTCGTGCTTTATCACGCACAGAAGAACGGAAATCAATCAAGGCATCCAATACAGGATTCAAAGTCTCTCCACTATCACCACCTCCAATGGGGAATCCAATTTCTACTCCAGAGGTTTCTGGAATGAGTCCAAATGTCTTGAAAATTTTCGTGACGAACCTGGCTGCGTTACGTACAGCGAGACTGACAGGTGTCCTATCCTCTGCAACACAGCCTTCAAGGTAAAGGTTTGTTGCCTTGACCAAGTCGGCAAGAGCTGACATACTAGTCGGCGTATCAAAATCGTCCTTGAGTGCATCATCAACAGCATTGACTGCTTTATCAACCGCAAGTTGTAAGTTCCTTGCGTTACTATCCCATCTTTGCGCATCGGTTATCTTTCCCTCTCTCAAAACAGCCAAGACATTGTCAAAGAAGTTTTTGAAAATGCTTTCAATGGAAATAGCATGACTCATGGTATTATCACCATAATCCATGGGGGAATTATACTTGTGAAGCAAGAAGCACATACGAATTTGCCTTGCAGTACTTTGTTCCAAAGCACCTTGGATTGTAATGAAGTTCTTGAGCGACTTGGACATCTTGAATCCCTTGATGTGCAAGTGCCCAGCATGAACAAAGTAATTTACCCACTGATTGCATCCAGAGTGAGCTTCAGCCTGTGCCATTTCATTGTCATGATGCGGGAACTTGAGATCAACTCCACCAGAGTGAATGTCCATCCTGCACAAATCAGATTTCGTAGCTGTAGCTGCATCCTTGGCAGAGGACCCTCCAGACATTTGCACAAATACATCGGAAGCCATAACAGAACACTCAATGTGCCATCCAGGCCTTCCTTCACCCCATGGACTTGACCAAGTAGGCTCACCCTCCTTTGACTTTTTCCACAAAGCAAAATCCCTCGCACTACGCTTGTCACTTGCAAAATCCTGTGTCAATTTTCCCTCTCCCTCTGCCAACAATTCTGCATTATTCACCTGTTCAGGGGCCAATTTACAATAGGCCATTCCCTCCTGCTTGGAAAATCCTTCTACATCAAAGTAGACACTTCCATTCGATTCATACGCCAGATCCTTCTTGACAATGGTGTCAATGTATTCCACAATTTCATCCATGTACTCCGTCACCCTCGTCAAAACATTTGGGGGTTCAACGCCCAACTTCTCCATATCACGATGGAATTCCAATTCAAATTTGCGAGAGAGTTCTTCGCAAGATATGCCATTTTCATTCGCCCGTTGAATGATTTTATCGTCAAGATCTGTAATGTTCATACATAGTGTGACGTTGTAGTTGAAGTGATCTTGAAGAATACGGCGAATAATATCAAATCCAAGGTATGTCCTTGCATGTCCCATGTGGGAGTCTGCATATACGGTAGGACCGCACCTTTTTTTTCGAGAATGAAAAAGTGAGGTTAGATTCACATACAATTGGGATATGAGCCGAGAAGAGTTGAAGCTGCCACTTACATGTACCACTTGACGTTTCTGCCGCCATCCATGGTAACGAATTTATCCTTTTTACGAGTCAAGGAGTTCATGACCATGAGACCAGTATCATGGGTCACGAGGAGAGGGGAAGGCTTGTGCCAATGAGGTTGAGACATGATGTTGAAAGCTTTGGTAGTTTGATGCAACAGGATGTGACCATTCGAATGCGTGCGGTATGATGGTTGGTACTGTTCGTAGGGTACGAAGTTAAGAAGAAGCGAAGCGAGAAGTAAAAGTCACGAAAGAGAAATAAAGGGATAGAAAGGGAAAGAAAGGGACAGAAAGGGAAAGGGAAAGAATGAGAATAATAGAAAACGGAAGACCAAATTCATGGGATTCGAAAAACAATTTATTCCAAAGACACTCGCTCAACATCTCCAAAAGACGAAACT
>Ga0209712_10002412_pt1 | contig 15409 bp, 14 predicted proteins | sample ArcOceMetagenome_FD_187443 | JGI IMG/M metagenome (GOLD analysis project Ga0209712, IMG submission 187443) | Marine eukaryotic phytoplankton communities from Arctic Ocean - Arctic Ocean - Greenland ARC118M Metagenome (SPAdes) (version 2) | ecosystem: Environmental > Aquatic > Marine > Oceanic...
TTTGTCACATTCATGTAGAAATCAGGATTGGTTTGGAGCTATCGAGTTCGCTCGTTTCTTGTAAAAGGCAGGACGCTATGACATGTATCTTGCACAATTCCAGCAAGCCATCTATCTTAGTAGGTATATTATAATTCTTGTGGTCTTATGAGAGCGTTTCCTCTTCTTTTGGATTTTTCTATATCTTCATCTTCGAACGCGAGATACCGTTCTTCTCCAAGTCCACAATGCAACCTGCTCTTGCTAGCACTGTTAATAAGAACTTTCTACTAGCTCCTACAGTAGTATTCACCTCATACGCCGAACTTTCTCGCTTCTTGGGGCCAGGTGGCCAGGTCACTTTTCTATTTTGGAAAGGACAAAGAGGAAGAGAAGGGAAGAAGAGATCAGATTACTGTAATAAAAGATTTCTCTCAACTCTTCTATTTCACGCACATCGACGACCGACGACCCACCCACGACCCTTGACCCTTCTCAATTAAAAACCAGTCTCCTGTTTATAGTTTATAGCACCACTATGAATTACAGATTACACCTACTTTCACTCTTAGTAATCACTTCAAAGCGAGTTTCTTTGACATATGGACAAGAGGGAACTGAAGATGAACACGAATTCAAGCGAATCGCCATCATAGGAGCTGGCATTTCTGGTACTTTTACTGCCAAGTACCTATCAGACTTTGACGACAAGTGCTTGCTAGACATAACAATATTTAGTCCACCTAAACTTGAGACTGATGGAACATCTGAGGAAGCGGATCAAGGATCAAGAGTTTCATCAACGACACTTGAAGATGGGACAGTGGTCGAGCTAGGTGCTTCCATAATTTTCGAAGGGAACAAGCTTGTAAATAAAATGATAGATGGCGATGAAGAATTAATCAAAGTCGATCCACATTCTGCCGGACGCGACCTTACAGATGAAGAGAGCAGAAAAATTAATAAGGGAATGGGGATTTTCAACGGAAAGAGTTCTGACAACCCCTGGGCTCTGCTTCTTACCAACATGACATCTGAGGAAAGCAAGAAGGCATTGCTTTGGCGCTATAATCTTGATCTTTGGCGGATCCACCGAGCAACAAATAGAGCTGTGGAATCATTTAATTTGATTTATGACTTTATTGATTCAACTCACGAAGCAACGTTCTTTGATTCACCAAATGATGTATGGAGAGCTCTTGGGTTAGCTCACGCTGCAAGTGTATCGTTCGACGAATACCTTGACAGCATAGGTGTATCTTCACACATCGCCTGGTGGAGGAGTCTTTGGACTGGTCAAGGCGTCATGAGATCAGAACTTCAAACTGCAATGAATATTTGCAACAACAATCAACTCAATTCTCAAATGACCGGTGAGTCAAGTATATCTATACCTTTGTATGTTGTTCATCAACGAGCTGCTTCTCATCAAAGTATATTAACGAATGTTTGAAAATAGGCTTAGGAGGATTGATAAACTCGGCTGCATCAACAGGAACCCTGTTTTCAATAAAAGGGGGGAATGATAAATTGTTGGATTCTGCATTTCATCAAGCGAAGAATAATCACGACCAGGTCTGTAGAAAGCAAGACATGTACGGTGAAAGTAAAATCAGGCGCATCACAAAAAGAATCAAGACTCTTGTTTCTGATTTCGAGCATGGAATTGAGCTATTTGATCAAGGAGGTAAATCCTTGGGAACTTTTGACGTCGTTGTACTTGCAGCCCCACTTCAATTCAGTGGCATTAATTTTCTTGGAAAAGGCAGTATGTTTGACAATACCGTATTGCATTCAATTCCTTTGAATGAGATGGTAGATGGAGATAATTCAAATGCGAATGAACATGGCCATAAACATGCATTGGGTAGCCATCTTCCAAGCAGTGCCACCAGGCCATACACTCAAGTAGTTACAACGGTTATCTCAAATGCAAATATCGATATATCTCAATTCTCTCTTGACAACGATGAGGTTCCGAGATCTATATTGTTTACAGAGACGGGAAGAGACGAATTGGGAATTTCATCGATTGGTCAAATCACAGAAGGCGTTTATAAAGTCTTTAGCTCCGATAAGCTTACAAATGATACTATATTGCAGTTGTTTGGAAATAAAGCAACTGTCGAAGAAGTGAAGGTGTGGGGAGGACGGAAGGGAGGGGCGACGCCCGCTTTCAACGGGGGTGGCGAGTCTTCGTATTCCACTCGTTTCAATCTCTACGATGGAGGTCATGGTTCAAGTTCCTTCACTAAAGGAGCGGCACTCTACTATACCAATGCGATGGAGTCATCTGTTTCTGCTATTGAAATATCTGCAATAGGTAGCAAGTTTGTATCCAAGTTGATAGCACAACGATTTGGGCTCATCGAGGCGACGGCCGACATCTCTGGGGACGAGTTATAAATTGTTGTAGAATATTTTTAGTCAATTTAAATACTGTTAGCCGTTTGAATTAGAAGTAGGAATTATTAGCTACTATACCGGTAGAGCCCCAAGTTTAATCAGTGTAGATAAACTTCATTGATTCTATGCATCAGCTCATTGAAATCTGATAGATGCATGGTATCTTGGCCTTTTCGTATTGCTACCATCGGTCGAATGTTCTGCCCGTCTAATACAAAATTGATAACAAACATGTCCTTTTTGCCCTTCGTTTCGACTCTGATCAATTCCATAGTAAGGGTGGTTGCATATCCTGGCCAATATCTTAATCGTTTTTCATTTGTGGAATCAATGACACCAACACTCTTTAGCTCATTTGGCGCTGCCAGGTGTTCAGCTCCGATACCATAGAGTAGTGCAAGAATTGTCACGTCATGGCAGCTGTAAATGTTGAAGGCCTTTTTTGTACTAGATTCAGCGTTTATGCATTCATTCATTTGGCGATTGACTTCAGAAAGCGCTGGTCCTACCATCGCTGCCAATAATTGCGGACTCTGATACCAAAATCGAAATCGTGAAGCTAAATGAGCAATAGTTGCATGCTTCATGGCTTGTAAAGTCTGCTCTTCATTAGGGTTATTTTCAAAGTTCGAGAACGCCGTTAATGGAATTTCATGCGAATCCCGGCATACGAAGTGATCAACAGCATGGATCCAATTGATTCCTGAAGGTCCACCATAAGGCGATCTCAACTTGATCAGAGCAGGGATATAATTACATAATCTGGCTGCCAAAGAAGCAGCTTTTGTATCATGATTGATGAAATTGGGGGTCTCAATGATATCTTTCACAAGACCTTTCATGAGAATGGGAGACGTGTCGAATGCATTTAGAGTTTCTTCCTTTGGATCTCGCACAATTATTTCGACATCACAATCTCTGCTTGACTTATTGTAACTTTCTGGGTTTCGATGTTCGTATTGGGATTCATGTTGTGATGGCGAGCTAAACATTCCGTCCAACAAGCATTGAACACTCTTGACAGTTCGCAAGTAGTTAGTGCTGAATGCTTGAATGTGCCAATGATCTTCAAAACTTTTGCCATCTTTGATATCATATCTTTGAGAAATCTGCTGTCCAATTTCATATAGTTGTTGCATGCCTTTCCATGTTAAGAATCCATATGGCTCTTTACCCGAATCAGCATCTAGAAACTTTCCACCATTGTTATTGGGATCAGTCTTTGAAGGAAATTTCTTACTCAGCAAATCATAGTGCGTGCGGTCAATTGGAGGAATCTTGGTTCTCCAAAACGATGATTCCTTTTCAATGTAACTATCTGCAACAAGAGCTCTACCGGGAGTCCTGTCCCCATGTCTATGAAAGATCCATACACCCATTACTTCTTCTTTAGAAGAAGTGCTGCTGCTCATGCAACGACGAGCATTTTTTTGTAGCTGCAACAAAGGATGGCAATTCCGCAAGGATCTAGCGGGAATAAACGCCATAAAATATCTTGCTGTAAGTGCTAGAATAATACAGAATGTTTTTCAGAAGTTGTTTATGTTTAACGCATTGGTTCTTGTAACATCCTATTTGATGCTTGTGGTGGCTTGTGACTTGTGAGTTGGCGTCTTGTGTTTTCTCCCTTTTGGAAAACGTTTCATTCGACCTTTTTACTCGTGTGGTTACTGTAGGTTGATGTATTTAGTCAAGAGGTTACAGTTAGTAACTGCTCATTAACATGTTTTCTGTTTCATAATTCATAACAAGAAGATGTTAAAAAGTATTGAGGGTAGATATTCAACATGAATGCGTAAACATCACAGTCGGATTATTCTTTTTTTAGCACAATACTCTACTCCAAGTAGCGCAGCTATTCAAGGCTGCACTATTCTCGTTACACTAACACAAACATCAGTTCTATTCATTTTGCAATATGTCTTTATATCGACCTCATCATTCGTCAGGGAGTCGACCGAAAGATTGATAGTTCTTATTTTCAGGTTGATCTTCCGTATCTAATGCACCCATTGATACCTTCAACTTCTCGAGAGATGGATACATATCACGGCTTGAAAGTTTCGTATCTGCGCCTGAGAACCATTTGTGATCCAATGCTTGCGTCGCCGTCCACCTTTGGTCTGGATCTACAATGAGTAGTTTTGAAATGAGTTCTCTAGATTCTAGAGATATTCCAGCCCAGTCTTCATCGAAAAAGCAATATTCTCCGAGACGAATCTTCCGGAATAGAACTCTTTGATCTTCTTCAATAAATGGAGGGTACCCGACAAGTGCAACAAATATAATCACGCCGACGCTCCACATATCTGCAACTTCGTCATGAGGATGATTCTTGAGAATCTCTGGTGCGACATATGTAGGTGTGCCACAGCGTGTAATGAGACTTTTCGGTGTGTGCACTCTACGTGCGAAAGAAAAGTCAGATACTTTGATGATGTTATCACTCTCGATAGTTTCCAACAACAGATTCTGAGGCTTCAAGTCCCTGTGCGCGACACGGCGAGAGTGAATAAATTCAATCGCCTTCAGCAGAGTGGAGGCGAGTTCTCTCGCATCGAGCTCTGTGTATTGAGTCTTCTGCACGATCCTATCAAAAACATCACCTCCCTGCATAAGTTCCATCACGACGTAGAATCTTGGACTCTCTTCGAAAAAGTCATGAAGCTTTAAGATATTCGGATGCACCACAGACTGCAAAATAGCCACCTCGTTCATAATCCTTGCTTCTTCCTGATGGTTGCACCGATCCACATTGATTACCTTGATGGCAACAATGTCTCTAGTTTCTCCGTGCCGCTTTGCACCCTTCCAGATTCCTGATATTCTGCCCTCTCTAATCTTTTGATCTAGCTGGTAAATTTCGTCAAATGTCTGTCCAACTTTTCCTTTAGTGAGTGTCTTTGTAGATGTAAACGCAGCTGAATTGGTTACAGTGTTTTGCGACATGAAACTGACATTCTTAGCCGCCCAAAATTTCGCAGTTGTTACATAAGTGGTGGCAATCATGGCCCCACGCAGCTTATTGCGGGCAACAAACTTCTTCATCTGGCCAACAGTCTCTGCTAAATGCTGTCTCATGGAATCTCCCATATCTTCTTCCTCCATGGTAATCCATTTCGACTTCAACGCTTCCGAAGCACTGATACGTTTCGAAGGGTCAACTGTAAGCATCCGTGTAATTAATTGTTTCGCAGGCATCGAAATTGGATCCCAATATTTTTCATGAAATGAATAGTCAGCCGCACGGATCTTTCGAAATAGCTCTTTCATATCTCTTTGTTGGAAAGGCGCGTATCCGCCAAGAAGCAAGTAAAGGATGACTCCGCAGCTCCACATATCAACTTTGCTTCCATAAGGAGAACCTATGCAGATTTCTGGCGCCACAAAAGCAGGAGTTCCTGTAATGAAGTAATACATATTGTGAGTACAATAGCCTTTCAGGTCGTAGAACATTTGTGCATGGTGCACTTACCACAGCGAGTTGTCATGCGATCATCATTATTCTTTTTTGCAAACCCAAAATCAGCAATCATTAAACCATTGCTATCATCCGATAATTCTTTTAGCAAAAGATTTTCAGGCTTGAGGTCCCTGTGTGCGTAACCACTGGAATGAATGTAATCTATTGCAGTTAAAATATTCTTTGCCAGTGTTCTGGCATCCATCTCCTTGTAAACTCTGCGCTTTGCAAGGCGCTCAAAAACGTCTCCACCACGCGCTAGCTCCAGAATTACATGAAATGTCTTCTCGCACTCATAGAAGTTTAGTAGGTTTACAACGTTTGGATTATTGCTTAGATTCTTCATAATCGCCACTTCCTCATATACCGCTGCATCGTCCTTTGGTTTCAGTTTCCTACGTGGCAGAAGTTGCGTGCAAATCGTTAGATAGAGTGCAATCATTTAGAAAAGAAACTGCTGTTCAAAACTTACCTCCGATCTATGACTTTCACGGCAACCTCAACATGACTATTATGATCTTCGGCTTTCCACACAGATCCAAAGGCACCCTTCCCCAGCATTTCCTTAATCTGGTAATTGGCAAGGAATTCCTGATTACTTGACATCGTTAGTTATTTTTTGGTAAACACTTGATGTTCAATGTGCTTTGAGATCAAAGATGAATAACGAACAACCTCGGTGCAATTTCCGACAAAACTTCGAAATCGGCTTCTGATTTTCAAAGATTTTCGGACATTTTCTAAACCAGGTAAACGCATCAACCATCAACAAGCACAAGCAAGCAAGCGAGAACGCCATCATCCCTCTTCAGTAGGGAGATAGAGAGGTAAAGATAGTATCTTTTGGAGATAGGCCTTTAGGGGCCATCTGTCTGTCAACAGGAGTGTCGACAATATTTTCAAAATCCAACGCCAAAGTGATCTGTCTGTATGTCTGTATGTCTGTCCGTCTGTATGTAATGTGAACGAAACCGTTTTATAAATTTCTAACGTTTTGTCAAACGCTCATGATGAAGTGCCAGTGCGCAGTGCTTCGATCATCGTATCTCAGTCCATATTGCCTACGAGAATGCAATTATTTTTACAATGACAATGTATCAATAGCACCGTTACAACGCGTAATTTAGTAATTTCAGTATGACAAAATGCGTAATTTACTTATATTTTAGGATGACAACGTGTACTTTGAATCAAAATCATATTTTGCGTGAAAGGTGATGCATGCCATATACAGGTATCATGCCATGAATCATACCGGCGAGTACAAGAGGGAGCCGATCTGTGAATGATGCCCAAAGTCGGGAATTGAACAAACAAGAAAGTAGTTCTGGAAGATGGTAACCTATAACATTATAAACTATCTATTTCAAATTCAATTTACGTTCTTTGACCAGTCTCTTGGGATTTCTTCAAAATGGACATGGCCGTTTCTATCGGCAACTTCTCCAACGAGATCATAGTAGACATCACGATCGGCTGCTTGTTCCAATGCCTTCATTACGTTGGTGTCCACGTATCCTTTGTCAACACATTTCGCAAAGACAGCCTTGCAGATTTGATTACGCTGATCCCCTGCAGGAAGCAACTTATTGGCCGCTTTCAGCAATGTGCTGTATGTAACATGATTTGGTTCCAGCTTTCCAGCAATGATAGCCTTATTAACAGCAAATGCGATTTTCAGAGCTTTTGCGCTTTGCTCTGGAGACCCTCCACTTCTAGCACATGCATCGATTGCGGTATTATATGTGTAGAGAGTGGGCTTGATTTCTTCATCGCCAGATTCTTTGTACATGTCAAGTGCTTTCTTCAATATCCTCAGGGCGTGTTGTGACTTTGCGTTATCTCTTGAGCGCACCCAAGCTCCCATGGCAGCAGTGTAAGTCCGGATGCTTGGTTTCACATTTGACGTTGCACCAATTCCTGCCTTTATATCATTAGCATACATTACTTCCATACGCTTGAGCAAGTCTTCTACCTTTGCGGGCGACCTTGTGTCCCATGTTTTTGCCCATGAATTGATCATCTATTGGGAATAATAATGCAGCGTTGTTAGAGAATGGCAATGGGATGATGTATGTGCAGATATCATACACAAATGTAAAATTACTCACCACTGTGAATGTTTTGGATGATGGCTTCAGCTTATCATCGCCACTATCTTGCCACTTTTTGAAAATCTTTTCAAACAAGAACTCCCCTCTTTCAGTTGCTGCGACATCAGTACACCTTCCATAAGAGTCAATAACCATGGTAATAGTTGTAATATCAGGTTGATAACTAGCATCACCAGTCTCCTTCCACTTTGCATTCAAGTCATTAAGAATATCGTGCACTTTCTTTGCATTTTGCCAAGCTTGATTGTTCGAGGTTTTGTGTCTCATTTGCCCGCCACTGTTTCTGAGGTAAGAATTGATGGCTGAATTTGCCACTCTGGTCACAGGTTTAAGTTCTTCGTCGCCAGATTTTTCATAGCAAGCTTCGAGATCCTTCAACAAATCTTCGACTCTTGACATGACTCCATATTCTTTAGATTGTCCAAGGGTCTCCATGACTATGGAGTATGAGATAGCATCAGGTCTGATATGCTGCCATTTGGACACGTCGCCATTCACGTGCTCCTCCCCCTCTTCACCAGATGCATCGACAGGCGCCGGAACACCTTCCCTACTCCACTTCCTCATCCTGTTAAATAGTTCCTCTACTTTGTCGGGAGCATCCCTCGCATGGGATTTGCTGAGTCCATCGAGAACAATGTTGTATCCAAAAGGGTTGGGAGCAATTGCTGACTCTCCATTCAAGTACTTTTGTTCGACCTCATTCATAATTACAAGGGCACGATCAGCAGCGTCTTTTGCAGTGTAGATTCCACCACGAGTCAGCTCCTCGGGAATATCATCCATTCCATGAATTACAGCGTTTATATCTCCTCTTCCTCTTCCATCAGCAAGAGTTTGAGCAGCTCTGGACCACACCTTCATCAAAGTATTGTAAGTAACAACATCTGCATTGAAAGGTGCAGTTCCATCCGCCATTGCCAAATCTAACTTCGTTACAAGAGCTTCAGCAAAGGTTGCTCTACTGATGACATCTACTCCGTTGTTTTTTCTGCTGGAAGAACATTCAAGGGCAAAGTCTTCTAGCGCAAGGTTGAATGCACGCAAGTTGTCATAGTTCGAGAGATCAAGTAGCAATTCTGTTTTTGACTGTGCTGCTTCATCAGTTGGTGCCTTTGTCGAAAATAGGCTGCAATGTAAAATAAAAAAGGAAATACAAAAAATGAGGTGAGTGAGTGACACGCGTAACCAGAAAAAAATTGAATCCCAATTTTTGGAAAATGCCAGTGAGGAGCGCCAAAAGAATAATCAATCTTGTGAGACGTACCAGGTATTAGATGGCATAGCTTGTACTTGTCCAACACCAGCATACTGTCGTGCGAGGTTCGTTTGTGCAACGTTGGGCAGGGTCGGTGCAAATGCAGCAGCGAATCGGCTACTGCTGGCATCAGTATTCTCGTTCATCCAAGCCGAAGCGGCCACGACCAGCAAAAGAGCTTTGTTTCTGTAAATCATATTTATCTATTCTTCTTCTGCAATTAGATGTGATGTACAGTACTGTATTAATTCTGCTCTGTCTGTAATGCTTTGATGCTTTGATAGATTGCTGTTATGTTAGCTTATTGTTAGGCTCTAGTTAGTGTCCCTGCATTGATGGAATTGAGACACCGTCAGAACTCCTGCAGATACGTTTTCCTTACAACATTCAGTGGCTCCGTCGCAAACGAACAAAGACAGGCAGTCAAGCGAGAGGGTTTACTAAGAGGTGAGGAGGATCGTGTGGTTCCAACATTATTTACTATTGCGACTGATAAAAACCTGAGAGCATTTGAATTTTTGAATTTTCATTCCACGCGCAAAAACTCCTCCCTCCACACAAGAGAAAGATGAAAGACATGAGACATGAGACATGATGAATGATGAATGATGAGCAGCGAGGAAATAATTAATGATTAATGATTACCATACCCAGTATTTAACTAATGTATGAGTACGTGCATCACATTCCCATCCTGTTTGCACTACTCCATACTTTCAACAGCGGCCTAATCGCCTCTTCATTTTCACTCAAACCGATAGTATCACGTCATTTAGTTAGGAAGGCGAACCGTTCATCCTACTCTTGCATACATACTTTTCCAAAGTCCACTTCTTCTTCTTCGTCTTCCTTCTCCAAATTGAGGAATTATAAACATCATTCCACTTTGCAAATGAGCTCGGTGGAAGAAAAGAAATCAGATGATACTTGTACAGAATCAGGAATCTTGTGGGAATTCGCAACTCATACCACTGACAAGTATCACGACTTCAGCCCTGACGAAGCTGCGGCTATAAGATCTCAATTGTTGAAATGGTACCGTGCCAATCGAAGAAAATTACCGTGGAGAGGAGACCCAGGTCCATACGATGGGAGTACAGCTGGAATCGCTTCGGCTACAAATAAAAAGGAGTCAAAAAAGAAGAACGCACTGGCAGGTCAAAAAAATATTAAATCCTTCTTTGGAAAGAAGACCAAGGGTGATGATGATGATGATACATCTAATTCAACCAATGACAACCAGGAATCAACCGAAACGGGAACAACACTGATTCCAGTTACTGGCTACAGTGTATGGGTGTCTGAAATCATGCTGCAACAAACAAGAGTGGAAGCAGTTATCAAGTTTTACTTGAAATGGATGGATAGTTTTCCAACAGTGCAAGATCTTGCCAATGCTACCGAGGAGGAGGTGAATTCTCATTGGGCTGGACTGGGATTTTACAGAAGAGCTAGAATGCTCCATCAGGGTGCTAAATTTGTCGTAGACGAATTGGATGGAATGGTTCCTGAATCTGTAGATGAACTTTTGAAGGTTTCAGGTATAGGGCCATATACTGCGTCGGCAATTAGTTCCATTGCATTTGACCAATGTGTTCCCGTCGTGGATGGTAACGTTTGCCGTGTTATTTCGCGACTAAAAGGAGTGGCTAACAACATCAAGGCACCTATATTTAAGGATAAGATCGGATGGAGACTAGCGGAACAAATTGTGACTGCAGGTGATGGTTTGCACGCTGGTGAAGTAAATCAAGCCATGATGGAGCTGGGTGCTACGTATTGTGCACCATCGGGCACCGGCGTCGATCCCAACGACCCGCTGATCAGATTTTACTCCTCTACAAAGATTGGAAAAGCTGCAAATGATTTGGTCAAAACTAATTCTCTTGCAATTAGTGATTTTGTATCCAGAGCAACACTTGCAAGGGGCAAAACGTCATGCAGTTTATGTGAAGATGGTGGGATATCTTCTATTTTATTCCAACTTGGGGAAGATTTGACATTTGCACAAAATGAACCAGGGCGGCCCAAAGATTTCGCTTCTGTAATTGGACATTCTAGGTTTCCATCAGCGCCTCCAAAAAAGGCAAAACGGGAGGAAATTCTCAGTGTAGTTGTCATGTCTCATTCAGCGAGCGGAGTTGAAAAATGGTTCATGGTGAAGAGACCCAGCGATGGACTTTTAGGTACGCGTGTATGTTGTACATTCCAGACTGATTATTTTTTGAAAAAGTGCACGAAGCAACCATAATTCACCCCTGTTACTGTTTCGTTTTACCCTGCTTGTACGTAGCTGGTCAGTGGGAGTTCCCTTCAGCCTGTGCTTGGTCAAGCGCCGACGAACCCAAGACAAAGACAAAGTCGAAAAAGGCAATGGAAGTACCTTCACTCGAAAAGTCCATTTTGAAGAAAGCATCTGACAACCTATTGAGAAATTGCAAATCGGTTCAAGGCGACCAAGAAATCAACATGGAACAGGTGTGGAATGACAGTGAAGAACAAAAAACAAAAGTGAATGAAAAACCAATTGAACACATTTTTTCGCATGTCCGCTGGAGTATGCATTATAGTTATAAAGATCTATCGACATCACCTAGCGTGGATTCACTCGAACATGAGTTTTCATTATTGAACGACGAGATTGAACGTGATTGTCGATGGATGTCAGAAGATGAAATGCAGCAGGTTGGAATCACGTCTAGCGTCAAGAAGGTTTTAGCCGCTGTAAAAGCATGCTCGTCCTACAAATCTTCTACACGCAAACGGAAGAAAAGATGAAAATTGGTTTGATATAAATTTTGATTTATTAACGTAGATTTTGCGTTGTTCTCGGAAAGTACAGTATTCATAATATTTCTAAGGGCTTAATGCAGTACTTTCAATCCTCGCATTCGCATTCACATTACTATCTACAAATGCCGTCTGGAACTTATTTGCAAAGCTAACGAGTGCAGGCTCCAAATCTTTCTCCAGCAGTTTTTGAATACTAGCACTTCCTTGTTCCTCAAACTTTTCCACATTTACGGAAGGCAAAAAATTGAGAATCCCCGATGGAACATGCATCTTGGTTTCGAGCCTAGCATCTGTCACGAAGACAATATTATCCTTATCGACCCGTTCAGCAGACACTTGAGTAAATGATGATGTAGAATCACGATATTTCATAATCTGGTTGAAAATCCATGTTACAGACTTGGATTTCGACTCCGGTATCAAATTCGATGTCAGCAAAGTGAACTGTAATTTCGGCAAAACATCTCTATTCATTTCTCTCCGAGATAAGAGCAGCTTGACTCCAATGATAGATTCCGAAGTTATTTGTAAAGATGGCATCTGAAGATTCGCACTAATTTTCATTAGGTACACCTTTTCATTCAATGAATCGTGAAGTTGCAGCATATTTCTGTTATTTGGACTAGATCTCACGGTTGGTCCTTTTGCCTTTCCACCATTTTCTGCCTCTGTGCACCATTTTTGAAATAGTTCTTGACTAATGTTCCTGTCCAAGATTGTTGCATGATTATTGGGAAAAAGTAGTTGTCTATATTCATCAATGGAGAAATAATCATCTAGCAGATTGGCATCGACATCGCCACCAGAAAAGGAAACAGGACCTGTCTCAACGTGTTGCTGGCCAGAGAATTTCATGTGGAGCGCACCATCGTCTTGTTTCTTTTTCGATCTACCAAATCTACCAAAGCGAGATCGTTTACGCAAAGATGTGTTTTCTTCCGTAAAAGCAGAAAGGTGCACTGCAGTTTGTTTTTGCTGGCTCACAACGCGTCCGGAATTTCTGAATGCTGAAGGGTGGTTCAGGGCGATCCCAAAACCAGAAACCATCATCATATTGATTCCACAGCATGCGAATGTGCTTGATAAAAGAGAAACGATGAACATTCTTTGACAGGACCTCATTCTTTCAATTCTGTATTATAAATTGCAAAGAGTTAGATAATGAATGGTAATGAGTAGACCTAATGATTGGTAAGAACGGAATCGAAGAACCCCAGAATGTTCACTGATACTCCACGGAATTCCGTCTCGTCAGCATAAAAAAGAAAAAAGCATAAAGTCTAGTAAATGACTCATTTACAGACTTGACGTGGTTTATATTGGCGCCATATTTGTTCGTATTTAGTATTTAGTGTTTTAGCCTTCTCTTTTCAACCGGGACCACTACCATTACCTTACGGCTAACTGTTTTAATGACTTTTAAGTCATTTAAAAAAAAACATGAAAAAAGTGAGTGGTCAAATTTTAGCTTTTTTGTACCCATACAACGGTACTCGCGTATCGCGTAAAAGAAGGGAAGCTTCAACAGTTGAAGCTCACATTCGAACATACCAATTGCACAATCAAAGAGAAAGGTAAGCTGCGACGATTCTGTAATGACCCAGTGTCAACCAATTTGAATAGCAAGCATCTTACAGAAGGAGTCAGTTACGAATTATACTCCGATTTTAGATATTTGGGAGCTACTACTCGTAGCTCTTGATAGACTTTGAGGATCCAACAAGACTGATTCGACTAAGAAATAACATGGCTGTCAATGAATATAGCTAGATATAGCTAGGGCAAATCTTGCCGTTGACGAGGCTGCTGCAGTCTTTTACAACCACTCAATCGTCCATGGCCCTCGTCTTGACATACGATTGAACTAGAACGGCTTCTCATGGTGGATGTGACAATTTGAAGATTCGACTCCACTCAAATCTCAATCTCACCCTTCCTCCTCCTGTTCACTATGATGTATACCGGGAGCGTGGCAGAACATTAAACACTATCAAGATTCCAGTCGTACATCGTACGTACTACGTACAACGTACATAAGCTCGTACATTATACATCGTATCCTTCTCACCATCATCTACACGCAAAACCTAATTATATCTATCAGGATAGTTATCTAAAATCATGCAGCACTATCAAGAAGAACTGCTGCAATCTCCAACAAGAAGAGAAGAGCAGATGCAGTTATCATACGTAACACGCAATGCACAGATGCTGGAGATGGATCTCATTCTAATCAGTCCAAGTACTAGTCAAGATCATGCCATTGAAGTTGCCCCTATTGCATCGGTGTCACCTGATCTACTCAATGTAAGACGAACACACTCCTCTGTACACGAGAGGAAGGATGAACCACAAAGCACGAGCCCATCATCGTTGATCCCATCGCATCTTCAGCTTGAGCGTTCTACTCGTACGACAAATAATGCAGGGAACAACGGCGAATTCAATCCCACGCGTGTCACCCAGCAACCATTAAGATCATACGACCCCATGTTGCTGCCTCGGCTCGAATTAGCACATCCTCAAACTCCACCGCGTTACTCCTTCAGCGAGGAAGAGCACGAGCACGATCAGACTCACGAGCATGACATGGAGGAGGACCATGAAGAATCATCCTTTCCATTGAAATATGTGTTTGTACCCTTGAATCAAACAAGTCCCCAATATGAGATCTCAAAGCCTCCCCTTCCACCATCTTGCTCACCGACTTCAGGACCAGAATGGCATTCTCTCTCTCCAGCAATTATTTGGGGATCTCCTCCCTATCCAACGACAACTCTGTTGCCACAGCTCGGAGTTGATTGTTCTTGGACCAGCACAACACCATCATTTGAGCCTATTCAAATGACCACCATTGATAATTCCTGGAAGGCTTCTGACATGGCTCACCTCGACTCCTCGAACATTTCATCTCATGACTCGGAGAGCATGATATTTTCCTCTGGGGATGACTATGACTCTGAAGAAGTGGATGAGGAATGCTTGGACGGAATGAAGTTCCTTTGTGCAGACGTTTGACCACGCTCGTTGACGTTTACATTTTACTTGTATCAATACTGGGTGTTTCACAATAGAATTTCATATCATCAATAAAATATATGTACACAATTTATTCAATGACATTCAAGTATTCAGAAATGTACATCATGATTATTGAATGTAAACATATAAGTACTGGTACTGATACCATGTCTATCTCCAGCTGGATATTTGCGAATTTCATTCGCAGTATTGAAATTAAAAGATATACTAGTCTATTGAAACATACAGTCAATCTAAAGAAAATGATAAAAGAAGCACAATTTATAGGTCATCATTATCGTATCTGTTTCCCACAGACTAGCAGTATCCTAAAAGGCAACGGCTTAAAATAATCTTCAACTCCATTGCCATTGC
>Ga0209712_10002418_pt1 | contig 15392 bp, 11 predicted proteins | sample ArcOceMetagenome_FD_187443 | JGI IMG/M metagenome (GOLD analysis project Ga0209712, IMG submission 187443) | Marine eukaryotic phytoplankton communities from Arctic Ocean - Arctic Ocean - Greenland ARC118M Metagenome (SPAdes) (version 2) | ecosystem: Environmental > Aquatic > Marine > Oceanic...
TTATGGCTATCAAGATTATCCCGATGCTGATACCGAACAGCAGGGTTTAAAACAGTTAGTCGTTGATGCAAGAGCTAAAGGATTTAGATATCAGTCTGATCCAGATTCTCGTCAGGCACATGCTGCCAATGTTGAGGGGCATCTTTGGGATAATGGAGCCGACCCTGTCAGCGAGTTAACACGTATCAGTGAAGTGCGTGCGGTGGCCATGGCTAACTTTGGCCTTAAAACCATTAAAACCGGTGCCACTTTGTCGTCTTTAGAAGAAACCTTTGCGCCCATTTATTTGTTACATCGTTATCAATTAGATGCCGTTGCTAAGGTAATTGGTGGGGTGAGTTACGAGTACGAATTAAAAGGTGATTATGCAACGGCTAAGGGGGTGCAAGTTATTTCTGCCAATCGGCAAAAAATTGCGTTAGCTGCAATGCTTAGAACCTTGCAAGGTGATTTTTTGAGTGTTCCTGAATCGCTTGTACAGCTGATAACGCCTAAGGCTTATGGTGAAAGCCGTAATCGTGAAAGTTTTAAAGGTCGAACTGGGCATACGTTTGACCCCATCAGCGCAGCAGAATCTGCAGCAGGTTACAGCCTTAACTTGTTACTAAAAGCTGAACGTTTAAATCGTATTGCCCAACAAAGTGAAAGGCTAAAAGGTGTGCCTGATTTGGGATATTTATTCACTGAATTGTTTAAACAGACCATCAAAGATGGTGTCGACAAAGACTATCCGCAGCTAAGTAAACGGGTGAATTATTTAGTATTAGATCAGGTAGTTAAAGCTATGCAGCAGGATAATTTAGCGCCTGAAGTCCGCGGCGAAATTGAATTACAATTGATTGATTTACACAAGTGGTTAAAAAACAAAGCTCGCAATGCTCACAACAAAGTTATGGCGCGTCAATTGGATCAATATTGGCGCTTAGGCAAGTGGCAGTCGACGTTTAAACTAAAACCATTACCGCCGGGCTCGCCCATTTAGTGACTTGCCTCAAGCCAAGCTTAGTATGCTCAATGACGATTCAACTTTGCATTGTATAAAATACGTTGCAGTAGTCTTTACGCAGAAATAGTTAGGATGTACTACTGGATATACAAAAAAGGTGGGCACAAAACATCAAGTTTTATGTCCACCTTTATTCATTTAAAATTAATTTTCTCTAACCGCGATAGCCGAAAAACTTATTTTTAATAATTTCGTCTGCAATACCTTCGGGCAAACTTTCTTTCCACCCACTCTGGCCACTAGAAAGTTGTTTAAGGATTTTACGTGAATAGATATTAAACAACGTTGGATCACTGCATTCGATACCATGTAAAAAGCCATTTTCTAACAAATGACGGTACAAAAAGCGTAAGTTTTCAGGTACTTTTAGATCGGTGAATTCTGTAAGTTGGCCATCTTCGTCCATTTCTGGATAGATAAATAAACGTGTGTTGTCTGGAAATAGTTTACCAAAACCTTCTAAAATCCCGCCTTCTACACCTCGGTAGAATTTCTCATCAAATATCTGTTTAACGTTAACCATGCCCATCACTATACCAATTTGTAACTGGGTAAATTGACGGAAGTAGGCTCTCAGAGAAAAGTAACGGGTGTAATCCGAGACCATTACATTGTAACCAAGGGAGTTGAGCAATTGCACTCTTGCCACAATGTCACTTTCTGGCACTTTTGCGTCATTACCGTGAGCGTCGTTAAGAGATATTTCGGCTATTGCAACGGTATTGCTAGGGTCTGCACCAGTCAGTTCTGAGAAAGCATTTTGTCCTTGCTCAATCATATCCACATTTAATTTTGTGACTGGGCGGAATGAACCACGAATAGTGAGTATATTTTTTTTGTATAACATCTCAGCAGGCACTGCCACACTGCCATCAGGCTTAAACATAATGGCGCGGGTTTTCCAGCTACGGATAAGGTGGATGTTTTTAATTCTATTATCAGTATCTTCAAAGTAAGGGCCTTCAAAATCGATTGAATCAATTTCAATACGGTTGGCTTTCATACCGTCGGTTAATGAATCGATAATCTGTTTAGGATTCTCAAAATAGTAATAAGCTGCATATATAAGATTGACACCCAATACGCCCAATGCTTGTTGTTGCGCTTCGGCATTGTCATCAAACATTCTGACATGTACTGTGATATTTGATGGTTTAGCGCCAGGATACATTTGCACTCTGATACCGCACCAAGCATGACATTCGTTTTTACGATTGAAACTTTTAGCCGCAACCGTTGTTGCATAGCTGAAATATCGAGACGACTTTGAGCGAATATCACCGACTCTATCAACCACCAAGTCGAACTCTTGTTCCATCATGGCTTTAACACGACCTTTACTGACATAGCGGCCATCTTCTTGAACGCCATAAATGGCATCCGAAAATTTCATATCGTAGGCAGACATAGTTTTGGCAATTGTGCCTGCTGCCGCACCTGCCAAGAAAAATTGTCGGGCTACTTCTTGCCCTGCGCCAATTTCTACTATGGTGCCGTACTTCTTTTCATCAAGGTTAATGCGTAGCGCTTTTTGAGTCGTTGAGCGTGAACTCACACTGCTACGAGAGTCGATTTTTATATCCATGATTTCTCCAAAGGAAGTGGCAAATAGGTGAACATTACTATTGTAGCCTTTTTTTGTCGGAGCAATAAATCTAAATTTGCATCATGGCTGCGACTAATTCATTGAATAATATAATAAAAATGTTAATGGAACGTTAATAACTAAGAGAAGTGGAGAGTAAATAGAAAAAGCCAGAGCAAAAGATATTTCACCACAGAGGAAAAGAAAAAATGGTGATGTGTGAAATAACGTTATAAATGTTTAAACAATCCATTACTTTTTTCTGTGCGCGGCACCTTATGTCTGCTAACAGCGTAAATGGTTTCCGCTGCGGCTGATACCCAAGATAATACCTGTTTGGTCGAAAGCTATTTCTACTGCGTCACCACTATTTATCTGTGGATCTATTTGTTGAATATTACTTAGTGCAGCGATTAACTCATTAGATAATTGTAGCACCTCATCATCACAACCTTTCAATTGCCATCCCTCAATAGCAAGATTAAGAACCGCCTTAGTTTTGTGATGGGCAGCATAGGTTTTCTTTTGTGCTAAGTAGTCATTGTAATGATTTGCATAGCGGTTTTTAATGCAGTCAGAACAACTTTCAGTATTGGTATCTAATGTATGTAATTGCACCAGTTGGTAATCTATACCTTTTGAAACCTGATCAGGTTGTTGAATCAATAACAAACTCATAAGTAATAAGGTACTGGCTGCAACCGCAACGTAACTGATACGTCTAAAAATATACGCAGTGCTTTGGTTATCCTGCTGTTTAGCTAATACATGGCGCTTTATTGATGCAGGGGCTGAGTGTTGAAGTTTACGTTTTGCATAATGTTTCTCTAGCTCATCATCAGAGTGTTGGATTAGTTTAGTCATTATGTTCCCCGCTATATTTGTTTAACATCTTGCGCATATTGGCTTTAGCATATCGCAACCTGCTTTTGACTGTTTCTGCTGGGCAATGAGTAATGCTGGCAATACTTTGAATACTAAAACCTTCTTGCTGTAAACAAAATGCCTCTCTTTGCTCAAAAGCCAGCGCTAGAAGTGCATGGTCAAACAAAACACTGAAAGCTGTATCATCTATATTCGCTTCAGTATTTTGTTCACCGATAATCAGTTGAACGGTATCGCTGATGTTGTGTTTGTTACGACGCAACTCATCAATTAGCTGGTTGCGCGCTAAAGTAAATAACCACGCCTTAAACTGTCCTGTGTGTTGGTACAAATGCTTTTTTTCGATGACTTTTAACCACGTTTTTTGGCAGATATCTTTGGCCAAAGTCGGATCAGAAAGAGTCAGTACAAAGTGGAATAAGTCATTGCCACAAGTATCGTATAGCTTGGTTAGTAAGACCCTGTCACCCGACTGGGCATAACGCAACATTAGGCTTTCATTACTTGTTCTATCAAATAGTCTAGTTTTTAAGGTCAACGCAAAACTCATAGACGTTCCTTATTAAAAATGAGCTAGCCCGCTTTTCTATAAATCGAGGCTAGCTATTTCTAAATTAGTTCTTAACTTGCCAATTTAAAGTCTAACATCACCATCATGCCATTTTGAGCTTGTGCTTTACCAGCTTGAATATTCGGTTTGTACTTCCATTTTGATAATGCACGTCTAGCGGCTTGATTGAAGGTACGTTTTGGTTCGGCATCTAACACCTGAATATTGTTTACCGTACCAGATGCTGTAATTGAAAAACTTAATTTCACCCAACCTTCAATTCCTTCTCGTGCTGCAGTTGTTGGGTATTTGGGTTCGACTCTTACAATCGGTCTAGCGTCTCCTCCTACGGAAGTAAAATTGGGGTTTATATCATTTCTGATAACGGGTGCTTTAAAGTTAGATGTGAATAATGTTGAGTTTATTCCTACATTCGGATCAGCCTCAATTATCTTGGCGACTATCTTAGGTATCGGCAGGGGGATTGGTTTCGGTTTTATTTTAGGGCGTAACGGAATCGGTTTTTCCTTGAAGTCCTGGGTCAATATTATTGGTGAATATTCAGTTACTTCTAGGCGTGTTATTTGATCGTTATCAATAAGCTTCTGCATACCGACAAATAATGCGAATGTTATCAGGGCGGCAACTGATGTCATTGTTATAACTTTACTGGGATTAAAGTGTGTTATCACTAGGGCGGGCATTGTGTGCATAGTTTTTCTCCGATGGTTTCATCTGAGTAACGAAACACAACGGAGATAGGGGTTAATTAAATATTGAGAAAATGCATTTAAAAGATAAACCGGTCCTAGATTTATGGCTTATTAAATTGTTTCTCAAATTCTTCATCAGATATGCCGTTCTGCCCCTTTGCTGGCGAATCCGTTAGCGTAATGTTCGAACTATTTACTTTAAGCTGCTGCAGAAGTGCGGCAATTTTTTGGTTGGCTTTTACTAGTTCACGTTCTTTCATTTCTAGACTAAATTTAAGACTTGTATTTTTTTGATGCACTTCTTGCCAGCGCTTGACTGCGCGTACTTGAAACTCAACTCTGGCTTGCAACTCAAGGTTACTAAAAGGCTTTATAACATAATCAGCAGCGCCATATTCGAAGGCTTTCTGAGCTTCTTCCAATTTAGCTGTGACAAATATTATTGGGATATCTTGAAGCTGTGGATCGGATTTAAAAACCTTGGTTGTTTCATACCCATCCCAGCCAGGCATTAATACATCCATTAATATTATATCGGGCTTAAAATTAAGTGCTACTTTATAAGCTCGTTCGCCATTATTGGCTACGGCTATTTGGAAATCTTTAGACTGTAAAAAACTATAAAGTTTCTCTACGCTGGTCGGATCATCATCAACAATCAATATTTTTTCAGACATTTACATTACCATCCTTGAATGTGTAGAGTTTATTGATCATCTCTGGGAAAAAAGATCACTATCTACTTTATTACCGCCTGCTTTTTTTGCTTTATATAAACCGATGTCCGCCTGAATTATTAATTCTTCTGCAGTAACCTCTGCAAAATTTGTTTGTTTGGCCATCTCTGCAGTAGTGACCCCTATACTCAGCGTCATTATTTTATGTGCAGAAAGAGTATGTTCAATCGACAAAGATTCCACGCTCTTTTTTAACCTGTTGGCAATTTCAAGCGCACCTTCCAAGTGGGTGTTGGGTAATATTACGACAAATTCTTCTCCACCGATACGGGCAATAAAATCAGCGGGGCGTTTTAAATGTAGTGATAAAAAGCTCGCTATTTTTTGTAAACATTGGTCGCCTGCTAAGTGGCCATAGTTGTCGTTGTATAATTTAAATTTGTCTAAATCAATCATTAACAAGGATAGTGCCGTTTTATCCCTTTTTGAACGAGCCAGTTCGTCATTGACCCTTTCTTTATAAGCTCTGCGATTGGCGACTTGAGTGAGTTCGTCGGTTAAACCTTTAGTTAGGAGTATGTCATTTTTTTGTTTGAGAACCATATGAGTTGTTACACGAGCCTTAACTATCTCTGTATCAAATGGTTTTGATATAAAGTCTACAGCTCCAAGAGTCAGACATTTTGCTTCATCTGCATTATCTTCACCGGTAATAAACATGATCGGTATATCTGCATACTTTGGTGTTTGTTTTAGCTTTGTGCATGTCGTAAACCCATCCATAATCGGCATATGAATATCTAGAAGTATCAGGTCAGGCATATGTTGTGCGATTTTATCTAAAGCTTGTTGGCCATTTTCTGCGGTGTTTAGTTGATACTTATCTTTTAACAAGTCCTGTAATATCGCGATACTTACTGGGTCATCATCCACAATCAGAATTTGTTGGATCTGTTCTGCTTCACTGTCGGTATTTAGCAACGGAACAAATGTACGTAAAGGTGTCGAGTCTTCAACCCGTATTGGTTTGATGTCAGCTTCTTTGCTTGGGGGCAATTCACTATCATCGGGCGTATATGCTTCAAGCAGTTTATCTAGGTCCTGAATAACCCCCTTTAGTTCTAGGTATAAAGTTTGAAGACTTTTCAGATGATTATCAGAACCTATGTTTTCGTCAAAATTCTCATAAGCTCTAGCTAAGTTTCCTAAATTTTTAGCTCCGACATAATCTGCGACTCCAGCAATACTATGTGCAATATCTGAGGTCTCTGTATGACTGTTTTTCACAACCGCCTGTTCGAATAATGGTAGCTCACGGCCATAACTATCTTTAAATATATCCATCAGGCGCATGACCTTGGACACTTCATTATCTGAAAGAGACATTGCTAAATTTAAGTCCACATGAGGTAGCTTAGCTATATTGATAGATAATTCAGTTGGAGTATCTTGCCGCTCTATAGACTGCTTAATCATTGGGTGATGCTGGATATATTGTTCTAAGCTAGAGTAAAGCTCATTTACATCAATCGGCTTAGCTAAATGTGTATTCATACCTGCTTCTAGACAAGCTTGCTTGTGCTGTTCCATTGCGTTGGCCGTCATAGCAATAATAGGTAATGATTTAGCCTCGGGTAGAGTGCGAATTATCTGAGTTGCCTCGATACCACCCATAATTGGCATCTGTAAGTCCATGAGTACGGCATCATATTGATGTTTTTGTACACACTTTATGGCTTCCTTTCCATTTTTTGCAATATCGAAAGTTACACCCGCCTGCTCAAGAAATTCAGCAGTAATTTGTTGGTTAATCAAATTGTCTTCTACGATTAGAATATGTGCACCTTGCAGTTTAGTGTTGTTGGCAAGTTGCCATTTTTTGTCAATATTGTTGGCATTGGCATGATTTTCAGTAAAAAAATTCAGCAGAATATTATACAAGTCAGAATCTGAAACCGGCTTTTTCAAAAAGTAATCCAATCCTTCTTCTTTAAACAGCCTTGCGCCTTCTTCACCATAATAAGCGGTGACCATTAAAATGTTAGTGGCTTTAGGTAGTTTGGGATTTTCTCGTATAAGTCGCACGGTCTGTAAACCATCCATGCCTGGCATTTTCCAATCCATAAGCACCAGCTGTTATGGGTTGCTTTGGGCGTGTTTTTCAAGTTGTTGAATAGCTTCATCGCCAGACTTCACAACATCGCAAGTTAAGGACAAACGTTCGAACTGCTGTTGCATAATCTGCCTCGCGGTTTCGCTGTCATCTACTACCAATATGCGCATGTCTTGCATCGCTTCAGGAATGACTCGCTTATAGGCGATTTGTTTGTTTTCAAGCTGTTCAAATTCAATACTGAAGCTGACTTGTGTGCCAACTCCTAGCTCACTAGTAAAGTGAATGTGGCCACCCATCAATTCCAGCAAATTTTTACAAATAGCTAATCCTAAACCTGTGCCACCATAATTACGTGTTGTAGAGCTTTCTGCTTGGGTAAATGCACTAAACAACTTTTGTTGCTGCGCTGGACTCATACCAATACCTTGGTCGGTTATTTTGAATGTGACCAAGCTATGAGTACTATCTTTCTCGGTGATTTTGACATCTACCACCACCTCGCCGCGCTCGGTAAATTTAATCGCGTTGCTGGTGAGGTTCGTTAATATTTGCCCTACTCGTAGTGGATCACCTCTAAATTTGATTGGTCCGTATGGCACATTAAAAAGTAGCTCTAAGCCTTTTTGATGGGCCTTTGGCATAGCAATACTGGATAAGTCCTCAAAAATACTTTCTAAGCTAAAGGGCGTTTTTTCTAACTCTAATTTGCCCGACTCAATTTTGTAAAAATCTAAAATATCGTTGATAATATTAAGTAAAGAACGGCCAGATGAATGAATTTTTTCTAGGTAATCTTTTTGTTGTTCACTTAACTCTGTATTTAGACATAATCTCGACAAGCCCAATACTGCGTTCATTGGCGTGCGGATCTCATGGCTCATATTGGCTAAAAACTGACTTTTAGATTGATTGGCATTTTCAGCCTGGTAGATAGCCTCAAGCATATGCTTTTCAGTAGAACTAAGTTTTTCGGCTAAAGCATTAAGTGACTGTGACAATACGTCCTTAGGACTTTGCTGCGCCAAACGAGTGGTAAAATCACCATCAGCCATTTTTTGACAGGCAAGTCTGATATTTTCGTAATGTTTCACAACGTCGCTGAATGAGCGCAATAAAACAGAAATTTCATCATTGTTTTCAGTGTTTTGTAATTTTTCTAAGTCAGGGGTTTCACCTTTTGCCAACTCATTTGCTGCATTAAGTGCAATCTTTACTCTGTTACTTGTTGTTTTTAATACTCTGAAGATTAGCCCGCCAGAAATGATTAGTCCGATTAAGCTTAATCCAAGCAATAGCGCAGCTGTCTTCCAAATTATACCCGTCACTTGGTCTTTAGATTTACGCACAATGACTAGCCAATTTCCCGTTTTCACATTGGAAGAAGTATAGAAATATTCTTTTTGTTCAAAAGGGTCGATGGCTTTATCGAACCAATCAATATTTCGATTAAGCACAGCTGAGGCAAACAAATCAAAATACGGAGTTTGCTCAACAGATAGAGTGAGAAGACTGGTGTTTTGTTTAATGGTTGAAGAAATAAAGCGCCCTTGATCACTGATCAAAAAAACGTCTACTGCATAATTTTCGCTTTCAAATTTAAGTAAATTGACTAAATCTGTTAGCGCTCTATCTACTCCCGCCACACCCTTAAATTCGCCATCAATAACAATAGGAAAAACCTGCTCTACAATAAGTTTTCCCTCATAGTTATAGGGTTCGGTAACTAAATATTGTGGGATTTTATTCCGGTTATATAACTCTTTTACCCCTTGGTAATATAAGCTGTTTTCCATATCGATTAAGGGGGTAAGAGTTACTGCGTTTTGTTGGTCGGTATCTCTAAACCAGTATGGTAGAAAGCGTCCAGTTTGATCCAGCCCCAAGGAAAGCGACTGAGCTGTTGTGCTGTTTAAAAATAACTGGTCTGACTGATCGGCATTCTTTTCATAACCAAAATAAGCACCGGTAAGATTCGGATGGCTTGTTAACACGTCCTTAGCGTATTGACTCGAACTCACTCTGCTACCAAACAAACCGTTAACTTGGGCTTGTGCCATAGTTTGCGCTAAAACCACTGCAAATTGGTTACTGCCTTCGATTTTTGTGGATAGGTTTTTAGCAATGACAGTAAGGTTTTTTTGATTATTCTGTAGTTCGTTGCTGGCATAAAAATAATATTGCAAAGCCACGATACAAAATATAATCAAAATAACTGGAACAAAACCCTTTAGAAGGATTTGCTTAGACAGCTGGTCGAGTTTTTTTGTGGGCATATTTGTACATTGTGGATATTTTTATACCACCAATATAGTTCATAACATCCCTGAGATCTCAATAAACTAGCTTCGTTAATTAGTATTAAAATTGTCCATCAAGCTCACTAAAATATAAAAGCAGTAGATAGAAAGAGCCAAAGCTAAAGCAAACGCTGTTTAACCACAGGGGGAAAGGATGACAATAAGAGAAGCACAGATTGCTATGGCTAAGTAGTAATTTGTGTTGGGGTGCAGGCTGAAACAGATTCTGTCTGTCTTTTGATTTATCTTTTGCGATGTTGTTTTTTTCTAGCATCTAGTCTTATTACTTAACAATCTATCCACTTTTCTCGGTGCGCGGCACCCGGAGCGCGGCACCCGGAGCAGCGAACCCGGAGCAGCGAAGCCTCATTTTCCTCTGTGGTTCAAATATAATTGTCTTTTACTTTCAACTATTCACTGCTTCAGCTTTTGTTAAAATTTAAGATGTTTTGCTGTGGACTACTGGTAATTTCATTGACTGATTTATAGCGGGTAAATAAAATAAACAACAGGCAACTAAACATTAAACCAATCACTACTGCGCCTACCCACTGGATTTGTAAAAAATCTAGTGTGAACAATAAGGTAAGGCCACTTAAAGTCAAAAGGTTGCCCATAAAATAAGGGATTTTACCAATACGTGTAACGGTTAGGTTTAAGTTGTCGGTGTACAAGCGTATCAATGAGTCCAATGAATTAATCACAAAAAGTATGCCTACCGCAACCATCAAACTGTTCAACCAGCCTGCAATAACCAACTCATTAAGGTGATAGTAATACAGCCCTACAAACCAAATGGCGATAGGAATAGAAGGAAAGATTAACATCGCTAAAAACACTTGGTAAGTGCGCATTCCACCAACAAACCGTGCTGTAAATTGGCCAATCATGATGCTCCAAGCAAACCACCAGTAAAGATAGAATTCATGGTAAGCATTCAGCGGCAAAACAAATTGATGAATATTCGAAAAGTACCCACTTAATAAACTAAATGACTGCAAAAGCTCGCCGGCATTGCCTTCCCCTGTCAATAATGCTCCAGCCCACATTAATACAATTAGCGCAAAAAACAACCAGGTGCTAGCAAGGCTGAGAATACGTACATAGCGAATATCAGTACTCGAATAAACTGCAGCGGATATCACCACTAACACAATCAAACTAAAACTAGCGGTTAGCGTGCCTTCATTAGCTAATTGGGGTATATACCAAGGCAAGTTACTTAACAATAAATAAGCGGTAAAAGCGCAAGTGCCAATGATGACTAAGTTATTGATAAACTTGATAATAGGAATGGAAAAAAATTGTACTTTAGGCTCGATGATACAAAAATAAAAGCAGGTCATAAAATAGAAACCCCAAATCAAAAATGCCCAAAACCCAAACTCAATTGCTAGGGGGTTAGTAAACGCATACTCAGGGTTGGTAGCGATGTCTGCATAGCCGGCAAATTCAGTTAAGGGAAACATAATTAGTCCCACATCTAATCCAGAGGTAAACAGAATAGCGATGAATGTAAAAGTGCTAACAGGCGTCACACCAATACAGCGAATATTGCCCCATTTAAACAGGATGAATCCGATGCAAAAAAAGGTGAATACAATACCTGTTGATAACCAAAGAGTCATAATACGGCCAAAGATACAGGCGAAAGTAGAACCGAAAGTAAAATCAAAAAATATATGATGGCTTAGCCTTTATTTATTATCGTTTAGGTTGGTTAACTCGTTGTTGAGTTTGCCACTGTGTATCCCCAGTAACCTTCACAGTCTCTGGTGGTAAAGTATGACCTTTAATTAGGTCAGCAGCACGCTCAGCCAACATAATGGTGGGAGCGTTCAAGTTACCATTTGGAATAGTTGGAAATACTGAGGAATCGACTACTCGTAGGCCTTGAATACCATGAACTTTTGTTTCTGGATCCACTACCGACAATTCATCTGTGCCCATCTTACATGAACAACTCGGATGATAAGCGCTTTCGACAGACTCACGCACAAAGACATCAATCTCTTCATTGCTTTTAATATGCGTACCGGGCTGTATTTCTTCACCTCGATAACTATCAAGAGCAGGTTGATTGATAATTTCGCGGGTTAGTCTTACGCAATCTCTAAAACCCTGAATATCATCTTCATGCTGTAAATAGTTGAAGGTGATTTGCGGCGCCACATCAGGCTGGTTAGATACGACTTGAATACGGCCCCGACTTTTAGGTTTGTTATGACCGATATGCACCTGAAAACCATGTCCTGCAAAAGCTTCTTTACCATCGTAACGCATAGCCGCAGGTAAAAAATGGTACTGCAAGTCGGGCCATTCAACCCCTGCTTTTGAACGTATAAAACCACATGATTCAAAATGATTAGTTGAACCTAAACCGTCCTTATTTAAAATCCATCGCACCCCAATTTTGAGCTTACTCCACCAATCTATTTCACCATTGAGGGTAATGGGTTGGGTGCATTTGAATTGAAAATAGAACTCTAGATGGTCTTGTAAGTTTTCGCCAACGCCGTTTAATTCATGTAGACATTCAATGCCCGCTTTATCCAGTACTTCTTTAGAGCCGATACCAGATAGTTGTAGAAGGTGAGGGGAGCCAATAGAGCCTGCGCTTAGAATGACTTCTTTGTTTACTCTGATTTCTTGAACATTATTTTTATGGGCGAAGCGCACCCCTACTGCAGTTTTGTCCTCAATGAGCACTTTATGCACTAAAGCATGAGTCACAACAGTTAAGTTAGGGCGTTGCATAGCTGGGCGTAAATAGGCATTGGCAGTTGATGCGCGACGGCCATTTTTGACTGTCATATGCATCGGCCCAAAACCTTCTTGCTGCTGACCATTGTAATCTTCGGTGGCAAAATACCCTGCATCTATTCCCGCATCAACAAAGGCTTGATACAGTGGGTTTTGCATTTGGTTACCGTTGTTAACGCCAAGTGGTCCATTATCGCCACGATAATCATCAGCACCAAAGGCCCAACTTTCGGCTTTCTTAAAATAGGGTAGGCAATGGCTGTAATCCCAATCTGTGGCACCGCTTTGTTGCCACTCGTCAAAATCCCTCGCATGTCCACGCACATACACCATGCCGTTTATTGAAGACGAACCACCTAATACTTTACCTCTAGGGCAATGCATTCTGCGATCATTCAAATAAGGCTCAGGTTGGGTTTCAAACTGCCATGCATATTTTTTACTGTTCATCGGAATAGATAAAGCAGTGGGCATTTGAATAAAAATACTTTTGTCACTGCCGCCGGTTTCTAACAACAGTACACTGGTGGTTAAGTCTTCTGTTAAACGATTGGCTAACACACAACCTGCAGAGCCTGCACCAACGATGATGTAGTCATAAACTGTTTTCATATTAATCAACGACCTCTAAAACGGACTATCTAAAGGAGCTAAACCCACATACACCGACTTCAACTGAGTAAATGCTTTTAGAGTCGCCAAGCCGTTTTCGCGGCCTATTCCTGATTGTTTATACCCGCCTACTGGCATTTCAACGGGTGACAAACCATAGCTGTTAATCCAGCATATACCCGCCTGCATCTGATGTATAACACGATGCGCACGCGTGATATCTTGGGTAAATACCCCCGCAGCTAATCCTAAATGGGTATTGTTGGCACGAGCAATCACTTCGTCTTCATTTTCAAACGTCAGTACTGCCATCACTGGGCCAAATATTTCTTCGCGGCAAATGCTCATGTTGTCTTCACAATCAGTGAATACCGTAGGCGCAACAAAGTAGCCGTTGGGGGCATCTTTGGGTTGTAATGCTTCGCCGCCACATAATAACGTTGCGCCTTCTGTTTTACCTTTGGCTATATAGCTGAGTACTAATTCTTGATGCTTTTTGGATATCAGTGCACCAAAGTTAGTGTCTGGATGCATAGTATCACCAGGCACAATATTGGCTTTTATGCGGCTATGTAATTTTTCAATAAAAGTAGGGAAAATATTTTTTTGTACAAAAACTCGAGTGGCGTTGGTACAAATCTCTCCCTGAGTATAAAAGTTGCCTAACATCGCTGCAGATACTGCGTTATCGATATCTGCATCGTCAAAAATAATCAGTGGGGATTTTCCCCCTAGCTCCATGGTGACTTCTTTGAGCGAGCCTGCAGCAGCAGCCATCACCTTTTTGCCTGTTCCAACTTCACCAGTAAAAGAGACTTTTGCTATGTCTTCATGATGGCTTAGCCAGGCACCAACCTTTCCATCACCTTGAATAACATTAAACACACCTGCGGGTAACCCAGCTTCAAATAATATTTCAGCCAGTTTTAATGCGCCTAACGGAGTTTCTTCGGAAGGTTTAAATATCATCGCATTGCCACAAGTAAGGGCAGGGGCTGCCTTCCAACAAGCGATTTGTAACGGATAATTCCAAGCACCAATGCCCGCACATACACCTAATGGTTCGGGGCGCGTATAATAAAAATCTTCACCCACTTGTTGTTGATTACCTTCTACTGCGGGTGCCAGACCTGCAAAAAATTCAATCGCATCGGCGCCAGATACTACATCGACCACACTGGCTTCTTGCCATGGTTTGCCTGTATCTAACACTTCAATTTTTGCCAACTCGTCGTTGCGTTCACGTAATAGTGATACCGCTTTTAACAAAATACGGCTACGTTCGATTCCGCTCATTTTTGACCAACTAACAAAACCTTGTTGTGCGCTGTCTATCGCAGCTTGTTTGATGTAGTCATCTGCTACTTCGACCTGGTAAATAACCAACCCAGTTGCAGGGTTTATCACATCAAAAACGTCACCAGTTTGATTACTTAAATATTGACCATTAACGAAACTTTGGTAACAGGGTAGGGGAATAGTAGATGACGTCATGGATTAGCTCGCTAATTGGTAGAGTTTGGACAGCGCGGGCACTATGCCTGCTATTTGTTTGTCAATCAACCTAGATAGTAGGTGATGTTAGGAGCTAATGGATCATTAAAAGCACTGGGTCAAAAGGGGCTGTGGATAAAAAGGGCAGTGAATAATAGGTAGTGAATAGTAAATAGCAAAAGATAAAAGAAAAGAGCGTTTGAACCACAGAGGAAGAGGAGAACAAGGAGAAAAGCTAATGGATTGTTGAGCGCAGTTGGTAAAATGGGGCAGTGAATAGTAGACAGAGCAGTAGATAGTAAACAGCAGTAAATAGTAGATAGTAAATAGCAAAAGATAAAAGAAAAGAGTGTTTGAACCACAGAGGAAAAGGAGAACAAGGAGAAAAGCTAATAGATTGTTGAGCGCAGTTGGTAAAATGGGGCAGTGTATAGAAGACAGAGCAGTAGATAGTAAACAGCAGTAAATAGTAGATAGTAAAAGACAAAAGATCAGAGCATTTGAACCACAGAGGACAAAGAGAGCACAGAGAAAATCTGCAAGTATCGTTAAGAGCAAAATTGCTATTTCGCAAGAGGCTGTAACGAATTTTGTGTAACTGCTTATCATAAATTACTCTATTGAGAGTTAAGGATAGGCAGATGCAAATGAACAGAAAAGAACTTGAAGCTTTCGCTAAAGAAGCGGCCAAAGG
>Ga0209712_10002427_pt1 | contig 15368 bp, 8 predicted proteins | sample ArcOceMetagenome_FD_187443 | JGI IMG/M metagenome (GOLD analysis project Ga0209712, IMG submission 187443) | Marine eukaryotic phytoplankton communities from Arctic Ocean - Arctic Ocean - Greenland ARC118M Metagenome (SPAdes) (version 2) | ecosystem: Environmental > Aquatic > Marine > Oceanic...
GAAGTCGCAGGGGTACGTATGCGTGTGCCTATGTTGCACATACATACTGTAGCTGCCGGTGGTGGCTCAGTACTACGTTATCAAGATGGACGTTTTCGGGTGGGCCCTGAGTCTGCGGGTGCTTTGCCAGGCCCAGTATGTTATCGCCGTAATGGTAAACTTGCAGTAACCGATATTAATTTGTGTTTAGGTAAAATACAGGCGGATTTCTTCCCCCATATATTTGGGCCAGACCAAAACCAAGCCTTGGATAAAACAAGTTCTGTACTAGCTTTTACTGAAATCGCCAACACTATTGACGATGGGCGAAGCCCTGAAGACGTAGCCGAAGGTTTTTTGGCGATCGCAATCGAGCATATGGCCCAAGCCATCAAAAAAATTTCCACCGCACGGGGTTACGATGTATCCAACTACGTGATGAATTGCTTTGGCGGCGCAGGGGGTCAACACGCCTGCTTAGTGGCCGAAAAGTTAGGGATCAAGACGGTATTTTTGCATAGCTACTCAGGCATTTTATCGGCTTACGGTATGGGTTTGGCCGATATAAAGGTAGAACGTCAAAAAGTTGCAGACTCACTGATTCAAAGTGGTAATGCCTCGGCAATTCGCATTGCCATTGAAGAACTTAAACACACTAATACTGAGGACTTAAACAGCCAAGGTTTAAGCAACAGCCAAATTCATCATCAAAGTACCGCGTTGATCAAATACTTAAATACCGATACCAGTCTACACATTCCATTAGACTCGTATGCGGCTATGGAAAAAAACTTTACTCGCCAGCATGAACAACAGTTTGGTTTCAGTGGGACCGCCTCCGGTGCCGACAAACCCATAGTAATCGATACGTTAATCGTTGAGTCTTATGGGGGAGCTGAAAAGATAACAGAAACCAAGCGTGCATTGGCCAGCGATTTATCGGTAAAAATACACAGCATAAGGCAAATTTATTCCCAAGGTGAGTGGTTAGAAGCACCCGTCATACACTTAACATCCCTAACATTTGGTCATGAAGTGTTAGGCCCTGCAATAATAGTTGAACCAACAGGCACCATTATTGTTGAGAAAAACTGGCGGGTGGTGGTCAACATTAACGGCCATCTGGTACTGTATTTTGAACCAGTAAAAGTCAGCGTAAGTACACAACAAGACACACAAAACGCGGTACCAGAAAAAACCCAAACCAAAGCCGATCCTGTGACCCTAGAACTATTTAACAGTGCCTTTATGAGCATAGCGCAGCAAATGGGCATAGTGCTGCGTAATACCTCACAATCAGTTAATGTCAAAGAACGCTTGGACTTTTCCTGTGCCATTTTTGATGCTGCTGGCAATTTGATTGCCAACGCACCTCATGTACCGGTGCATTTAGGCTCAATGGATGCCAGTGTCAAAGTGATCATTAATGGCCCACAATCCATTAACGCAGGCGATGTGTTTGTACAAAACAATCCTTACAACGGTGGCTCTCACCTTCCCGACATTACTGTTATTACGCCTGTATTTGATGCGGCTAATGACGGCATCTTATTTTATGTTGCCAGCCGCGCCCATCATGAAGACGTAGGAGGCATTGCACCGGGTTCTATGTCTTCACTTGCAACAAATATTCACCAAGAAGGCATACTGCTCGACAGCGTAAAACTAGTTGAGCAAGGGCGCTTTCAAACTGAGCGTCTTGAAAAACTTTTTTCTTCAGGTGATTATCCAGCTAGAAATATCGCCCAAAATATGGCCGATTTAATGGCGCAAACCGCTGCTAATAAAACAGGTGTAAATGAATTACTGAAGCTGGTTGAGCAGCATAGTCTTAAAACCGTTTATGCCTATATGCTACATATCCAAGACAACGCCAAAACCTCAATACAAAAGGTGCTGGCTAGATTAGAAGATGGCGAGTTTAGCTACCCGTTAGAGTCTGGCGCAATCATTGTAGTCAAAATCAGCATTGATAAAATCACATTACGTGCCACTATCGATTTCACTGGTACCAGTGCACAACAAAAGAACAACCTGAATGCACCAAAAGCTATTACCCAAGCGGCTGTGATGTATGTGTTTAGATGTTTAGTGAACGATGATGTCCCCCTTAACGCTGGCTGTATGCAAGCACTGGATATTATTGTGCCTGAAGGCTCCATACTTAATCCATATTTCCCGGCGGCGGTAGTAGCAGGTAATGTTGAAACTAGCCAAGCAGTGACCAATGCTTTATTTGCTGCCTTAGGTGTGTTGGGTTCAAGCCAAGGCACTATGAATAACCTCACCTTTGGTAATCAACGTTATCAGTATTACGAAACCATCTGTTCTGGCAGCCCAGCGGGAGTCGACGCTCAAGGCAATGGTTTTAATGGTGTAGCCGCAGTGCATACCCATATGACGAATACACGTATGACCGACCCCGAAATTTTAGAGCTGCGATATCCTGTAATACTCAAAGTGTTTAAAATTGACCGTGATTCGGGCGGCAAAGGTAAATGGAGTGCAGGGGATGGTATTACCCGAACGATTACTTTTTTAGAAGATATGCAGTGCTCCATTTTATCTGGACACCGAGTCACCCCGCCCTATGGCCTAAAAGGCGGAGAAGCCGGAAGGATTGGACGTAATTGGTTAACTAAACCCAACGGCGAGCGCAAAAACTTAGCGGGATGTGACCATACTGTGGTGACCGCAGGGGATAGTATTTCTATTCAATCACCCACAGGAGGCGGTTTTGGAAAAGCGGATGAATGATGTAACCCAGTATCTCAGGGGCAGTAAAAATCTATGTTAAAGCGTATTAAAAACATCGGCCCAGGTGCCTTAATTGCGGCTGCCTTTATTGGTCCAGGCACCGTGACCGCTTGCACCTTGGCAGGCGCAAATTACGGCTACACTCTGCTTTGGGCTTTACTTTTTGCTACTGTTGCCACTATTGTTTTGCAAGAAATGTCAGCTCGGTTAGGCTTAGTGACTCAACAAGGCCTAGGCGAAACGCTGCGTATTATGCTGAGTCAGTCTCTCTGGAAATGGCCGTTATTTGGCCTAATTATGGTGGCTTTGTATCTGGGAAACGCTGCTTACGAAGCGGGTAACTTATCGGGTGCGGCATTAGGAATTGAAGCATTAACAGACCAGAGCCAATCTGTTTATCGCATCTCTGTGTTACTTATTTCACTTTTAGCCGGTATTTTATTGTGGCGCGGATCATATAAACACATTGAACGTATATTACTGATGTTAGTGGCACTGATGGCACTCGCCTTCATAGGTACTTTTATCTCAGTAGGGCCAGACTTAGGTGCCATTTTTAAAGGGCTCAGCTCACCCAAAATCCCAGACGGTAGTCTGTTAACCGTTATCGCACTGATTGGCACAACAGTCGTACCCTACAATCTGTTTTTGCACGCCTCGGCGGTAAAAGCCAAATGGTCATCTGTTACCGATTTGAATCATGCTCGTACAGATACAGCCACCGCCATTGGGTTAGGTGGTTTGATTACAATATTGATAGCCTCTACGGCAGCAGCTAGCATTTTTGGTAGCGGTTTAAACATATCAGGGGCGGGCGATATGGCAATGCAACTAGAACCGCTATTCGGTTCATTTTCAAAAACCATGTTAGGAATAGGATTTTTTGCAGCGGGTTTAAGCAGTTCAATCACAGCACCTTTAGCGACCGCCTATGCCATGACAGAAATATTAGGGATCAAAGGCGGCACTTCATCGCGAACCTTCAAGCTGATTGCCCTTAGTGTGATTTTAAGTGGTGCAGGATTGGCTTTAACGGGTATCAAACCCATTAGCATTATTTTAGCCGCGCAATTTTCTAATGGATTATTGTTGCCTATTATTGCAATATTTTTACTGGTGGTAATGAACCAGAAGAAACAATTAGGTCAATATGTCAATAAATGGTTAGGCAATACGCTGGGAGGTATTGTGGTGATTATCACCGCAGGCTTAGGCATTCGGCTGATAATGAACGCAACGGGGATGCTTTGATCCTGCTTCACGAATCCGAAGTTGAGCGCTATAAGTAATCATTAACTTCATGCTTTATTTGTTATGGGCGGCGAAGTTTATGGCATAGATAACGAAGACACAGATGAAAACAAATCCAAAACATAACTATTTTAAAATAGACGCGGTCTCTTTTATTTTTACTCTTATCTAGAAATAAATACCGCAATTGACGGTCTAGTTATACATAATTTATAAAAAGAGGCATCTTATGAACCGCAGAAAATTTATCACGTCGACTATTGCAGTGACTGCAAGCTTGGGATTAGGCAGCACCATGTTTTCGGCTTTAAGTGAGCCCGCATTTAAAAAAAGCAAAACTGCACTCGCAGTAGACCAACAATGGCGCAAATTTCTACCTAAGGAATACAGTGGCAGCTTAGTGTTAACGCCTCTGGAACTAAGTGAACAAGAATGGCAGCAGCGTCTTAGTTCAGCTGCTTTTAGAGTGCTTCGAGAAGAACAAACAGAGCGCCCTGGATCCTCCATCTTAAATGAACAGCATGGTAAGGGCATATATGCCTGTGAAGGTTGTGATTTGCCGTTATTTACGTCAGCGATGAAGTTTGAAAGCGGCACAGGATGGCCCAGTTTTACTACTCATATCCCTGGGCATTTAGCGACCAAAAAGGATTATAAAATGATTTGGCCAAGAACCGAGTATCATTGTATCCGCTGTGGTGGGCATCAGGGCCATGTGTTCAATGATGGTCCTAAACCCACCGGTCAACGCTGGTGCAATAATGGCGTAGCACTGAAGTTTATAGCGATGAACCCTAGCTAAGCATAATTGATTGACCCAAAAGTAGGTTTTAACACCTGCCATGGCATTAGCTTATTTGTAAACACTACCCGAACGTTACTAAAATGAACAGAGTCGGTAAATAAACACTTCAAACATTACAAAAATGATGCTGGGTTCATTTACATTTTACTGACATAAAAACCAGTCACTCTATCGATTAAAAGCGACTAACCGATCATCGTAAACCGGAATGGTTAAACATAATAAGGTCATGATTTAATATAATATTATTTAATGTGAGTGTTTTTCATTCATATTTGATTAGAAATATTATGAGGGGAAGTAAAAACAGTGCCTCTGAGATCTGTTTCTGTCCTCAATGTGAGGTTTAATGCCATCCCATCACAATGGGATGGCATTAATGAGTATGATTAGCTGCAAATAATGAGCGACTTAATTTTTGTGTCTGGCTATTAACAGTTTACCACCCACACTGACGGTCAGCGTTTTGCTCATCTAACCACACTTTCAGAGGTGCAAAATACGCCTCAATAGTGGATGCATCCATATCTCGGCCACCCGTCATTGTTTGCATAGCCTCTTGCCAAGGCTGACTCTTACCCATTTCAAGCATGTCATTTAAGGCTGTTCCGGCTTCTTTACTGCCAACAATTGAACAGCGATGCAATGGCTCTTCACTGCCAGCAATATCGCACAATGCTTTATGAAATTGGAATTGTAGAATATGTGCTAAGAAATAGCGTGTGTAAGACACGTTCGCAGGTACATGATATTTAGCACCGGGGTCAAAAGCATCAGCATCTCTGCTCACAGGTGCAGTTACACCTTGATACTTTTCACGCAGTTCCCACCACAATTCGTTGTATTTATCTGGCGTGATGTCCCCTGCTAAAACCTGCCAGCGCCATTGATCAACCATTAAGCCAAAAGGAATAAACGCAATTTTATCTAGTGCTACTTTTAATAACATACCTATGTCGTTTGACGCGTCAGGAATGTCATCGATTAATCCGAGTCCTTTTAAATACGTAGGAGTCATCGACAAAGCAATAGTGTCACCAATCGCTTCGTGGAAACCGCTATTGGCAGAGCCGCGATAAAGAATGGGGAGGTCTTTATATGCCCGTTGATAATAATTGTGACCTAACTCGTGGTGAATAACGTTAAATTCCTCGCCGGTAATTTGAATACACATCTTAATACGCAAATCTTCTTTACTGTCTATGTTCCAAGCAGATGCGTGACATTGCACATCGCGGCCGGGTGGCTTTTGAAACATTGAACGTTCCCAGAACGTTTTGGGCAATGGTGCAAAACCTAAGGATGAGAAAAACGCTTCCGCTTCTTTGACCATTCTAATTTCATCATAGCCTTGGTCAGCCATTGCTTTTGTGACATCAGGGACATTCATTTCTTGTTCTGGTTTCACAATGTCGTAAATATTACCCCAGCTTTGTGCCCACATATTTCCTAAAAGATGTGCCGGAATAGGCTGGTCTAACGGCACAGTCTCTTCACCATAATGCTCAGATAACTCGGCTCGTACATGGCATTGCAAGGCTTCATAAAAAGGTTTTACTTGGCCCCAAAGTCGGTCTAATTCTTTTGGGAATTCAGCGGCGGGCATATCATATTTAGCGCGCCATAGTTCAGAAGTATTTGCAAAACCTAGCTCTTTAGCACCTTCATTCGCAATCAGCACTTGCTCCGCATAAACGTCTTTCATGGGCTTTGAAATTTCGCGCCAACCTTGCCAATATTCTTGGAGTAATTCAGGATCACGACTTATCGCCATTTCAGCGCTCATTTGCACTAAAGACAAACAAGTCCCATCTTCTCTACAATACTCACCCGCCCCATAAATACTGGTCATTTGAGAGCCAATGGCAGCCAATCGTTCGGCTTTTGTAGGATCTGCAGGTGGTGCTATTTCAAGCGAAGCTTTTAGGAGCTCTAGTTGACGTCTAGTATCCGCGTCTACTTCTACATCATTAAATTTGGCTGCCGCAACGGCGAACTGAGCGCTCAATACCGATGTTTGCTCGTTAAAATATGCGTTGACTTTCCCGGTATCGAAATTGATGTGGGTTGCATAAGCCCATGAAGCATGAGCTGCAGGCGTTTCTATCTTTTCCATTTCACTGGCATATTGATCTAAAAATTCATGTGCGTCTGCAGCCGTTAAGGTTACAGCGCTGATAGCAGTTTCAGGCTTGTTTGCGGGCGCGCAAGCAACGCAAGCAGCCAAAACGGCTACCGATAGTAGGGTTTGTTTTATTATTCGCATTATTTTCCCTGTCGTTTTTTATAGTCATTAGATATTAAAAAAAGCAGAATGGCCAACTAATGTAACCCTACTTGGTAAGCGTCGCATCGATGGTTTCTGTTACTAACAATTTTGCAGTCAATACTTAACAAAGACAAGCGTACCAGTATGACCATAAAGCTAATCATCCACGAATAGCACTGAATCGTGGTTAAAAGTGCAAAATTACTGATAACTTGCAAACGGATATACCACTCATTAGGCAAGTGAACACCAAAGATTCAGACCGTTATTGCCCGTATCTTTGCGCTATAAAGTTTCAGCATAACGACAACAAAAAACACACCTGTACTGAAAAATAGCAGTGTCGGGAGTGATATGCCTCTTGTAATAGATACCACAAAAGAGACGGTGTGAAAGTATACGCGCTCAAAATTTGAATCTTACCTCAAGTGCTGATTTTTGGAAAATAGGTTTTTGTGAGTACGTTTTGAAGGTTGTCATCATGAGCACTTGGTTGCGTTCAGTTGGCCGCTCCTGCGCATCCATGCGCCCGCGGCATTTGTGCTTCCTGCACGTCATCACGCCGAGGGTTTTAGTCGTGGTCTGCCATACCCAGTTGCGGTGCGTGGCGAATGGCAGAAAGCGCCGCCTTGCTGGTTGATGATGTGTTGCCCCATGAGCCCATTAAGCAATGGGTACTGAGCTTCCCTTTTCAACTTAGGTTTTTGTTTGCCAGCTATCCCCAGATTATGGGAAAAGTACTGGGTATTGTGTATCGCACACTTGCTACACATATCACTAAAAAGCAGGCTACAACAAAAAGACGGCACAAACGGGAGCGGTAAAATTGATCCAACGATTCGGCTCAGCCCTCAATTTAAATATCCATTTTCACATGCTCTACCTCGATGGTGTATATGCCCAAGATAACTATGGCAAAACACGTTTAGATGAGAAACATCCTTTTTCTCACCCTACGGGCAACCTTTGGTTGTCCTAATTTATTCCCGATGAATTGGTCACCCGATAAAAGCGCCGACAAAAAGTGAACTGAATAGCCTTACTCACCGCATTAGCCAGCGTGTGGCGGGTTTTCTTAAGCGCGAGGGCTTATTAGTGAGGGATGATGATAATGACTACCTGGCTTTGGATGGGTTGGAAGACGCTACGATGTTGCAAATTCACGGGTATTCCATTACTTGTCGCATCGCTACAGGCAAACAGCAAGGACGAAATGTCTTTACCTTGCAAAGCATTGCACCTATGGCAGAGCAGGGGCTTGCGTCAGGCTGTTTCGCAAATGTGGCAGGCTTTAGTCTCCATGCAGGTGTCATGAGCAACGCACAGGATAGGGGTAAACTCGAAAGGCTGTGCCGTTGCTTATTGTGAAGAGAGTTCCGCCCTAGGGTATCAGAAAAAAGGTTGGCAATAACGACTTACCCAAGGTGCGCTACCCACTCAAAACTCCCTACCGTGACGGCACCAACGGTGACCAGCGCAGTCATGCCATCTTTGAGCCGCTGGATTTTATTGCCCGTTTAGCGGCCTTGGTACCCAAACCCAGAGTTAATCTGACGCGCTTTCATGGTGTGTTTGTGCGGGGCGGCCCCCGCGGGGTGGCCCTCCACCAAACAGTCGGCACCGCGTGACAATAACACCCGCCTTACGAAATAAGACTAAACAAGCCTTGCCGACAGGGCAGGAAAAAACACGGGCACACAAGCACCAGTCGATGACCTGGGCGCAAAGACTTAAACGGGTTTTAACATCGACATTGAAACCTGTGAGCAGTGCGGTGCTGCAGTTAAGGTTGTAGCGAGATTGCATCGACAAATCGGCAGGAAAGCCGATTTGCATAGGGCATACTGCCCTCAAGAGTTAGGTACAGGGATGTGCCTAATGCACATCCATTGGTGATCCAAAAGATACTCAGTCACCTGAAGACAAAAAATGACGAAGTCGTCGAATTATTGCTCCCACAAAGTCGAGCACCGCCTCAGATAAGTCTGTTTGAATAAAAGCCGTTCATCATCATAAACAAAACTGGTTTGCACAACAGCGGGAGCCGCTTGTCTTGAATTCTTAATTACGTGGAAACAGTTGATTAATTGACGAAAAATAGCCGACTTTCACTCCCTTAAGAATATAAAATAGATGTCAATATGGAAAACATGGGGCATCATGTATTTTGATTTTAGGAAAAATGACGATTTACTTTACCTATACTCGAATCGCCATGTTGGTGAGAAATAGAATTATTTTAGGTAACTAGATAGCAATAATTGAGGTAATAAATGGAATTAAGTCATCTTAATGAAGTTCTATGTTTGGCTACAAAATTCAAATATTGGGTATTAAAACTAAAGCTAATAGTCATCAGTATTGCCATTATATTTTTTACTTCACCTGCTTTCGGGGATGATGGTGACTTCGTAATATTTTCTGATGATTTAAATGGCAACTGGTCGTTTTGGGACTGTTGCGGTGATTCAACGCCACCAAAGGTGGTCCAGGATGATGATGAGCATGATAATGCCACAGAATTTTCCGTCAAAGGAAATACTTCGGTTGAACAGGGCTTTATAACTAATCAACTTACTGTTGAAGCGGCGCTAGCTGGAAGCTTTAGTTTTGATATGAAAGTGGTTACCCCGCCGCCAGAAGGTACTCAATGGTTTTTAGAGATAGGAAATGCCAGAAATGGAATAGATTCGGGTGCAATTGAATTAAATACCAGCAAAGAAGGATTAGATCCAGTTGTTGGACAATGGCAAACTTATACCTTTGATATAATGACATTGTATTATACATCCCTAGACACTGGTGTCTTCGCGATCAATCGAATAGTGGTATTTCCCACCAAAGGACAATCTCCGGGAGCTGTATATCGAATTGATAATGTTATTTTTTCCGCCGGTGTTGAGCCAGAACCCGAACCAGAACCCGATAAAGGTGCACCCATTGACTTACCAATTAACTTTGACCACGCAGATATCAACTATACCCTAGAAGATTTTGGTGATGCATCCACCGTACTGACCACTAACCCTGTTGGCACTGATATAGTGGCTCAAACTACTAAACCTGACAATGCGGCCACATGGGCAGGCACCACCATGAGTGAGGCCGTGAATGATTTTAACTTTGGGCTTGCTACTCCCTTACCATTCACCGTCTACGACACCACAATGACGGTTTGGGTCTACTCGACTGCTGCAAATACACCGGTGTTACTTAAAGTAGAAAACCGTTTCGATGAGACAATATCTGTAGAAACTCTGGCATACACTACCCAGGCGTATACCTGGGAGGCTCTTGTTTTTGATTTTAGTTATGAAAGAGTTGGCACTCCAACGTTACGTACCACATTGGTGTATGACAAGGTCTCTATTTTCTTTGATTTTGGAAGTGAGGGGGCTGGTGGAGCTTATTACTGGGATGATGTCACTTTTGGTGGTATGAGCCAATCTCCTCCGAAACAAGTTGGTGATGAGCGAGAACCCTTAACCATATTTGCCGATGAAATTAGTGGTGAATGGCGGTTTTGGGATTGTTGCACGGGTGCAAGACCCGATGTGGTAATGGATGATACTGAGCATGGCAACGTTGCTGAGTTTTCATTTAGTAGAGGTCCCCTTACACTGCACGGATTTTTAGCTCGAAATAGTCTCCCGTATGATGCTGCACCAGAAGGTACCTTTAGTTTTGATATGAAAGTGATGACTCCGGCAGAAGACGGTGAAGCTTGGATGATGAAACTACATACGGATGGCGATAACTCGGCATTTGGGGCTGGTGCGGTTAATTTGAACACCAGTAACGAAGGTCAAGATCCTATTACCGGGCAATGGCAAACCTATACATTTGACCTGTCGACCCTGGCAGCCGCAGGCATGGATATCAGCACGGTCGATATTGTGATGCTAAATCCAGCTTGGGGACAAGGTGAAGGCGTAGTATTTCGTGTTGACAATGTTGAGTTTACTTTAACGGGGGGGATTGTGCTTAATCCCGAACCGGACCCTGAACCCGGCCAAAATCCGCAAGAGAGTGATTTCGTTCTATTTGCTGAGACGTCAGAAAATGGATGGCCATTATGGAATTGTTGTAGTAACTCAACTCCCGTTGTGGTGATGGATGATACCGAACATGGCTATGTGGCTGAATTTTCTGTGCTAGGCGATCCTAATACGGTTCAGGGCTTTTACAGCCGCAATGGGGGTACCCCTTACAATGCTTCATCATATTCAAGCCTTAGTTTTGATCTGAAAGTGGTTAAACCGCCTGTCAGTGGCACGCCCTGGATTTTAAAAATGGAAGCTGCCGATGGATCCGATAGCGGTGACATTAATTTAAATACCAGCAAAGAAGGGTTAGACCCAGTTGTGGGAGAATGGCAAACCTTTACTTTTGATGTGTCGACTCTAGTGGGCATGGGCGCAGCGTGGTTTGATATCAGCAAAATTGATGTGATTTTAATATTCCCTGCGTGGGGTCAAGATGAAGACACGGTATATCGCGTTGATAATGTCATTTTTAAGCAAAAACAATTAACCAACGATTTTGTGTTGTTTGGTGACGATGTCACTCAAAATTGGCCATTACTGGATTGTTGCTCAGTACCTATGTTGGTTATGGATGATGCACAACATGGCATGGTGGCCGAGTTTTCAATGACTGATTTTCCTCTATTAGAGCACGGGTTTAATAATTCATCTGCTAATAGACCTATTCCTTACAATGCTGAGCCAAATGATATCTTCAGTTTTGAAATGAAAGTGATCAGCCCAGCAGCAGCCGGCACGCCTTGGATTTTATCAATGGATGCTGGAAATTCCCCCCCTTTTACTATTGAGTTTAATTTGAACACCAGTAGGGAAGGACGGAAAAATGTGGTGGTTGGAGAATGGCAGACCTATACATTTGATGTGACAACATTGGTGACTGCTGGGGTTGATATTTATGCTATTGAATATGTGTACATTTATCCAGCGTTAGGAAATCGTGCCGGCGCAAAATACCGTATCGATAATGTACGATTTGGCCCTGTGAGTTTAACACCAGAGCCAACTCCACTGAATCTAACGCTTATGGCGTTTGATGATGTGAACGCCGATGGTATATCTGACTGGCTTGGTTATAACATTATGGGTGCAGATATCAGCATTAGCTTATTAAGCGGTGATGATGTAGTCAGCCTGATTGATTTCACTACTACTCATAGCTTTGATGAAGCACAGATACATAAACTTGGCGATCACAATGCTGACGGTATCAGTGAAATAGGTATCTATGGCTTTGACGCTGTAAAAAATCGTTATCAGTTAGTTGCCCACGACGGTCAAACCGGTCAAAAAATAGCGACTTTTAACTGGCAAGCCACATTGAACGATGCACAGCTAGAAGTGTTGGATGACTTAACCAACGATGGCATTAAAGAATACGCCATTAACGGTATTCATAATGTAAATGGTTCTCGTCAGTTGGTGGTCAGAAATGGCGCTACTCGCGCGGCTGAGAATACATATAAATGGGCCAACCCGGTAGACCAGACACAGATAGTCACTATGTCAGACGTGACCGCTGATGGTATCCCTGAGGTAGCGCTATATGGTCGCAATACCCGTATTGATAAAGGTCAGATGTTCATACGTGATGGCGATGGCACGAATCTGTTAGAGGTCTATAACTGGAACCCACTTTGGACTGACATTCAACTGATCAAGATGGATGATGTGGACGGCGAAGGCAGTACAGACTGGGGACAGTTTGGTAAACGTAAAGATGACGGTCGCTATCAGTGGGTGATCAAAAAAGGTCATGACAAAGTGGGCGTAATACGCGTCTTCTCCTGGCCTGCAGATCTTGAAGATGTCAGCCCTATGCTAGTAGCAGATAGAACTGACGATGGCGTTCGTGATGTAGCCATTACGGGTACTCACAAAACCAACGGTAAGATATTCTTGCGTATCAATGATGGCAAATTGGCCAATCAGCGTATCGCTAATATAAGCTGGCCAGCCAACTGGGAAGATCAGCAAGTTAAAGAGCTGGGCGACCTGAATGGCGATGGCTTCAATGAATATGCGATGCTGGGATATCTGAAGACTAACGGTAACGTACAGTTAGTGGTCAAAGATGGACAGACCCTAACAGAGCAAGGACGTTATACCTTTGTGGGTAATTGGGACGATCTGATCCTCAGTAGTTCTGATGTCGATGGTGATGGTTATGCAGATGTGATGATAAGTGGCGTAAACGAAACCACTGACATCAGAGCGTATACCTTCTTAGATGGCACCAACATGGAAGTTTTGTGGCAACAATAATGTTCCTGTAACAATCCTAAAATAAAAAGGCCCGTTTAAGGGGCCTTTTCTTATCATTTTATTCAGAAAAATTTGAACTAATCCAACGATTTGGCTTAGCGCTCAATTTAAATATCCATTTTCATATGCTCTACCTCGATGGTGTATATGCAATATTCCTGGCTAAATTTTCCAAATAATTGGATGAAGAACATAGTTTGTGAGCCATCTTTCTTGCTTACATCTTGTGTATTGTTGACCTTATTTATGGGATAAATTTGGAACAACTCAGTTGACCTGAAAGGTAAGGTACAAGGATGCACTTAATGAAAGAAATAAGGCGCACAGGAAGGCTGGAATAAATTCCGAATGGAAGTGTGGGAAATTGTACAAAAAAGTTGGGTCGATGACGTCGCAGAAAACGGAAGTTGGCCGAAAGATTATGTACATAATAATTACGTTTCGTGGGGCACGAGTAGTGGTGGTCCATCATACAAAGACTCGAGTATTAAATGGTCTCGATATGATGATGAAAGCAGTGATACGTTAATCTACGAAAACTCACCTTAATCAATTACTGTTGCTGGCGATACCGCCATCGTTAACTACTATTCCACCACTGTAATCACTAATTCTGAGGGCAAACGTAACCTTTCAGTTACACGTATCTCAGAAGTGTTGATTAAAGAGGATAAAAAATGGTTATTCCTCTCGGGCAGCACCTTTGAACCGAAAATGAATTAGAAATTTCAACTCAATAAAAAAGGACTTTATTAGTCCTTCTTTATATTTTGAACCTACTTTTAACAACCTTTCAAATAAATAACACTCTTACTCCCCCTGCCAACTTTTCAAAAGTTGCTCATAGGCAACCGTCTGGCCTTGGGGTTTTTCATTGGCCAATTTGGCTTTGGGAGAGCCGGGTTGCGCTAACCAATATTCGGGGTCTCTTGGTTTATTCAATTTGGGGCCACACTCGCCTTGCACCTTGGCTCGCTCCAATCGTTGCATTACTTTATCTTGGGCAGCGGCTAGCCCGTCTAAGGCTTTTTGCGCTGAACTCTCACCACTGGCAACTTCAGAAATATACTTCCACCATAGTTGTGCGAGTTTGGGATAATCTGGCACGTTAGTGCCAGTGGGTGTCCACTGTTTACGCGCTGGGCTGCGATAAAATTCGACTAATCCGCCAAGGATAGGTGCCACATCCGTCATTTGTTGGGAGTTAATATCCGACTCACGAAAAGGCGTTAACCCCACTAAAGTCTTTTTCAATGATACGGTTTTAGACACCGTAAACTGAGCGTATAACCAAGCGGCTAAACGGCGTTTAGATGGCGTTGAGTTTAAGAAGGTCCAAGCACCTGTGTCTTGGTAGCCCAGTTTCATACCTTCTTCCCAGTAAGGTCCTTTAGGAGAAGGCGCCATACGCCATTTAGGTGTGCCGTCGGCATTCACTACCGGTAACCCTGGCACATTCATACTGGCAGTGAAGGCGGTGTACCAAAAAATTTGCTGAGCAATCGCGCCCTGTGCAGGTACGGGGCCTGATTCAGAAAAGGTCATGCCCTGTGCTTCTGGCGGTGCGTATTGGCGTAACCAATCCACATATTTTTGGGTGGCATACACGGCGGCAGGACCATTGGTGGCGCCGCCTCTGGATACACTAGAGCCTACAGGCTGACAGCCTTCTACGCGAATACCCCATTCATCTACTGGTAATCCGTTAGGTATGCCTACATCGCCTGCACCCGCCATTGAAAACCATGCATCGGTGAATCTCCACCCAAGGGATGGGTCTTTTTTACCGTAATCCATATGACCATAAACAGGCTGACCATCAAGCACTTTGACTTTTTCACTAAAAAACTCGGCAATGTCCTCATAGGCAGACCAATTAACTGGTACCCCTAATTCGTAGCCATATATTTCTTTGAATCTACTTTTTAGATCTTCACGCTCAAACCAATCGGCTCTAAACCAATACAGGTTGGCAAATTGTTGACTGGGTAGCTGATAG
>Ga0209712_10002429_pt1 | contig 15366 bp, 16 predicted proteins | sample ArcOceMetagenome_FD_187443 | JGI IMG/M metagenome (GOLD analysis project Ga0209712, IMG submission 187443) | Marine eukaryotic phytoplankton communities from Arctic Ocean - Arctic Ocean - Greenland ARC118M Metagenome (SPAdes) (version 2) | ecosystem: Environmental > Aquatic > Marine > Oceanic...
AAATGCCATAACCGCTTATGTTTCTTATGAAGATGGTGCGTTTCAGACCGTACGTCACAGAAGCTGGCGCTGGTTCGATTTTTTATGGATGACCCATACCATGGATTATCAATCCCGTGATGATTTTAATACAACCGTATTAAGAGTCTTTTCACTTTTAGGTCTGATTACCGTCATGAGTGGATTTCTTTTGTGGGTGGTATCTTCACAAAGGCTCAGCAAACTTAAAAAGAAGTTATTTTAACGGAGGTGCTTATAATAAAAACAGTTTTCTTTTTTAGAGTTCTGTGAATTCTAGTTTAATAAGTAACTACTTAATTCTTCTGTACTTGTTGTAGTGGATGCAGTTGTCACGGTGCCCGTTGCGCCTAATTGCTGGATCAGTAAAATGACTTCAGGGCTTAATTGAAACCCCTGCGTAGTTTCGGCACGAAGAAGACCAATATCTCCCCCATAAGAATAACGAACGGTTAAAACATCCTGAGGTTGGATAACGTTGATGGTTTGGCTCGTTCCAAAAATCATTACTGTGCCAGTAACTGATATGTTAAGTTTTAACACCGCCTCATACACATTTGTGTACGTCATACCGTTCACATACGTTGTTGGGTAGAAGTCTTCTTTTGTTGTGCTTAAGGCATAACTTATTTCAATGGGTACCATGGTGCCTTGGATGTCAATAATTTCGGAAAAACTATCTGACATATCGGAGAGAATTTCTCCGTCAGAAGCGTCTAAGTCAAATATTGTCAGGTCATTAATTGCAGGCATTTGAGTGATTGGAATGTCAATTGGAAGCTCTAAAGTCCCTGTGTATTTTAAGGTAGTTGCTGTTTTAGACAAACTTCCGTTTACTAAAAGCGTATTCATTGTACCTAGCGCATCCATGCCATTGTTTACCTGATATGTAAAATCATTTGCCGTTGAGGTTGCTATATATAAAGAATCCGTTCCTGTGAAATTCATTGCAGGGGTGTCAGCACTTGTGCTTTCCACGTCATAAATCCAATAATCTCCTAGTGTGGTTGGCGTATAATTTATAGGATCTGGATCTGGATCTGGATCTGTTTCCTCTATGTCCGGATCGTCACTCTCGTCATAAGTTTCGTTTGAACAACTGAAGACACTTAATGCAAATAAAAATAAAATAGGTTTTAGTGGGCTCATAATGCTTTGATTTTGTTGTAAATATAGAAAAAAAATCAAAACGAGAAATTTAAATAAAAGATTCTGATATTCGGAATATCTAAAGTGACAATTTCTTAAAAACAAAAAACCCACTCAATGAGTGGGTTTTTAAAATTGTAAGGATAAAAAAATTATTTTTTATTAACGTTTTGAATGTATTTATTCAAAGCCATTGTCATGGATGGCATTTCGGTAGTTGGTGCAGAAATATCGACACGAAGGCCTTTATTTTCAACCGCTTTTACGGTTGTATTTCCAAACACAGCAATCCGCGTATCATTTTGTTTGAAGTTTGGAAAGTTGTGAAATAAGGAATCAATTCCAGATGGACTGAAAAACACTAAGATGTCATAATACACATCTGCTAAATCAGATAAATCACTGATGACGGTATTATAAAACACGGCTTGTTTCCATTTTACTCCAAGTTCGTTCAGCATTATTGGAACGATCGGTTTCAATTTATCAGAAGAGGGTAATAAAAATTTCTCTTCTTTATATTTTTTGATTAATGGAGAAAGGTCCTGAAAATTACGGGTACCAACATAAATTTTACGCTTACGGTACACTACATATTTTTGTAAATAAAAAGCAACCGCTTCCGATTGGCAGAAATATTTCATGCTATCTGGCACCTTAAAACGCATTTCTTCTGCAACTCTAAAGAAATGATCTATAGCATTTCTGCTGGTCATAATGATTGCAGTGTAGCTTGAGAAATCAACTTTTTGTAATCGTACTTCTTTAGCTGTGACACCTTCCACATGAATAAAGGGACGGAAATCAATTTTTACTTTTTGCCTGTCTTGCAAATCGAAGTAAGGAGAGTTTTCTACTTTTGGTTCGGGTTGAGACACCAAAATTGTTTTTACTTTCATAGATCAATTACTCTAAAAGGTTAATTTATATCTTACGAAAATAGCTTACACAATAGTATGTATGGCCCAATTTCGAGAGTGCAAAGATACAAAATAAAATAAAAGAAATTATTGATAAGTAGTTTTTGATACGTTTTAATCGATTTCATGAACCCTGTGAACAGAATTAACCCAGAAATTACTAGAATAATGACTAATAAGGTGTGGTGATTGGGGGCTCCAAAAATCAACAAAGAATTGAGAGGAAGTAACACAACCCCCAGAAAATTTAAAAAACTAACTTGTTGAAACACATAGATATGAAATAATTTTGGAATGTTAAATAAATATCCAATTCCTAATTCTAACAAAATCTTGAGGAGTGCTCCAGCTCCTAGTATGCCTGCTAGTTTTAGAAACAGAAGGGCGTCTATTTCTGGGTTTTCTACATAATGTGTGTAGGTAAGTATCCCGATAAGCGTACCGTTTATGCAGAAATTTAAAAATAATACGATATCAAAAGGGTCCAAAAATTTATGATCTTTGAAATAAATTCTTAAATAATTGGAGTTCCCAAAGAGTCTTAAAAAATCTACAAATCGATTGAAATTTAAAAGCTTAGCACTTACAATAATGGCAAGACTGGCTACAATAAATGTAGTGTACCAATCGTTAAATAGAACCTCTCTAAGCATACACAAATCTATGAAGAATATTTATAAAAAGAGTCCGCTAAAAATATCTTACTTTTGCTAAAATTTTTCTACTGAATGCAAGACGCTATTGTCATCATACCTACCTATAACGAAATTGAAAATATTGAGGGAATCCTAGCGGCTGTGTTTTCGAAATATAAAGCCGTTCATGTGTTGGTTGTAGATGATAATTCACCAGATCAAACGGCTCAAAAAGTGGAAGCGCTTCAAGGTACTTATGCCGACCGTCTTTTTTTACTAAAACGAAGTGGAAAACAGGGATTAGGCACTGCCTATATTGAAGGATTTAAATGGTGTTTGAGTCGTTCCTATGAATTTATTTTTGAGATGGATGCCGATTTTTCTCACAACCCTCAGGATCTTCAACGACTTTATGACGCCTGTAAGTTACAGAATGCAGATGTGGCCGTTGGGTCACGTTACATAAAAGGGGTGAATGTTGTTAATTGGCCTCTAGCAAGAGTCTTACTTTCCTATGGTGCCTCAGTATATGTTCGCATTATTACGGGGATGAAAGTCCTCGATCCCACTGCTGGTTTTGTGTGTTACAAAAGAAAGGTTCTCGAAACCATAGATTTAGAGGCGATAAAATTTATTGGTTATGCGTTTCAAATTGAAATGAAATACACTGCTTACAAAAAAAACTTTATTATCAAAGAAATCCCAATTATCTTTACCGATCGACGCTATGGAGTTTCCAAGCTAAATAAAGGTATCATAAAAGAAGCAATTCTAGGGGTCATCAAAATGCGATTAAAAACAATTTTAGGAACATCATAAATGCACAAAAAATCTATACTCATAAAAAATGCACGTATTGTCAACGAAGGTAAGGTCTTCGAAGGCGATGTGTTAATTGAGGATCAGTATATCAAAGAAGTTGCTAGCTCGATCAGTGTTAAAAACTCAAATATCACGGTTATTGATGCGGAAAATAATTACCTCATTCCAGGGGTTATTGACGATCAAGTCCATTTTAGAGAGCCTGGTTTGACACACAAAGCTACGATTGAAACAGAATCCAGAGCAGCAATAGCAGGCGGAATCACCTCTTTTATTGAGATGCCAAATACCAACCCCCAAGCCACTACGATTGAAAAATTAGAAGATAAATTTCAGATTGCTGCCAATACATCGTCTGCAAACTATTCATTTATGTTTGGTGGGACAAATGATAACTTGGACGAAATATTAAAAGTAGATCCGCTTAAAGTCGCAGGGCTTAAATTGTTCTTAGGGTCCTCAACAGGAAACATGCTTGTTGACAATCCAGAAGTTTTAGAAAAAATATTTAAAAGTACCGACTTGTTAATATCCGTTCATTGTGAGGACGAAGACACGATCAAAAAAAATACAGCTCTTTATTTGGAACGCTATGGCGAAGACATTCCTATCAGCTGTCATCCTGAAATTAGAAGTGCAGAAGCTTGTTATATTTCATCATCAAAAGCGATTGCCTTGGCCAAAAAAACAGGAGCTCGTTTGCATGTGTTTCATCTTTCAACTGCGAAAGAAACGGCCTTATTTTCAAATAAAAAACCACTAAAAGATAAAAAAATTACCGCTGAGGTTTGTGTGCATCACCTGTGGTTTTCAGATGAAGACTATGACAAAAAAGGCACTTTTATCAAATGGAATCCAGCTGTAAAATCAGCGAAAGATAGAGATGGCTTGTGGAAAGCGCTTCTGAATGATAAAATTGATGTGATTGCATCTGATCATGCGCCACATACTCTCGAAGAAAAATCAAATACCTATACCAAAGCACCCTCTGGTGGGCCATTAGTTCAACATGCGCTAGTAGCCATGATGGAGGCACATCACAACGGACGAATTTCTATTGAAAAATTGGTAGAGAAAATGTGCCATAATCCGGCTATTTTATTTCAAATTGAAAAAAGAGGCTATATTAAAGAAGGGTATTTTGCCGATTTAGTATTGGTAAATCCAAACAATCCTTGGACCGTGACTAAAGAGAATTGTTTATACAAATGTGGGTGGTCGCCTTTTGAAGGTTCCACATTTAAATCAAGAGTTACACACACCATTCTCAATGGGACGGTTGTGTATGAAAACGCAAGTTTCACAAACCATAATGCAGCCATGCGTCTAACATTTAACAGATGAAAACAGTCCTTTTAGCAGTCAGTATTTTGTTTTTTATGTCTTGTGAAAATTTAGATATGAAAAAACCGTCTAATCTGATTTCGGAAGATCAAATGGTCGAAATACTTTACGACGTGGTGCTTATCAATTCCGCCAAAGGAGTCAATAAACAATTACTAGAAAAGAATATTAAAAACCCTCAAGCCTATGTTTATAAAAAACATAATATTGACAGTCTCCAATTTGCAGAAAGCAATGCTTATTACACCTTTAAAAGTGATACCTATAAATCTATTTATGAGAAGTTGGAGTTGAAATTAACAACTCAAAAAACGGAATACGAAGCGCTGCTTGAAGAGAAAAAACGCGTTAAGGATTCCATACGAAAGAGTAAGCAAACCAAAATTGATACCTTGAGTAGTGAGCGTCAAATGAAATTTGAATCTAAGTTGAGACCTCCTTCGAAAAAACTTGACACACTTCCGAAACGACCGTTGAAATAGGGGTGAATTTAAACTTGGGTTCAGCCTCTAAAAACTTATCCGAACTGTAGTAGCTCTTACTCCTTAAAGTTTTGCTTAGATTTTTTGTAAACAGTCTTTTTTTACCCGTCAACTTCTGTTTCAACCAATCCAAACGCCATGTGAAAGAGAGCAACCATTTACGCGCTATTTTTTTGGGTGGTGGTATTTTGAAAGCATTTGAAATGAGCGTTGTAAACTCTAAAAAAGAAAGATTCTCCGCAACCATGATATAACGCTCGTTTTTGCGATCGCTATTCATTAAAGAAACCATACTTTTTACAACATCCAAAACACCAACATAGCCAGAAACGCCATGCGTCGCATAGTGAAGTCCTTTGTAAACACGCTTAAACAAACCACCACTTCCAGAGCGAAAAAATCCAGGACCTAAAATCACGCCAGGATTCACAATCACACTCGGAACACCTTCTTGAATCCCACGCCAAACTTCCATCTCAGCTTCATATTTTGTAATGGCATACACACTTTGATGGTCTTCTGGATTCCATGTGGTTTCCTCTGTTATTTTCACGGGATCATAACCCATCGTGGCGACAGAACTCACATAACACAGTTTTTGAATGCCGTTAATAACACTCAAATTCACAATGTTTGCAGTGCCTGAAATATTTGTCTCCCGTAATTTATAATAATCGATTGGGTCAAATGAAATCAAGGCGGCACAATGGTACACATGCGTTACGCCTTCAAAAGCATCCGTGAGTTTTGGCATGTCATTCAAATCGGCTTGTACCCATTCAATTCTATCAAACTGATCGTCAATGGTATCCGTGTAATAAGAAAAGATGTGTTTTACCTTTTCAACGGTTTTTTGACTGCGGTAGAGTGCACGAATTTTTTGTTGAGACTTTGTAAGTTCAAACAACAAATGACTTCCGACCAATCCTGTACCTCCTGTGACTAATATCATAGCACTAAATTACTATTTTTTCTTTTCTCGTCGCTCATGAATCTGTTATCTTTGTCTTAATTAAATTTATGATAATGGCCAGTAATTTTATTGAAGTCTTGCGTTGGAGAGGAATGATCCATGATGTTATGCCTGGAGCAGAAGAACATTTGTTAGAACAAATGAGAAGTGCTTATGTAGGATTTGACCCTACTGCGGACTCTCTGCACATAGGAAACCTTGTACCAATTATGCTATTGGCGCATTACCAACAATGTGGTCACAAGCCGTTTGCGTTGGTGGGAGGCGCTACTGGAATGATTGGAGATCCTTCTGGGAAATCGACAGAACGAAATTTCTTAGACGAAAAAACACTGCGTCACAATCAAGAAGCCATAAAAAGTCAACTCGCTCATTTTTTGGATTTTGATAGCGGTGAAAAAAATGCCGCCGTCCTTGTCAATAATTACGACTGGATGAAAGATTTTTCATTTTTAGATTTTATTAGAGATGTAGGAAAGCACATTACCGTGAACTATATGATGGCGAAAGATTCTGTGAAAAATAGAATTTCAGCCGAAAGCTCCGATGGTATGAGCTTTACAGAGTTCACCTATCAATTGGTACAAGGCTATGATTTCCTTCATTTATTTAAGGCACATGACTGTACCATTCAGATGGGCGGCAGCGACCAGTGGGGGAATATCACCACAGGAACAGAACTCATCAGACGTGTAGGAAATGGAAAAGGATTTGCCATTACCTGTCCATTGATTACAAAATCAGACGGTTCTAAATTTGGTAAAAGTGAGGGTGGAAATGTTTGGTTAGATGCCAAACGAACTTCGCCTTATAAGTTCTATCAATATTGGTTGAACTCCAGTGATGACGATGCTGAAAAGTATATTAAAATATTTACATTTTTAGAAGAAGATGAGATTAAATCGCTTATAGAAACACATAAAGAACAACCGCATTTAAGACAACTCCAAAAGCGATTGGCACAAGAGATCACCACCATGGTGCACAGTCAGGCTGATTTTGAAAATGCCGAAAAAGCCTCTACTATTTTATACAGTAAATCGTTTAAAGCAGACATTCAAACTTTGGATGAAGCCACTTTTTTAGATGTATTTGAAGGTGTGCCAACGGCCGATGTTTCTAAAACATTTTTAGAATCTGGTTTAGATATGATTGCTGCACTCTCCGCAGAAACAAATTTTTTAGCCTCTAATGGCGAAGCACGTCGGGCCTTGAAAGAAAATTCGATTTCGGTGAATAAAGAAAAAGTAGGAGAGGACTATAAAATTTCAAGTACTGATTTAATTAATGACACCTATGTGATTATCAATCGTGGGAAACGCAGCACCTTTATTATTCGAGTGGTTTAAAGCACCATCAAGTTACAGCCTCTAATGTCGGACTGATCAAAGCGGCCTAAAATTTCAAAGCTGCCATCGGTTTTGATTTTACCTAAATCTTGAGTGGCAATAAACGCACAGGAATTGATGTTTGCCAAGTCAATAATATTCACCCCACCCGATTTTCCAATGGGCTGAATGCTCAGTGCATCTTCTGGGTCTCTTGTGAGAATTTTCATCCAAGGCGGCGTCTCAAAAACGCCTTCTCCTTTCGAGTAGGCTTGTGACAACAACTCGGTCATTCCGTATTCGCTATGAATGCTATCCACGCCAAATCCCTGTTTTAAAAGCGCATGCAACTCCGATTTCACAAGTTCTTTTCGTTGGCCTTTCATACCACCTGTTTCCATGATGATGGTGTGTTTTAGTTCAAACGAATGGGCTTCAATCAAATCTAACAACGCATAAGAAACCCCCATGAGTAAGGTTTTTTGACCTTTCGCTTCTAGGGCAATTAAGGTATTTTTCAGGGCTTCTAAATCGTGTAGATAAAATCCACTCTCGGGCTGTTTGGACTGTTCAATCATGTCATTTGCCATATAGACCAATGACGAGCCTTCACGTTCTAAATAAGAAGGTAATAAGGCCAACACAGTATAGTCTTCAATGTCTCCATAAAAGGATTCAAATCCATTTCTAAAACTTTGTTTGTAAATCTCCAAATCACTCACATGGTGTTTGCTCAACACACTTCCTGTGGTGCCACTGCTTGTAAACGTGGCTTCCGTTGGTTTGTTGGAGGATACAATGGTATGGGTTTTAAAAAATTCAATCGGTAAAAATGGAATCTGTTCTACAGAGTTGACTTCACTTGGGTGTTTGTAGAGTAAATCACAAAACGAGCGATAGACCGAGTTGTGTTCAAATTGAAATTTGAACACGTCTAAAGCGACGGCTTTAAATTCGGCTTCGGATTGGATGTTGAAAATTGAATTTTTGGTATTCATGTGCATTAATGTTCCACCACAAAAATAGCTAAAAATAAAAAGAGCGTTACCATCGGGCAACGCTCTTTTGAATTATTTTAAAAAGGGATTACTGAATAATCAACTTTTTGGTACTGCTTGTTTCGTTTTGAGTTAGCTTCACGATGTAAACTCCTGAATGAAGTGGGGATACATTTAAGCGATCATTTCTGATGAAACCATTAAGGACTTGCTTTCCAAGAACATCAAATACTTGTGCTTGAATTGCTCCTGTTTTATTTGAGGTGATGTTGACAAAACCACTTTTAGAAGGGTTGGGGTATAAGCTGAACCTTGTGACATCAAATTGATCGACTGAAGCTGTGGTAGCTCCAATCCAGCTTCCAGGATCAAAATTTGTTAAATTTGCATCCAGTCCTGTTGAAATAGTTGTATGACTTGTGCATGTTGATGCAGGAGCACCGACAGACCATACATTCCATTCCGCTTCATTCCATGTAGAAGCAGCTGAAGTGATACCTGCTTTACGCTCTGCTCTTCCATCCTCAAAATCATGACAGGTTACAGTAGGAGTATTTCCGTCTTCACCAGGAACACCAAATAGATCGACAATAGCATCACTGGAATCGAAAATAGCAATTTGATCATCGCCATTACTGCCTGCAGGACCTCCACTTCCAGCATTAATATCTGGAGTCACTCCAAAAGCAGTTGTGAAAGCAGTCTGGTTAGCAGCTATGAGGGCAAATTGTCCAGCTCCTAAGGTTCCAATAGGAGTTAAAGATACGTTCGTACTTGCTGTTGGTGTGGCAGTATCGTTTGTCCAGCGTCCTAAATAATATCCAGTTAAATCAAAATCAGTAGCGCCAACATTGTGAATTTCAACAAATCGCGCAGCAGTATTGTCAACGGGGTCTGCTATTTCAGTAATAATCACCTGTCCAAACGATAGGGTCGTCATTATAAGTGATAAGATTAGGGTGTAAAATTGTTTCATGTGTGTAGATTTTTAAAAAAAGGTTTACCCAAAATTAAAAAATGATCATGAATTTTCAAAATATTTAATAATTCATTAACAATTTAGCATCAGTGACTTATGTAGTCTAATTTAGACAACTCGCTATAGTGTTTAGGGTGTTTGTAAAATAGTAAAACAAAAAAACAAAACAGCTTAAAACAAAAAGAGCGTTGCCAACGGGCAACGCTCTTTAAAAAAAAATTAAAAAATTTAGATTACTGAATAATCAATTTTTTAGTGGTTGTTGCTTCGCCTTGGGTCAGCTTTACAATGTAAACCCCTGTGTTAAGAGTTGATACATTTAAGCGTCCATTTGCTACGGAAGCATTAAGAACTTGTTTTCCAAGAATGTCAAATATAGTAGCTTGTACAGTTTCCGATCCAGTAGAAGAGATGTTTACAAAACCACTCTTGGCTGGGTTAGGGTACAAGTTGAATGCGTTTAGAACCTTAGGAGTCTCTGTCGATAATACGGTATAAACATCATCCCATGAAGTTCCTAATCTTAACTCATCCATAACGATTGAAGGTGTTTTAGTTGCTGAATCCTGACGAACCATAAACTGACTTAGCGTGTTGTTAGTAGAAGTTGAAGCTTCAGTAATATCAGCAGTTGGCTCTACATTGCCCCCTTTGTTTATCCATGCACTTGTGGTGTTGTTGTCAAGATCATAATTAAACACGACTAAGATCGTTTCGTTCAATGCATAATCAGTTGTAGGTGCATCTATTTGAGTTAAAGTACCACCAGTACTGATTCCAATTCTATAGCTAGTTGCGCTTGTTGGAGAAATCCAAAGTCTAGAAAGATAACTTCCGCTATCCGTTCTTAAAATACCAAAATACCCATTAACTGCAGCGGCATCGAAAGCAGTCACTTTAAGTAAAAAACTAGCATATATTGAACCACTACTCGTAGGAGTGTAATGTACAGCAGGATCTTTTCCTGTACCATCAAACGAAATTGAACCCCCAACTCCTGTAGTTCCTGAGTAAGAAAGGCTGCCATCTACTGTTAGTACCTCATCACCAGAAAAGTAGTTGGTCCAAACTTGTTGATCTCCTAAATTTTCTCCTGCTGTATATGTGAAACTTTCTACAAATGGAAGTAGTTGACTTTGGTAAGTAGTAAACGTTGAAGTTGCAGTTACAGGCGTTGGAAGTGAAGCACCACTATTATCCACAAGTTCTACAGATATACTGTGAGATCCATAAGACAATCCAGTTAAAGCAATAGGAGTTGTGTCATATAGAGTCACACTAGCACCTCCATCAACGGAGTAATTAATATGTCCATCACCAGTACCATTAGCGACATTAAAATTTTGAATACTTAAAGTAACGTCCACATCTTCACCTTCAGCATAATCTCCAGATTCTGGAGATACAATGGATAAAGCAGGATTGGCTACCGATTCTTTAAATACTGAGAAATCATCCCAATAAACGACAGCTCCTCCGTAAACTCTAACTTCAAAATAAAAGGCATCTGCTGTTGCAGGAGCGGTTACAGTTGTTGTGTATTGTGTCCATGCAGCAGCATTATTACTAAAATAATTGCCATTTGGCCCCTTTAGAACATCTGCATTATCAGTTAAATTAGCACCTGCAGCTTTCCAATTACTCCAAATTCTAGCACTGGTATCATCTCCTGATTCAACTTTGTACCAAAGTGAAATCGTGTAAGAAGCACCTGGAATAATTCCAGTCACTGTTTGTCCAATATCTTTTGCACTTGTTGAAGTGTTAGTAAGTTTGGCAGAATTTGCACCTCCATGAAACGTTACTGTTTCTTGGCTAGTATATTCTGCTTTAGAATAACTTGTTGGAGTGTTTGCGTCGTCCCAAGATTCAAAATCGCCGTTGAGCATTATTTCTTGCCCAAAAGACAAGGTCGAAATTGTAAGAGATAACAGTAAAATGTAAATTTTTTTCATAATTAAAAAGTTTATGGGTTAATTTTTGTTAATTCAAATATATAAAAGATTAAACAAACATCAAGTGGTTTCATAATTAGCTAACGATTTATTATCAACAATTTATGAGATTCTCGGTTCATTATATTAACATTATCATGTTGTTACTAAAGTGTTATTAAAATTATATGTTTCGCTACGGCACGTAATTTTCCTATCTTTATAAAAATTATGACATTTTAAAAAAATGAGTAACACGTCTATAAAAATTTTACTGGTTGATGATGAGCCAGATATCCTAGAAATTTTAAGTTATAATCTTTCGGCAGAAGGTTATACGATTTCAACAGCCTCCAACGGGGTCGAAGCCGTGAAAAAAGCTAAAAAACACCAACCCCATCTCATTATTATGGATGTGATGATGCCCGAAATGGATGGCATCGAAGCTTGTGAAAAAATCCGAACCCTTCCCGAATTAAAAAATACCATTATCACTTTCTTAACAGCGCGTGGCGAAGATTATTCCCAAGTCGCTGGATTTGAAGCAGGTGCCGATGATTACATCACAAAGCCCATCAAACCAAAAGTGTTGGTCAGTAAAATCAAATCGTTACTAAGACGTCTCAACGATGCCGCATCCGAAGTAAATTCCGAAGTGATGAGTATAGGCGATTTGACCATCGACAGAGAAGCTTATAAAATCATTTCTAAAGGTGTTGAAATTGTGTTGCCACGAAAAGAATTTGAATTACTATCTTTACTAGCATCCAAACCTGGAAAAGTATTTAAAAGAGATGAAATCCTCGATAAAGTATGGGGGAATGAAGTGGTTGTTGGCGGGCGCACCATAGATGTACACATCCGGAAACTGCGCGAGAAAATTGGCGATGATTCTTTTAAAACAATCAAAGGAGTAGGGTATAAGTTTCAATCTTGATGGATACTAAAATTAAAAACTCTCATAAATTTTCGATACTGACAGCGTTGTCTATAACGGTTACACAAACGCTCTTATTGGGTGTTTTTTTGTTTAGCTTCTCTCATGTAGAAGTCTCGTTTCTTTTATTCTGGTTCCTCTGTTCGTTTATGCTGACCTATTTAATACTTCATTTACGACTTGAAACCTATGTCTTTAATAGTATCAAAAACATCTACAGAGATCTGACGCTTTTAGATGCAACTTCTTTTAATACCAGTCCAATCACTACCGATATGGAAAGCTTGTCTAAAGAAATTGACGCCTATGCCAAAAACAAAAAATTAGAATTAGAGGCCTTAAAAATTCGTGAAGAATACCGAAAAGAATTTATAGGAAATGTATCTCACGAACTGAAAACGCCGCTTTTTACAGTGCAAGGGTATATCTCAACACTTATTGATGGCGCAGCAGACGATCCAAAAATTAGAGATAAATACCTCAAGCGTGCCGATAAAGGCGTCGACCGATTGATCTATATTGTGAAGGATTTAGACATGATTACGAAGTTAGAAGTGGGCGATGCGAACCTCACCCTTGAAACGTTTAATATCATTGAATCCATTACCAATGTGTTTGATTTGCTTGAAATTAAAGCAGAGAAGAAAAACATCTCTTTATTATTAGATAAAGACTATCCAGACCCTGTTATGGTTTCGGCCGATCGCGAACGCATTCAGCAGGTGCTGACCAATTTGGTAGTCAATTCTATTAAGTATGGTCACAAAAATGGCACCACCGAAATTAGTGTGGAGGATTTAAAGTCTGACAAGCTCATTGTTCGAGTGACTGATAATGGCGAGGGTGTCGAAAGCAGTCATTTGACACGCTTGTTTGAGCGTTTTTATCGCGTCGATAAAAGTGGTTCTCGAGAAGAAGGCGGTTCTGGTCTTGGCTTGTCCATCGTCAAACACATCATCGAAGCCCATGAGGAAAAGATCTATGTGGAGAGTAAATTCGGCATAGGAAGTGAATTCTCTTTTACACTTCAAAAACAAAACGAGTAATCCAGATATCTTTCCGTATTTTTGCCAAAAATCAACACAAGTGGGCAGTAAAAATAAACTCAAACGATTCAATGAAAACGATACATTTCACAATGTATTTCAACCCAAACGCGAAGATTTAGTCGATGCTGTATATCCGCTAAAGGGACAATGGAATCAACAGTTTTTCAAAAATAACAATCCGTTGGTCTTAGAACTCGGATGTGGAAAAGGCGAATATACCGTGGGCCTAGCCGAGCGCTATCCAAATAAAAATTTTATTGGAATCGATATTAAAGGCGCCCGATTTTGGAGAGGCGCCAAAACCGCCATTGAAAACGAACTTCCAAATGTGGCCTTTATTCGTGCGCAAATAGAATTGGTAGAACAACTTTTTGCGACAAATGAGGTCGATGAAATCTGGATTACATTTCCAGATCCTCAAATAAAATACAAGCGTACCAAACACAGAATGACCAACGATGCGTTTTTGAAACGTTATAAAAATATCCTAAACGCTGACGGCATTATGCACCTAAAAACGGATAGCGAATTTATGCACGGCTATACGTTAGGGCTTTTGCACGGACAAGGACATGAGGTGCAATATGCCAACCACGATGTGTACCGCCAAGAAGGCAGCCCCGAAGAAGTGACTGCCATTCAAACCTTTTACGAAAACCAGTATTTAGCCACTCAAAAAGCAATTACGTATATTAGATTTAAAATCAATTAAATTTTGGACATATCTATTGTATTTCTTTTGGGTCTTTCGTTCGCTTTTATTGGCGTCATTCCACCTGGAATGCTCAATATGTCGGCGGCCAAAATCAGCCTAAAAGAAGGACACGTCCGAGGCTTTGTGTTTTCAATTGGTGTTTGTGTCATTGTAGGTGTTCAAACCTATTTAGCATTGATATTTGCCAAATACCTGAACCAACACCCCGATGTGATAGATGTTTTAAAACGGGTCGCATTGGTTCTTTTTATTTTAGTATCCATCTACTTTTTTCTCCTAGCCAAAAGCAATGCAACTCCCCAAGAAGTAGATACTTTTAAAAGCAAAAAAAGTCGTTTTTTTCAAGGCCTATTGATGTCTGCCTTAAATGTATTTCCGATTCCCTATCAAGCGTATATCGTCACAACATTGTTGTCGTATCAATTACTTTCATTGGACAACCTCTCTATAGGAAGCTACATCGCAGGCGCAACTTCAGGAACCTTTATCGCCCTTTATATTTACATATTGTTTTTTGATAAAATTAAAAATTCAAAAATCACATCGCCCAAGCGAATGAATTATAGTATCGGAATTATTACTGCGATTGTATCGGTATCGACCTTAATAAGTATCCTAGAGACCCCTTAGTTTATATGGCCACAGAACCTCATTTTTTTGATAAATGCTACGAGGTAGCGCGCCAAATCCCTTATGGTCGCGTCACCAGTTACGGAGCCATTGCCACCTATTTGGGAGCTGCCCGCAGTGCCCGCATGGTTGGTTATGCCATGACGGCTTCTCACGGGAAAGATGTCCCCGCACATCGAGTGGTGAATCGGAAAGGTCTATTGACAGGAAAACACCATTTTGAGGGTACTAACCTGATGCAGCAACTATTAGAAAATGAAGGCTTACAGGTTATAGAGAATCAAATTCAAGAATTTGAAACTGTGTTTTGGGATCCTGCAAAAGAACTCTAGTTTTATAGTCTATCATTTCCTAAAATCCACTTCTATTTTCAAACATTTCACTGTATATTTGTACTTTAGAATCCATCTAAATTAGAAACTTTGAAATTTAACAAACAAGACATTGAGCAAG
>Ga0209712_10002431_pt1 | contig 15361 bp, 11 predicted proteins | sample ArcOceMetagenome_FD_187443 | JGI IMG/M metagenome (GOLD analysis project Ga0209712, IMG submission 187443) | Marine eukaryotic phytoplankton communities from Arctic Ocean - Arctic Ocean - Greenland ARC118M Metagenome (SPAdes) (version 2) | ecosystem: Environmental > Aquatic > Marine > Oceanic...
GCAATGGCGCCTATTGATCTCAGTTTGTTTGTGTTGGTTGTGCTCTCATATGCTTGTGCATAGGATCCAAAAGTAATTTTTAGTTTGCTGTGGTCTGGTTTTGGTGTTCCAAGTATGATGTCAGCGGGGCTCAATGTCTTAGACGCTCCTTCTCTTGCTGGGAAAGCATTTAACCAAGTTACTGAGGATTCTACGATGGATTGTGTCATGAGTCTTGTGATGCGTTTGTATGGAATGCTGTGGCAGGAACATCTTACTCGCTCCTTAACTGTTTGAACTGATCATTCGATGATCCCTACATGTTCATTCCTTGCAACAATATTGAGTGGAGTTGGGCTTATGTGTTCTCGTAGCTTCTCAAATTTGTTGTCTCCATTGTATGCTGCTATATCGAAACCGCGCTGTGTGAATCTCGCTTTACTTTGTCTATTCCTCATGTCATCTCTTTGCGTCCTCTTCCGTTGCATTTTTGTACAGAAAGGAATTTAATTACACTGGATTTCGTATGTAGGTATGGGGTACCGTTAATGAACACAAAAAATCCATGTTGATCTCGTATGTGGGGTGGTGCTCTAAGATTGGTGCTGGGATTTGTATTCTGGGTATGTTAGTGTGGTGTTCAGGACGCTTGCAGACCATTTTTCCTTGCAATAGTGGTTTCTGTGGGCCGTAAATGGCTTCTGCCCTGTTGAGATCATCGACTTTGACTGTGCAATTAACGATGAGGTTTTCAGCAATGTAATGTTTCAAATCCCTGGTGGATGGCCATGCAATGTCGCCTTGTAGTATACGTGCTTTATCCGCTCATTGAATTTCTTTCTTTGTGAAGTATTCTTTATTGCTTCGTACGGTAGATAAGAATGAATAAGCCATAATGGTGGAGTTACTTGATTTAGATGTATCAAAGTAATATAGACCAAATCCACACTTAGTGAACTTCAAACTTACACCGTCTCCAATGTGTACTGTCATCGCCGACTCTTCTGCAGTGTCCATAGTTACTCGGAAGACTGAAGGTACTTCTACGAGTGACAGGATGTTAGCCATTGATTTAGGGTTAAAGAAAACATCGAAAGGGAACAACTTCATCGTTTTGACTTCATGGTAGGACTTCATGGTAGTCTTGTGACCCGCCGTTTGTGTACACCCTCATCAATTCTGTTACCTTACGGACATTCTGAAGTAGGCTCTTACTCTTGACTGAACTTACGGTTGAACCGGAGTCCAAGAGAATCCATTCATCTGGGATTATATTGCTCACATCAGTAATCTCTTCCACCTGTGTCAAAGTGACACCTATCTGCATACTTTGTACGCCTCCCCTTATGTCAGGCTCTGCACGGTAACGTGCAATGTGGCCATGTCTGCGGCAACAGTAACAAAACGTCCTTGGGTAACATTGTCCGTTTGTGCCAGGCACGGATTCCTGTGTCTCAGTCGCATTTCCAGTAGTTGGATTTTCTTGATCATTCGTGGCCTGTAAAAACGAGACATTTACCTGGGAATCAGTGGTGCGTTGAGAAGTTGGGGCTCTGTAGTTACAAAGAAGATTGTAGGCAGCCGTTAGTGACTTCGGATAATCATCATGTCCTTTGAGCATACTATTCTTTAGCTCACTCCACAGGTTCGTAAAACAACCTAGGGTCTGCATTTTGCAGGAAAGCTGCTCCTAGAAACGTGTCTTCAACAAGCTTCTCTACGTCTGTAACTCCGCTCTTTTCAATACCATTCTTCGTCTCATACTCGGTTAATCCTTCATGCTCCGTGAGATTTCCCTTGCTCATGATGACGGTAGCAGCAGCTGCCTCAAAACGTCTGTGGTATGTCTCCATGTTTTCTTCTTTCCCTTGACGGCAGTTGTAGAAACTCTTCAAAGCGGAAAATGTGGATATATATACATTTGTGTTCTTGTCAAGTCCAGCCGAGATGAGCTTGATCTTTTGTAACACCCAAATGCAGTCAAAGACTGAGGATTTTTCCTTGAACTCGGTGTCGCCCGTTAGCTCCGACTGTAACGCTGGAGAGCACTGTCCCCAAATAACTCCGTACAATTTCGTCTTGTTTTGTTTTGCCACTGACCTCCTTGATGCAAACACTTTCATCTCTTCCAAGTATAACTTCTGGATTGATTCCATCATTGCGGTGTCCTTTCTATCTTCATCTGATAGTCCCATTTCCTTAATCAAATCGGTCTGTTTCGGCATATCCTTCATTAGTGCCAGAGATCTCCTTTACTGCCACAATGATGTCCACTGGGTTCTTGAAGCTTGTCATCACGTGTTGTTCCAGGCTCTTTTGAAAAATGAGGAACTGTTCCTTCTCCTTTCTTTCAATTCTGGTGCCTAGCGTCTCAATGTCCTCATTTGCACCTTTGAAAGTGCTCACTGGCTGTCTAGTGGGCTGATTGTTTTCTGAGTGTCCATATCTTCGTGGACGCCGGGGGGCCTTGTACTGTCGGATGGCTGGGCTGCAGTTGCTGCTGCTGCTGGGACGGCTGGAGGAGCTGAGTTTTCACTGGTATCCGCCATCTTGTTGTACTACCTTACTGTATTTTCCTGAGGTTTCGCGCTAGCCTGACTATTTTCTTTCCGTCGGGCGAAGGACTGTTACTCTCAATCCGATTTTAATTACCTTGCACACTTCCTCTTTTTCTGGGGTTTAGTATCGTCACTGAGTCTCCTACCTTTAATGGGAGATTCGTGTTTTGTACCTGTACCTGTACCTGGTTGCTTTTATGTTCCTTTGCTGCTACCTTGGTGTCGGGCTCCGTGCCAATAGCCGGTTAAGGATGTTTGTCTGTGTGATCTGTAGGTTGATCAATTTTCTTATGAGTTCTTATTTGTCCATGAATGTTCAGCAAATTGCACACCAGCGAGAGAAAAGACTTTTCTTATCTATTTTTCTTTTTGTTTAATGTTGTAGAAACCAGTCCTTTCCGTCGTTCTCCGAGCCTTTAACTTGGAGGTATAACTACGAGGAGAAACTAGTGTCCCGTTGATATCTCTCTATTTATCTTTATCCTATCTAACTGGATTAAACAAAAAGAATGAGACCTTTTTGTTCACTCCTTTTCATGCCTTGTCGAATCCTGTGGCTGAGCTTTTCTGTTCGTTTGTCTTCCCTCGTCCGTGTATCTTCAATGCTTCCGCATATGTCAGCTTGATAATTTTAACGTCATTCGATCCATCCATATTTCCAACAGGAGTAGCCTATGGCATCAATCGAGTCCCACATAGGGCTCGATAGGTGCTATCTGATCAGAGTGATCAGTGATCCCATATAGGGTTTGCTGATCAGCCTGGTCAGATCTGAGTGATCAGCAATCCTACATACGGATCAGCTGACACCAGATAGGCTACACGGCAGGCTTCAGAGAAGCCATCTTAGACACCTTTGAAAGGTGTGAAGGCCTCCGAGAACAAGTGTCAACTCAAGCCAAAGACAGGTACTATTAATTCCATACTTGCGAATTGCACATTTCACGCTTGAACTACTAATAAAACAATCGAATTGATTGCAACTACGTGTAGTTTGAGATATTGACTAGATTCCCGATGACTGACTACTTGCGCAGCAACGATACCCCATCATCTTTTGGGACACCAACCTCCTTCAGTCCTCTCAAAAAGGAAACGAGAAAACGAGAAAACGAGAAACCCCGCAAAAAGAGAAAAGTAGATTTTCATGAAAATTGGTGCAAGAAAATGCAACAATCGACAAGAAGAAGGGAAGCATGTATTCTATGCTAGCGACCGTGGAGGAGTCAAGCGAAAAGATCGATGAAACATGATAATTCTATTATTTGAAGAAGAGAAAGCTTCTTCTGTTGACACAGTGGGGGTTCATTGGAATTATATAAGATTATATATATTTTCAATTTATTATTCTTGCTTGCGCGTCCACTACTGTCGGTTGAGAGAATGCATTAAGTTTAAGCGTGAATTTCGCGACAAAGAAGCTATCTGTATAACAAGTGCTCAGCGTCTAAAGTTGGAGGTTGGTATTTGAGTTTAGGTTGGTGAAGTTGGGTATTTTTCGCTGATTGAAAACCAGCAATCATCCATAGTCGAAAAACGAGAACAGCTCTCTGCATAGATATCGCAAGTGAATTTTCAAGGCGCAGGAATGAATGGGTCGGTCCACTGCCATCCTCAACTCAGTAGATAACAACAACAGCAAGTACAATCCTCTGCGTTACACACTTCATAATAGAAAATACATAAATTGTTCTTGCAAAAAGTAATGTTATCAACACTTCAATGTTATATTGGCTTTTATGGGCAGTGAGAATGAGAAGTGATCACCTTTCCGTTCCGAAAAATTATCATTGAGTTTCCCAATAATTCTTATATCACGATCTCAGTCTCAATGGCCACAATTACAAAGCACTTGTTAACTGGTTTCTTCCATCATGACGGCAAATGTCCGTTCTGTTTACTCTATGCTTATGGGCAACAAGTCCTAAATATCTCTGATTTTGCTCATAAAATGGACCGAGTAGTAGAAAACTCTCGTCACCTTTCCTACCAATATTGCAGGAATGGCAAAGAGAGCAAGCAGTTGTGAGCGTGCTAAAGAATAAGAGTGGGCTACTGTGATGAAAGATTCAATTGCTTCCTTTCAACACACGAGGCCACTTCAAGTTATCTGTACATCTAGGCATGACCACTTCCAAAGTCAAAAGTTGGGGTAGCACCGTCCATATCTCCACCACCGAATGTGAACTGGTTACCATCCATTCCTGGAGCGAGAGCGGGCATCTCTTCTTCGTCATCAACACCAAAGTAAGTCTCCAAAATTCTTACACATTTCTCATAGATGTCATTATCTGAATGCTGCTGCAAATCTTCAATCTTGGACAATCCATCTGCCTCAGCGACGTGCCTTGCCATATCATTGAGTGTTCCGTTTGCAGTAGCATCAGTAAGTCCAACCTTGAGAATATTCTCAAGTCCTTCCAATGCAATAGTGATAATCTTGGTATCAGAAACTCCCAACAAATCACAAAGTGGTGGGATGCAACCCTGATGAACCAGGAAACAGATTTGTTGACCTGTTCCTCCCGAGGTAGCGTTGGAGATTGCCCAAGCAGCTTCTTTACGAATCTCAAACTCTGCCTGGTCCAACAATTGGATCAAGGGTGGAATAATGTTATTGTCAATTACAGATTGAATCTGATCCTTGTTTCCAGCGGTAATGTTGGATATAGTCCAACATGCCTCTTTACGAATTCCCTTCTTAGCGTTGGACAAGAGGGAAAGCAGACAGGGTAGAGTATTGTGGTTGATAATGAATTGTGTCTGCAAATCAGTTCCAGTGACGATATTTCCAACAGTCCTGAGAGCAGGAGTTTGTACAGCAGGAGAAGGGTTCATCAATAGCTCAATAAGACGACGACATACTCCCGCTTCAATGACAGCTTGGATTTTCTCATTGGGTCCATCGGATAGGTAAGAAAGAGCCCAGCAGGCATCGGTTAGAACCTCCTCATCCTTTTGAAAAATGAGTTCTGCGAGGATGGGAAGGGCAATCTTGACCCGTTCAAATTTTGGCTGAGGCTTTCCTCTGCAAAAGTTGGAAAGAGTCCAAGTAGCATTTCTGAGCATGGACATTTTCGACTGAGCCTGTAGCTGCGCCAAGAGTGGCTGCATAGCTCCACAATCCAGGACGAGATCACGACATGGAGGAGAATCTCCAGCGATATTTCCCAGTGCCCAAACAGCTTGTTCCCTGACATCATCATTAGGCGACGAAAGGAGACGCACAAAGATCGGCACAGCGCCGTATTCAATGACAACTTGGGTATTGTCAGAAGTTCCAGATGCAATATTGGTCAAAGCCCACGCCGCTTCGAATTGAAGAGCCGGTGAATCGTCCCTTTGAAGGAACTCGATGAATCGGGGCACAACACCAGAGTCAATAACCTGCTGAATAGGCGGATTCTTTTCAATGGAAAGGAGCCTGCGGAACTGCGTTGTGTATTCGGTTTGGACAGTAGCATCGTTTCCCATGACTCCTGCCACCATTCGAGCAAGATTTTCAAGCTTCGCCTGTGGCGCGTCTCCTCCCATACTCATGGGCTGCTCTGTCATGCCAGCCATTCCCGTGCCAGGGTTTTGCTGACGACGTTTGTTGAGTCGGTCTTCCTTTTTAGTTTTACGGATTTGAAGCGTTGTCTCCTCGCGACGACGGCGAGATTCTTCCAGGTCGACTCCCTTCTTGAAGCCTTTTTTGCGCTGTAATGGAATAAGATAAGGGTGCGGGTGAGATGAAGCTCTTGGTGAAACGAATAATGCCGTGGATCTATTCCTTATCTTTCCGCAAAATATCACCACGGTGAGGATCATTGATCATCCAACCGACCGACCGACCAACCGATTGATCGATCGACCCATTCCAATCCCGTCGCACCAATTCATTTGATACTTACGTCAGAGTCTTTGGCCATCATCTTGGATATATAAGGTAAAGCTAGTGCTGAAGAGATGTGGCTGTTGCCTGTTTCGTTCGCGAGAAGTAAGTAATGGACAAACAGTAAAGATAGATTGAAGATGCACAGCAGAGGATTGGTGAACGACGGTCTCAGCTGGGGCCACGATGATGGTCGGCCTTTTGTTTTGCGGCCACATTTTCATTTCGTTGGAAAAACCAACTGCGTCAAGAGAAAAGAGAAAGGAGAGAGGAGAAAAGGCAGATAGCGCCAAAACACACAGGTTGGAATTTTTGTGTCTCATTTTTCATTCTGTTGAAACTTGAAACTGCCAGCTGCCAGCTCCCAGCTAAAAAAGAAGGACAACAACAAACAACAAGTTCAAAGTATTGGTTATTGGTATCAATCGATCATAAAGCCATCTACACTAGCTTGAAGCTGTGCACAAAGGGAAACATTCAAATTCCATGCCGAAAAAACAAAAGGAACAAAAAAAGGGAAAGCCTTCCAAAATGACATCAACGTCAAGGAAGAAGAGCGATAAGAAACAAACTAAAACTCCTAGTCCATCATCCAAAGGTGTCAACAAGAAAGGCAAAAGATCCAAATCAGCTCCACCTTCCAGCGCAAAACGAATGAAACCATCAGGAGATGCTGCTGCCGCTGCTCCATCGCTGCCCGAAATTGTCGCATTACCATCCAATGGTATTTTTACATGTACTGACACAGACGAACATACAAAGCACATGTATTTTTCACAGCTACGCATGCCCATTCCCACCCACCTATACAAAACGGTACTCCGGAACTACATAAAGAAGCGAGACGATGATAGTGAAATTGAAGTGGGAGCTCCCACATGGACTGTATCGGTGGGAGATACTGTGCTCGTCATTGTAAAGGATCCTAATTTGCATACGCCCGACAGGAGATATCGGGCTAAAAAAGCTGCACCGTGGTATCCGTTTGAGGACTCGTACGGGCCTTGTCAGATCCTTGCCATTCATCGTGAAATGAGCACAACAGCAAAGGATCATGATTACAAGATTGATGTGAGATGGTTCCATCGAAAGACGGAAGTACAGGGTGAGACACCGGTGAATGCGCGTGATTTTAAGGAGGAGCATGTCATGGAATGGGAAAATATGCCTTCTCAGGAGGTGGCAGAAATTGTCGAGACTGGTGCAGGTGCAATTGGTAAAGATCTCTTCCCTTCCATGTTGGTGGGGTGGTGCAGTCTTGTAGATTATGCTTCAAAACTTGATGGAGATGTAGTGCATCAAATTATATCTAAATCTGCAAATATTAAGAGCATTCAGTTGGGGAGAGATGGGGTGCCGCTGATCAAGTACATTTGCAAAAGTTTTCTGTCGGATGATAAAGCAATGTCGCATATTTTGCGTCATACGGGGAAATGCCACGCGGAAGATATGTATACACAAGAATTCGTGAGTGTTGAAAAGCTTCTTTGCGAAATGATTGAGGAAGGCTATGATGTTTTACCAACGAGACGTTTGGTGAGAGGTTTGCGATGTCTTGGTATGGATGAAATGCATACATTGAACCTATTGAAAACATGTCTTACCCCCAGTAGTCATGCTGGAATGGACTTCAAGGATGAAGAGTTTGGTAACGTCGAACTGGACGAAGATGCCGAGGAACTTGTGGACGATGCGTCCATTAAAAGCTCAGATGACGATGTAGAAGTCATGGAACATGATGGGCAAAGCAATGATAAGACCACGAAACTTGTAAAGATAGCAGCCACCAATGAGGTTGAGTCGGAAGTAGAATCAAATTCTGATCTCGAAGTTGAAGATGAAAGCATGTGGGCATCGGAGAAACCGTTCCATGTTGATATATCAGCAAAAAAGGCATTTTATATGTCCATGAATGTCACTCCTCCTTCACATCTTTATGCAATTGAAAACACCGCGAATGGCGAAGAAGAGTGGCAAGTAAGCGTTGGCGATGTAGTTGCAATCCAGGTTGATGTAGGGTCTGTACGGCGTAGGCAATCGAAACGGATGAGCAGTGAACTACTGAACCACCCATACAGTGTCTGTTGGTGGTGCGCAGAAGTTCTTACAATATACCGGGATTTGGATTCAACAAACGAAGCGAAGTTGTTGAAGAAAACATCAAAGGATGTGGCAGAAGGGACAGCGTCTAAGGAATATTCCCAATTTCAGCTTGAGCTACGGTGGCTCTATAGAATGGAAGACATTCCTGGCTTTGCCCATTCAAAATCCGAGGCCGAAGATAGTTTAGTGGAGCTGTTTGAAACTGACGATGTTGATGTATTCCCTGCGAATACTCTTCTTGGCCCAGTCACGGTACACTCTGAAGCAGCACCATCAACACCGCTGGCGTCTTTCCATCAAGGGATGCCTTTGGTACACTTTCTTTGTCACCGCTTCTGGACACTTCATAGAAAAACTTTGATGCCCATTGGTTCGGCAGAAACACGGTTCCAACGAGGTATGATGTATTCAAAATTTCTTGGAAGAGGATCTGCTATTCGTGCATCATTTGAGCAGGCAACAGGAAATACCGATACTTCCGTTGGGTTAAATATTACATCTAGTGACTGGAAGGCACGTTTTCACGATACGATTTCCAAGCTGAGTTTGGCTGAAGCATCGGCAGTTGAAAGTGGCGTGGAGGTCATAGGCCGTGAAGCCCAACAAACTCAGATAAAAAGCTTTCTTCATTCCGCTGTTAAGGGCGTCAATATGAAGGACATGACCGATGTGAGAAATTCAAATGTGTTTGCACTCTTCATCGGTGGACCTCCTGGTAAGTTTAAATCAAATAATCCGTGTGCGCTACATGCGTGTAAATGTGTGCTCGCTAACATTCAGTGGTTTAGGAACGGGAAAAACAGCGTCTGTGACCTCAATCATTTACCAGCTACGCAAAGAACAAGCTGCAGGAAGTATACCTGAATTTACTTTTGTCAGCCTTAATGGAATGGAAATGAGACACCCCTTCGACACGTATGTTCGGCTTTGGGAAGCAGTGAGTCCAAACAAAGAGAAACTGAACAGACCGAAGGCACTAGCAAAGCTCCAGTTATATTTCAGTGATTCTTCTCCCTTGAAGAAAGTTTCACGACAGCAGAAGGGCGATGACACACGAAGAGCTGTTGTACTATTGGTAGATGAAATTGATTACCTAGTGACCAAGAAGGAATCAATTCTTTATAACCTTTTTGATTGGCCGATGACAGGTTACGAAAATAAAAGCGACGCACAATTGATTGTGATTGGAATCTCCAACACTTTAAATCTTCCTGAGCGGTTGCATGTAAGACTGCAATCTAGAATCGGTAAGCAGCGGTGCATTTTCAACTCTTATTCGGCTGACGATAGCTTGAAGATAATTGAAGGGAAGCTTGGAGTATCCATCAACGAGGGCAAAGTGCGTACAATATTTTCTTCCCTGTTGTTCCTTGCTATGAACAATTATTTAAATGACTCTTTCTTTCTTCCATCGCATACAAATATCCGCAGACAATATTTCATCGTGACGCCATCAGATTTGCTTCTAGAAAGATCGCCTCTGAATCTGGTGATATCCGAAAAGTATTTCAGCTTTGTAAAAGCGCTGCAGAAAACGTGTTCAACCTTCTTGTCTCTGGAAAGAAAACCCTTCCAACAAATTCATCCTGTCAAGGAGTCATTGGTGTTGGCGATATTCAGATCGCCGCAAAAGAAATGTTCAACTCTATCCTACACTTGGCAGTTTCTCACGCGACATCGTACCAGGCATTGTTGTTTGTTGCACTTGCATCTTTACAGCGCAATACTGGTAGAGAGAGAGGCGGCTTCGCGATTGAAGAAGTTGTAACCAAAATGGAAAGCATGGCAAACTCATTAGGCAGCCGTAAATATATCCCATGCCCACAATACCATATGGTGATTGGCATGCTCTGTCCCTTAGGAGAGGTAAGATTGCAGATTCAAAGTTATGAATATTTTCAAACATCTTCTCATGCGCGTGTTGTGTTTATGCCTTCAAATCAGGCTGGGATATTAAAGTTATCAACTCCCAATGGTTCACAGGGGATATGTGGGACCAATGGAGCGGGGACTCTTGTAACTTTGAATATGGATGCATTTGAGGTACTGAGTTCGTTGAAGGACACCTTACACTATCCACTTGCACAGAAATTTCTTGGGCAAAAGTTGTTTAGCTTTAATTCATAAAAATGCCAATTAGATTCTATCACATTCCCAGTTTGTAAACTGAGGCTTTAAATTGAAGTCTGAATCTTTCTTCTTTCCACCACAAACGGATTTGACCAGCACCTTCAGTTTCCGCCACTTGTCGTTTCCAACCGATGCAGATATTTCTCGAGCTTTGGTTATAAAATCGTTTTTTGTCTTCGGTTTGATCGTATCGTAATAATGGCCAGCGAGTGTTTTCCGCACACAACCAAAGTTATAATCTCCATTCAACTGAAGTTCGGAACCAGCAACAAGGATTGTATGGAACGCCTCCGGATCGTTTCCACAGCAAGAATAAAGTGACTTTAAGATGGACGGAACGTACTCAACAGCCCAGGGAGGTACTGCTCCAGAGACACAACGATATATTGCAGCTACGATGATGCCTCCTCCAACCAGATAATTATCATTGGCACCTCCCGGCAACGAATCTAGATGAATTTGACTCGTAACAAGAGATGCAGTGTTTGTTAATAGGGATGGCCCAAAGTTGAATACTAGCTCAAAGAATTCGATCAAAGCGAGAGTCTGAGGTCCGTCCAAAGAAAGACATTCCACTTGTCCGGGTAACTTATTTTCTTTGTCGACGCGTTTGTGCAGCAGTACCTGTATCGTTAGAGCCAGGGTTTCAGACACAAGTCGAACGAGCGTAGTATCGTCTTGGCACCCTCCTTCAAATGCAAGCTTGATCAAATCATTCATAGCCAACAGCCATGCTTCAAAAATTGTCGGTCGAGGATCTTCCCATTCTATCAAATCAGTGGTTGTGTGAGAACCAACGGCACGGAACACAGCATCTTTGCAACCGATCATAGAGGACAAATAACTTGGTATAGCTACACGAATTGCGCTTACGTCGAGCCCATCATTGCTAATACGAGACCGCATGGCAACGATACCATCACGAATAGCAATTATGAAGGACCCAGCTGCACAGACTTCCTCACTGATGACAAGTTCATGGAACACACTGGAACACACGTCATAATTATGGTTGCAATAGGATACCACTGCATTGCACTCGGCATTCACCAGAGCTTTCATTGCCTCTACTGCAAATTCAGGAAGACCGCAATCTGCAGAAGACCGAATCAACGCAACAGTTGCACCCCTCAGTCGCCCCCACTGAATAGCAACATCAGAAGGTTCCTCGTTCGAGTTTTGATTGAAACCCGTTAAACAGGCTTCAATTAGAACCTCGGTTGCAGCTGTGCCAAAGCCGTTTACCGCGAACAATTCTTTGCATAACATTGGAGGAAATGCAGAGAGGTCGAAACATGCTTCACACAAGATAAACATTGTTTGCGCCTGTGTTAAATCTGTCCTCTGTTTGCACGAAAGGATAACATCTATAGGCTTTTGGAATAGCAACTTCAGTTCAGTAGATATCGCATCAGCAGTTGCTGGGTGGGCGCTCATGGTAATCAAACCAATCTTCGAAAAAGCAGTCAAATAAACTCTTCTTGATTTGGGAGTTACGCCTTTCCCATGCATTTGTCCAGGAGGTCTCTCTGTCTCAGCTCCGTGCAAAGAGACATATACCTTCGCAAGTTCTTTGTAAGTCACTATTATGTCAGTGTTACTTATGCGAGAAGCACACTCGAGAGAGCACTTCGCAAGCTCTTCTCCAGCTTTTACAATCCGCATCAAAGCTATACAGCCACAATGGTCTTCTCCACCAGGAGCCCTCATAGCACCTCTGATATCGTATCGTGTATTGACAAGTGTTGATGCGACAATCAGCTCGGGGAGATTTGTAATCGACGATGCAATTGCAAGGACGGCCAATCCAATTACACGATGAGTCTTTTCTAGCAAGGCACTTTGATCACTTTCAATCATCGTGGCGAAGAAAGGTGCAAAGGAAGCGACAGTTAGGCAGATTAAGCGGCTGATAGGAATAGTTTCGGACATTGGTAAAGACTGTGAAAACCCATTCAACAACTTTTCACAGTAAATGGATAGACAATCCAATGAATTATGGATAATCGCTTCTGCTAAATGTTGATCGATCTCTCCCGGCTGTGTAAGCGCACGGGCCAATATTTGTAGAGATTTCGCCGGGGCAGAAATTGCATGAATGATTGTCTCAGGAGGGAGATTACTGTGACCACTTTGATCCGAAACCGCTTTCACACAGTGCTCTACAATCCGGTCAAGAATCATCAATGATACACGAGAGCCTTGCGAGGCCGTGAGTTCCAAGGTGCAGACTGAGCGAAGAAGGTCCCGAACATCATTCCTTTCAACCTCAAGATCCTCGTCGTTATTGGTTGAAAGATTTGAAAAATAATTCTCCGGATACCGACATTTATCCGACAGGATAATCGTACACTGGCAAACAAAACTCATTGCCATACCCTCAATTTCAGATAGATTCCCCGTTTGTGAATTTTCCGCTAGAGCTTTATGCACAACAGCAATATGTTCATACGTCAAAGCCCGAACAGATCTATTTTCGCTGGAGCATATTTTTTGCAGTGCCTCTGTAAGGATACGAAATAACTTGATCGACTGAGCTGCATCTTCCGAAATTTTCCCATGCTTGACAAAATGAGGAAGACATGCAGAAACACAGGTGCATATGCAACCAACAGGACCTTCCCCATCCACAACATCCTGAGGAGATGCTTCCATCGCACTTAGACTAGGCAAGAACAAAGCACAAATGCAATCCCACGTCCATATGGCCGCATGGCAAGCAACATTTCCTCTCAGATAAGCCTCCTTTTCTGCCTCTAGTCGTTTTGAATCGCCACTATTTAAAACATCTTCGAGGCGTTCCTTTTGCCTCTTCTTCGACTTGCTGCTTTGCTTCTTTCTGCCCATCTGGTGACCTACACTGTTTGTTTCCGCAGTTAGCCCCGCAGCGGATGCCATTACTTGGTCCACGGACATGCACGCTCCTTCGAAAATTCTAATTAGATATGAGCAAAACGCATTGTCGACTTGAGCAAATCCATTACCGACACCACTCATCGTAGATAATACAGTATACTGTACAAAATCTAAGTTCAAGGGAACGAATCTAGCCCATTTTTCACTCGATATGAGGATCTGCCGCTGCATGTCAGTATCATGCGAGTTATCACTAGAACGAGAAGTCTCGATCACATATGCGATGGCTTCTTTCAGCAGTCCAATCCCGGTACCTTCCGATCTTAATTCAGAATTCGCTGCCATGATACATTTTGGATCAACAGATAATCTCCCTCTCGCCCCTCCTGGGCTACCAAGCAAGGAATCTGGTATAGACGCAAGAGCTACACAGAGACACTGACCCAAAGCTCTTTGATGGAGATTCTGATTTTGCGCCTGTAGTATTTGATCAATTCTTTCGCCACTGAAAACACCCGGTAAAAGTTCTTTATGCATTTGCGAAGATGCCACTTCAGCTACGGATTGAAATGCCGATGCGACCATTGTTACGATAGGAGTCTCAGACGCTGCGCAATTTGACGCGACAGAAGCTGATGTATAACGCAGTCTCAAAGCGACAACAGCCATCGCAGAAGATAAAGTGTTCAAGAGCGGCGTTATATGGGATCCATCTTCTTGCTTGTTGATAGCAGTATTTATTGCATGTTCATATACATTTAGATATGAAATAGTTGCAAGAATCAAGAGAGTAAGTTCACCCTTGACTTTCTCCTCTACGTCACTTGGGATCATGGACATCAAACTATTACCAGCGTCGACGTTCATACTCTTTTGAAAGTAGGTTTGCAAGACTTTTCCTAGTAAGCTAATGTGAAATGAAGACAACTGCTCACCATGAAACTTGACAAATTCTATCCAATATGGGAACGAATTCTGCTGATAATTCTGCCCTGTCAGGAGTAGCTCAGTCAAAACATTTACATTCATTTGAACTGAATCAAAATGCTCTATTTCCAGATCTATTGCTTCACTAGTTTTCATCCTTCTCAGCCTATGCAAAATCGTTTGCGCACAAAATAAGCGTTCAGTCTTGTGCGAAGGGGCAGTGAATAGAAGGAAAGGAAGTGCTGCATAAAAGCTACTGCCATTTGTCTCGTCATCTGGTTCCAATCTTGTGCACAGATCACTCTGCGAATCTCGCTGTCGCTGATGCATTGAAATAACTATTCTTCGAACATTTCTCGATTGAAACTCCATCAAATAATTATGAGCCTCATGTTGGTTACTTGAGTTGGTCACATGGTTCAGGGAATAAAGATGAGAGAGTGCTGTGCGAAGTTTGTTCAACAGGATCGGTTCTCTTTTCTCGCTGCTCATATTTTTCTCTATGATCTCAGCGAGAAATTCAGTACGCCCTTGTTCTGTTCAAATTCTTGTGGAATACAACTCCAGTACTTCTGCGAATGCAATACCAGTATGAACTTATGTCGTCTTGGTAAAGGGTATTCATTCGCATCTCGCATCCATCTCACATATCTCCCAATTTTCGTTGGTCGGCGGTCGTTGGTCGCGGAGCCCCCACCCCCCCCTTCCTCCTTTTTCTCCCTCCTTTCCACCATTTTTCAAACCAACAAGATAGATACACGATACACTCTACCGTACTAGTCTCACTACTGTATGTATGTAGATTCGAAGATGAAGAAGACACAAAAGAGACTGTGTTGTATTGAAGTCTAAATCATTCAAACGCTCGCTGTCGTAATTTAAGTTCATACCACTTTGAACTTCTTGCATGTTGTACAGTACACAGCTTCAACTC
>Ga0209712_10002432_pt1 | contig 15360 bp, 10 predicted proteins | sample ArcOceMetagenome_FD_187443 | JGI IMG/M metagenome (GOLD analysis project Ga0209712, IMG submission 187443) | Marine eukaryotic phytoplankton communities from Arctic Ocean - Arctic Ocean - Greenland ARC118M Metagenome (SPAdes) (version 2) | ecosystem: Environmental > Aquatic > Marine > Oceanic...
CACCATGGTACTAGCCGAGCTAGAGTATCAAACTTTCCAAATAACGGATGATACAAAACCGTTTTGCCGTCATAAGTCTTTAACGGCATTTGTATTATCCATAATATCGATCCGTTATTTGGAATTGGAAATTTCATCACTCTTCTACTCGTATCACACAATCAACATACTACTGCCAATTGCTACTACTGTACGTCGACGACTAATATAAACAAGGAAACTGATACACTCAGTTCATACATTAACAGTTTTCCCTTGCTACACGAGAAAGAATCATCTATTCCTTTACAGCACACTACTAGTAGTACTCCTCGCAACACTTGTTGCAACTTCATCCCTAGCGCCGTCCAACATGCCCCCAGAGGATAAAACACTTTAATGCACAAACATCCAATGTAGTACTCGAAAATTCAGCACCACTGATGCCGCTGCCGCTGCCGCTGCCGCTGCCGCTGCCGCTGCCGCTGCCGCTGCCACTGCCGCTGCCGCTGCCGCTGCCGCTGCAACCTTTTGCGTGGATGGATCGTATCCTCAAGACCTTTACGGATCATTTTGCAATGAAGGATGCCCCCGTGGATGCAAAGGAAATGGCAGAAAGTATGGAGTTCGAACCAAGAAACGATTATTTAATAGAAGAAGTCAAGGGACATGCCAAGAATCTTAGATAGTCCAAAGAACACAACACAATTCAAAAGACGAAAATAATGAACTTGATCACAAGATAATTTATGAATTTGATCAGAACAAGGTGATTGTCAAAGTATAGTACGATCTTTGCTCAGGGCATAGTTTGACGGGGATGCTATTTGCGGCATGTAATCCACCAAGGCAAGACCGAATTGTGAAAACATATCTTGTAGACATTGTTCAACCATCATCGCATCAAGCGCTGAAAGAATTGATTGCAGAAGTGTGCCCATGGGCCAATGATAACGTTCAATTCCACACGAGTGATTCGAATTCATTTGATTCAATGACAATGTCAAATACGAATACGAACAAGAATGCACAAAATGTTTGCTCGATCGTCATTGCTACACATGCATGCGGGACTCTGACAGATAAAGTGCTGGAAGAAGCAGTCAAAATGGAATGTTGTGCGATTGCAGCCATTTCCTGTTGCTATACAGGGACAGATAAGGGCGTGCCGTATGGCATCAAACGCGCCCATGGTGTGGTATGGGCTGCTGACATCAAGCGGGCTTACTTTCTTGATTCTCATAACTTTCATACGGATTATTCCACCATTCCACTCAAAATCACTCCGTTAAATCGCATCGTTGTAGTTAGGCTGTATCATACTGATACATTCCAGTAATGCATTACTATATGATACTTTTATACTCTTTTTATAAAACGGTTTCATATCTTGTTCATATGATAAATCCTTCTACATTCGAATCACTGCTGCGTCAAAGTCATTTCTATTCAAAATGATTTGGTCGAGGTCTTCGCCTTCGTGGCATCGTTGGTGGAGTACAATCAGGCCTCCGAGCATATTCAGATACCCATTTCATCTGTGCTTACTTCCATATTATGCTACTCAATGGCTGCGGTTACAGGGACCAATGTACAACTTTCTTTTCATCTTTCCTCGCTCCCAATCTTGTTCAAAATCAGACTTAAACTCATCTTTCGATATTCATCTCTTGAATACAGCGGGATTGCAATATCTTTGTAGATTGTGAAAGGATAATCGATCAACTCCTCTGGTGTGTTCTTGAAAAAATAGCTGAATGGACAACCGCCCTTATCGATGTCTTGCTCGTGGGCGAGAATTATGTCTATCCCCTTTTGTTTGGCTACCTTCACAACCGCTGCAACACTGCCCTCTACATCACTGAAAGTATCTTTATTCAGGTATAGAAGAAGAATTTGTTTTGGGGCTGTGAGGGGATCTCTTTCTGTTTCCAAGCAGATATTCTCCATGTCTTCGGCCGCTTCATCTTCCAAGCCGGCTCCGATGTCATCAATTTCGCACACAGTTGGAAAGATAGATTTGGGACTATTGGATCTGTCATCTTGCGAAGATTTTACATCACGAAGAGTTTTGATCGTTATCTTTTCAGGTTCTTGACGTTGGATTTCTATTGCCAAATCGCAAGCACCACCATTTGCTTCGCAAACCAACAATTCGATGGAGGAAGGTAACGGGACGTTGACAATATCATTAGGCATACGCAGTCCTTTGTCCAATATGTGCCTCTTATTGATGTTCCTATAAAACGGCAGATTTCTAAGTAGATGGAAGTACACCAGTTTCAAGCTTTCTGCAGAAAATACACCTTCCTTCAACCATTGAATAGGATCTTTCATCAGAATATCCAACAGGCGGTGCACCTCTACCGGAGAATCGTCAGCACAACACATGACACATTCCTCCTTCATCTCCTCAAGGATACTGGCATAGCCATCATAAACCACAATGATTGGTTTTTCTATTACAACAGCATGGTAGAACTCCCTTCTGCAATTCTTCGATCTGAAGTATCCTTCGCTGTAGAAGATGAGAATCACTGCAGACTCGGCAATGTACTCCTCTAATCTGCCCACGTCCTCCAGATCATCCACATCCAACCAAATCTTCAATCTTGGCAAATATAACTGCAATGTTCGTGCTACGGCGTGGGTCTTGTCCTGACCACTGCTCCAGACGTGAGATAAAAAAATATGATTTTCACAGTTCTGGGGCATCTCAAGATTTGGGGGATATCCTGTGCTCTGGAGTCGAACAATAGGGGCACGGTATACCTGAAGGAGTGTAACACATATTGCAATCAGTAGCATGCCAAACGCCAAAGCTGTGACTGCTATCGATGCTTTATAGGAGTCGAGATGCAAACCAACGAATGTATGGCACGTTCCTTCGTTCTCGTCATCATCATCCTCGCCTTCGCAAAGATGCAGAATAATCCCCAATCCAAAACATAGCACCATAAGAAAGCTGCTTATCGTAGATAGATGGAAGTCGTCGTCCCTTTTGTATGGGCGGACTATTGTAAGGATTGTCAAGTAAAGAGTAGACACAGTACACGCGACCGACAATCGAAGTATCTTGTTGGATCCTTCCTTTGCATCAAGAAAGTTGATGAAACCAGTCAGGAAGATCTTCCGCATGGTATCAATGACATCCCAATGCAGAGCAACGGCCGAAGTTTCGTCAAAATCTTCCCATAGAAACCTACATGTCCTGGCCAATGGAGTCGGCCTATTTTTCTGTACTGACTTGTTTATCTTTGTCAATAGCAGAAGGAACAGTAGAGGAGTCAGGCACGGCCACAATGCGAAGAATACCCAAAACAAGTCTAGCAGAGATGAATAGTTCTTGTCTTCGATTTCATCACATTCCATCTCCATTGCAAATAGGAGATAGCTCTTGATTGCATCTTTCGCATCATTTGTCTTGAAAGCCCTGCACTTCTTCGCATCGAATATACTCCTTGACACTGTTGGTAGAGCAAAGTAAAGGACTGCAATGACGATGTAAAGTGACCTCATTCCGAAACGGGCCTTGATGTCTGTTGATTTTGTTTCTTTCAAGCTTTCCCGAATCGTTAGAAATAAGAGGAGAGCAGTGATGAGTACAGCGCAAAGGATGTAGGGCCAGCAGGCGTTGAGAATGAAAGCGACTTTTTTGCTTCCCAGGCAATCCCTTGGTATATTTAAAACGCGGAAGAAATCCAGACTGATTACATTGAAGAAGCTGAACCAAGCTTTGAGCTTTCCGTGAATTGAAATGCCATATACGACCCTAAAAGAAGACATTACTTGATAGAATCCAACCAAGATCTTCACTTTTGCTTGCAGACTTAGACTCGTGAGTACAATTGAAAATGTCGACAGCTGTGTTATGAGTATCCACCAGCAAGCCGCAATTACGACCGAAACTATCAGAAGCGCTATGAACATGCGGAGGATAAGCGTTGACGTTGTCGGACATGTGATACATCTCCCATTCGATGAACTGAAGTAATCAGTGGTGTTGTTAATGCACACTTCACAGAGTGGACCAGTTTGATTGTCAGCACAGTAGATGTCAGACGTTTCCACTTGCAGTCCACGACGGCGATTTGTTGGTTGGCGACCCACGCATGCATTCTTCTTGCAAGGGTACAGTGTAGAAGTGTGTTGCGAGTCTCGCCAGTATCCTTCTTCAACAGGTAACATAGTTAGATTCGTACCATGAACTTGGCAATCTGCTCCGTTTGGGCATTCTTTGCAATATCTTGCGGAATCCGCTGCCAAATCCTCAGCGCTAACGTTATCACCATCCACATAAAATCCTTTTCTGCAAAAAGAACATAGCTTACTCCCAACTGCACTGCTCAAGGGATAGGGACACGGTATGCATTCAATAGAACCTGTATTTGGAGCATAATCTCCCGCATCGCACGGCATGCACTCGTCCTGACTACTTAAACCTGTTCGGTTGTTGAATGTGCCAGCAGGGCATGGTTCAAAGCCGCCATTGCATGATTCCTTCACGTTGCAATATCCACCAATATCACATACTTCACATTTTGGCTGTTTAAAGTCTTTTTGAAATGTTCCAAGTTCGCATGTTTTACAAGCACCGGATCCGGTCTCATTTTGATATGTGCCAGGTACACATTGGAAGCATTTGTCAATCGCAGTAACTTGTTTATTCGCATAAGTTCCAATCGGACACTGAACGCATCTATCACTAGCATTAATCCAAGTGGTTATATCTGATTCGATCCTCATCAAAAAATTGTCGTAAAATGTGCCATTAGGACATGGTGAACACTGGTCTTGTCCCAAAAGCCTCTCGGCGAGACGAGGGCAAGGCGTTACATCACACTGCTCACCCAGTCCTGGTTGCTGAATATGGTCAGGAAGGCATTCCTTACAGTGCTTTAAGAACGAAGAATCTGCTGGCAGACCCATGAATGATGGACAGTGAAAGCACCAACTTCTTGAATGTAGCTGCGCCCCTCCGTTGGGACAGGGATCGGCGAATGGTATGATTTGATTTTCTCCAATTATATTGCCAACTACGATGTCAATCCAGCCATCTGAATTTGCATCTATTGCTAAAATTGAAGAAGTCGCCAACTTGACACCTGGCAAAGGATTCGGATCCAGAAACGATCTATCGCCATTGTTCATTAATATTTCATTTTCAGTACCAGCACCGGCAATACCAAGAATAATGTCGTCGTAATCATCGCCATCAATGTCGGCCAATGCGATGCTGTTGACGTCACGTATCCCTCCGGGCAGTTCGATTTTACTATTTTCGTTGAACCCACCCGCGCCATCGTTGAAAAGCACGATAACAGGTTCGTTCTCTCCTCCAAAGATGATATCAATGTGCCCATCGCCATCGAAATCTGCAACTGCAACGGCTCGAGTTTTATAATCATTTCCTGTTGGTAATACGAGTACTGTAGAATTGTTGAAATTCCCATTGTCATCCTCATTGTTGATGAGCAATCGATTATCACACCCGCCGTAACAACCAATGACAATGTCGAGGCTGCAGCAAATAATTGGACAGGAATAATTAGCATTTTGATTCGATTCTTCTTTTTGAGAGAAGATGGCGGGAGGATGAGGCGTTTTCTAAGAACAAGCGTTGTACTACTTACCGATTGTCCCCATTGAAATCAGCCAAAGTTATTGATCTAGTGTACCAACCGAGGTTGAATCCAGGAAGCTCGATTGAATTATCAGTACTGAAAGTGCCATTGTTGTTGATAAACAAGGTATCTCCGTAACTTCCGTTACCGCCGATTATAACGTCCATGAATGTATCATTGTTGACGTCACCAATACCAATAGCATAAGATCCCCAACCTGATAAGGATATTATTGGATCGAACGTTAGATTGCCGTTGTTTCTCAATATCTCACATCCAACTTTACCACAAACAACAATATCTGGCAGGTTATCTCCTACAATGTTTCCAACCGCAACCGCCAAAGTATCAGATGAGGAAAGACTTGTTGGCAAATCGATTACATCTTCTTTAAGAAAAGATCCATCACCGTTGTTGAGGAGAATCTGGTCGGCTTGTCCATTGTTGTTCCCAACGACGATATCGATGAACCCGTCCTGATTAAAATCTGAAACGGCCGAAGTAGTAGTACTAGTGTAACCACCACCCGGTAAAGATAATGCCGCACCAAACGATGAGGAGGAGTCAATCGGCAACAAGTTCAATAACACCTCGTCGTCGACCTCTCCATCCCAATTGTTTGCAAAGACGATATCAAGAGCAGAGTCGTTGTTGACATCCGCAATCACAATTCCTCTAGTCCAGGATGAAGTACCTGGGAGTTCAATAGCTTCCGTGAACTCCCCTCCTCCTTTATTGAGCATCATGAAATTTGGTGATACAACACCATAATAAGTTCCAAATACCAAATCAATCATTCCATCGCCGTTCAGGTCGCCCGCCTCAACAGATGTAATGAGGATCCCACCAGCAGTCACAGCATTTCCTTTGTCAAATAATTCTTGTCCTTTTCCATTGCCGTTCAAGAACAATAGAACATCAAGACGATCGAGAAGAATTAAATCAATCAACCCATCACCATCCATATCGCCCACGCAGAACCTGGTATAATCTCCTGATATTGTAGTAGCGTCTTCTTCGAGAAATGTTCCGTTGCCGTATTTGTTCATGAACACTCTAACATCGCCATCTGATAGTGATATGATATCTACCCACCCATCATTATCAACATCGGCAAATGCAACCTTAGCAGAAGCACGCCCCAATCGAGGCAGTTCAATTTTGTCATCAAAGGTGCCATTCTGCATATTGAGAAACAAAACGATGCCACTGAAAGTTCCAATAATAATGTCTAGCCAGCCGTCATTATTGGCATCACCAACAGATAAGTCATACGGATACAAACCACCACCAATATCTAGAGCAACTGTCCTGAAATTCAAAGGGTCCAATATGTTATTATGTAACACAAAGGCTTTCCGATCGGAGATAAATAGAATATCCAGAAGGCCGTCATTGTCCACGTCTGCCAATTTGACAACTGTTGTATCACCGTCCAAATCAGGTATATCGATTGGTGCGACATTGAACGGAGTAGCTTTGTTGCCAGAGTTCAGCCATATCTGATTGTTCATACTATATTTTGCAAGAACAATGTCCACAAGCCCATCCCCGTTGAGGTCTCCAGCAGCAATATCATAGCTGTGACCAACAAACGAATTGGGCAAAGACCTTGTGTTTGCTTCCGTAAACCCAATATCCTGCAGGTTTATCAGGAGAGATTCAGAGAATCCTACATACTGTTTCGACATTGGAATTCCTATTGTGCATGCACCGTTGACACACGCTGGATTTTGCGAGTGGGAAATGCTCCTGGGTAGAGGAGAAGTTGCACGTTGAGATGAGCTTGGATGGACAATGCAGCCAATGCGGCCTTGCTCAGTGCAATTAGGCAATGTTGGAACAGCGTGACTCCATTCAGAACGATCTGGCAGTTTTGGAAAATAGCGGCGCCCTTCCCCATCAAGCGCAATCAGGCACCCTTCTCCAAAATGGACATTGTCTGACCTTTTGAATTTGCCACCTTCCTTGACAATTTCACCGTTATATGTCACCGTATACCATCCTTCACCTTCATCGCAACAAATACCATCGCCGTAGGAATCGTAGATTGCAAATATATACCAATGGTTTGCAGGGAGGCATCTATCTATTTGCATAATGGGAGCAGTATGGTTCACAGCAATAGAGCCAAAAGCAACAATGGTATCTTGCACACCGGACGAAAGTTCAGTGAGAACTATAGATATTTCATCAGGGAAACGATCGGGACGCAGGTCAATGCGAAGAGAAACTTCATTGTCTCCGCATTTATCATTGGTACTATTATCAACCACAGCAGGAGGTAGACATTCTCCTCCAAACTGGACAGCGTCACTTCTATGGAACTCGCCACCTTCCTTGACCGTGTCGCCGTCATATTTGACCTTGTACCATCCCTCGCCTTGTTCATCGCAACAAATACCACCTCCCTCTGAATCGTAGATTGTAAGCACGTGACAATGGTTGGCAGGGAGGCATCTCCTGATTTCAATTGTAGATATATAATCCCGAGGAATAAGGCCATCAGCAACAATGGTATCTTCTACACCAGACGAAAGGTCCGAGAGAATCACAGAGATCTTATCAGGGAATGCATCGGGTTTGATCTCAATTTGAAAAGATGTCTCATTGTCACCGCAGGCGCACCCTTTGCTTGTGGCGTTTGCAGTATCATCTGTGGGGAGGCAACCTTCTCCAAACTGTACATAATCAGAGGTCTGGAAATCGCCACCTTCCTTGACCATGGCACCGTCATATGTGACCTTGTACCATCCCTCTCCCCAATCGCAACAAATACCGTCGCCATAAGAATCGTATATTGCAAGTATATAATCATGGTTTGTAGGGAGGCATCTCCTGATTACAATAATAGATACATAATCCCGAGGGAACAGGCCATCGGCAACAATGTTATCTTCTACACCAGACGAAAGGTCCGAGAGAATCACAGAGATCTCATCAGGGAATGCATCGGGTTTGATCTCAATTTGAAAGGGCGCCTCATTGTCACCGCAGGCGCACCCGTTGCTTGTGGAGTTTGCAGTATCATCTGTGGGGAGGCAACCTTCTCCAAACTGTACATAATCAGAGGTCTGGAAATCGCCACCTTCCTTGACCATGGCACCGTCATATGTGACCCTGTACCATCCCTCTCCTTCATCGCAACAAATACCGTCACCATAAGAATCGTATATTGCAAATATATATATATATTCTACAGGGAGGCATCTATCTATTTGCATAATGGGAGCAGTATGGTTCACAGTAATGGAGCCAAAAGCAACTATACTATCTTCCACACCGGACGAAAGTTCCCTGAGAACCATAGATATTTCATCAGGGAAACGATCGGGTCGCAGGTCAATGCGAAGAGAAACTTCATTGTCGCCGCATTCATTATTGGTACTATTATCAACCACAGCAGGAGGTAGACATTCTCCTCCAAACTGGACAGCATCACTTCTGTAGAACTCGCCACCTTCCTTGACCGTGTCGCCGTCATATGTGACCTTGTACCATCCCTCTCCTTCATCGCAACAAATACCACCTCCCTCTGAATCGTAGATTGTAAGCACGTGACAATGGTTGGCAGGGAGGCATCTCCTGATTTCAATTGTAGATATATAATCCCGAGGAATAAGGCCATCGGCAACAATGGTATCTTCTACACCAGACGAAAGGTCCGAGAGAATCACAGAGATCTTATCAGGGAATGCATCGGGTTTGATCTCAATTTGAAAAGATGTCTCATTGTCACCGCAGGCGCACCCTTTGCTTGTGGCGTTTGCAGTATCATCTGTGGGGAGGCAACCTTCTCCAAACTGTACATAATCAGAGGTCTGGAAATCGCCACCTTCCTTGATCACGGCGCCGTCGTATGTGACCCTGTACCATACATCACGATAGGGGTAGTTTCCGCCATCGCTGAAGGAATCATATATTATGAGCATGTATTCATGGTGGTTTGTAGGGAGGCATATTTCTTTTTGCAAAACGGGAGTAGTAGTAGCTTTCACAACATCAAAGCCTTCAGCAACAATGGTAACTTGCTCACCAAATGAAAGATCCCAGAGAACCATAGATATCCCACCTGGGTAATAGTCGGGTTTGATCTCAACTTGAAGCAGAGCCTCATTTGGACCGCAGCCAACCACAGCGATACTTTCAGATGCCACTACTCTTTTGAATAGAGTTGGAAGGAGGACCGAGAAAAGAAGCGATAATTTGAAAGAGTGTAACATTTGTATTCAAATTACAATTAAAAATGAAAGAATAGACTAGCGTTCTCGTATGTTCAATGTACAGAATCTATTGATTGCGAATGCCAAAAAAGAACCCTATTTAGAGTTCTGAAAGGGGCTTCTCGTTTTGAATTTGTGACTATGTGTACGTGTATCAAGGTTAAAATTTGATACAGCAGTCTGAAAAGAAAGAAGTAGAGATAACTAGACTACTGTAGCTCGATAGAAATCAATAGATTTTCTTGTTGTGCGACGGCCCTCCTGTACTGTGAAGTCGTGCATATGAAGAGATCCTGCTGAGGTGGGAGAAGATGTCTGTGACCGACAAAGAATTGTTGGTGTGTGGGCCTGTAGCAAACTGGAGAGCACAGAAACTCCTGGTGTGCGGGTTTTGGTAGCACGACGTGGAACAGAAGCGAGGGTGCGGGCAGAATGTGAGAACTTCTTCGCCTGGAGGTAAGTGTATGTTACAAGCTCAGGTAAAAACCAATCGTCCATGTTCAATGTGTTGATTGATGTTTGATGTTCTTCTAAATTTTCCAATATTGTGAGGAGAGACCGACACCGAAAAGATCCGAGAGGCTATTGTATGTGTTTGTTGTCTTTTAAAAGCCACTATCGGATAGAAACAATGAACATGAACTCACAACCTACCATCATTCATTTTCACCCTCAAGAATCAAGAACCATAAAACCACAATAGCTAGTTCTTTGATTGAATTAATTAAATAAATACCAGACCAGCCATACAGTTCCAGATTCTAAAAGAAGTCTTGAAAGTGAATAAAAGAATGGATGGCTCAAATGAAGAAATGGAAATGTACGACGAGTTCGGTAATTATATTGGACCGGATCTCGAGTCCGATTCATCCGATGATGAAGATGAAGACGATGAATCCTCGGTGGAAGAAAATCAAGGAATAGAAAACAACAAGAATGAAGAAGAGGATTCCTTTTCTGGAATGCAAATGCAAATGCAAATGCAAATGCAAGTCGACACCAATGACAATAATGACACATCAATGTCGACGGCGGATCCTTCCAATATGATAATTCTCCACGAAGATAAAGTTCATTATCCCTCCGCCTCGACAATCTATGGACCCAATGTCACCACTGCAATTCTCGACGAGGATACAATGCACATCTCTGAACCAATCATGCCGCCTGAACCCACACCCGTTGGCTTTGTTGGATCCACTGGCACTGGCACTAACACTGCAATATTCGAAAAGGAGAATCAAAGGGTATCCGATGAATACCTCGCCGCACTTTCCTCCAATCACGCCACCAAAAGAGGAATCGCACTCGTTGGAAATCTCGCCTCTGGAAAAACTTCCTTTATCGACATTCTACTCGCCACCACACTCTACGATGCCTCACCCTCCAAACTCCTCCAGAAATACACGGACACTTCCCCCCTCGAACGCGAGAAACAAATGAGTCTCACCTCTTGCCCCATTACCCTCCCACTCTCCTCCTCCCAAAAACAAAAAACTTACTCGGTCACAATCATGGATAACCCCGGCCACATACAATTCCACGATGAATCCGTCGCCACACTCAAAATTTCTGATGGGGCCGTGATTGTCTTGGATATTGTCGAAGGACTCACGCTTCATGATGAAATGCTGATTCGAACATGTGTCGTGGAAGGATTGCCAATGGTGCTCGTTTTGAATAAAATTGATCGATTGATTGTTGATTTGAAGTTACCAGTGGAGGATGCGTATTATAAAATTAGGGCTGTTTTGGAAGAGGTTAATTTGTTTGTCAAGAGGGTTGGGAAGGGGAGGTTTCCGACGTTTTGTCCGACTAGGAATGTGGTTTTGAGTAGTGCGTTGCATGGATGGATTGTAAGTTTGAGTGGTATGGCGGAGATGTATGTCGATCACGTGCAAGATTTGGAAGATGAAGATGATGCTGATGACAATGATGGTAATGGTGACGCATACATGAATATGAATGGAGCAGGAGCAAACACGGGCCGCTTTGGGCATGGGGCGCTCGGCAAGAATTTAACCATTGAAGAATTTGTCAAGAGACTATGGGGGGATTGCTATTTGGATCCAAAATCCAAGACCTTTCGCAAGAAATCAAGTGATTGTGTTCCTGGGAATACATCCAGGACCTTTTGTCAATTCGTGCTCGAGCCCATTTATAAGATATACAGTGCTTGTTTGGGGGAGGCGGAGAAGGATGTTTCAAAGGTTTTGAGGACTGTGGGGGTTCATTTGTCGAGGGATCAGTTGAGGGCTAGTTCGAGTGAGTTGTTAAAGGCTGCTTTGCAGAAGTTCTTTGATGGGTCGAGTGGATTTGTGGATTTGATTGTCAAGAATGTGTAAGTTTGTGAATATGTGTAATGTGGGGTTGTGATTTGGTTCTGAATGAACATCTTTGCTTTGCGGTAGACATACATTTGTTGACAACATGTGTTGTCATTACCATATATTTGAATCATTCATCTGACACTCTCTGCATCGTTGTTTCAATATATATTGCAATGAACTCGTGCACAATATTAAATTAGGCCTTCGCCAACTGCAGCAGCTGTTGGAAAGCTATCCAGATGTTACACGGGCGCATTAAACACCGACGTTGCGAAAGCAATGCTCAAAACTGATCCAAATGGTCCTCTCATGATACACGTGACAAAATTATATGCATCCAGTCAGCCACAGGCCAGCACTGCGGGACAGACTTTTTCTGCATTGGGAAGAATTTACTCTGGGTCCGTTAAAGCGGGAGATAAAGTCAAGGTCATGGGGGAAGCTTATTCCCCTGAAGATGATGAAGATATGGCGTTTGCTACTGTGGAGTCTGTTTCTATTCCTAGGGGGAGGTACGGGACGGAAGTTTCCATTGCCAAAGCTGGGAGTTGGGTATTGTTGGAAGGGGTTGATGCCAACATTGTCAAAACTGCAACCATTACAAATGCCAAAAGTAGTTCTGCTGTTGGTCATGGCCATGGTAACGGCAATGGTAACGACATTGAAATCTTTGCACCGTTGAAATTCACACAAGCTGGAGGAGAATCAGTAATGAAATTGTCAGTGGAGCCAATGAATCCATCGGAATTGCCAAAGATGGTGGAAGGGCTTCGGCGTGTCTCTAAATCGTATCCAATGGTGAAGACAAGAGTGGAGGAGAGTGGAGAACATGTCCTTTTCGGAACGGGGGAGCTTTATATGGATTGTGTGATGCACGACCTTCGTCATATTTACTCGGATATCGAAATCAAGGCAGCTGACCCTGTCGTTGGTTTCCGTGAGACTGTCGTTGAGACTAGTAGCATCAAGTGTTTTGCAGACGTAAGTTATATGGATTTGTGATTGGTGAATGGTGATTGGTTACGGTACACCTATGAGGCAATTTGGCAGTTTCTGGTGGCCTAATCTACTCTAACTCATCCCTCTTTCATTTTTTCACAACAGACTGCCAACAAGCGCAACAAAATCACCATGATTGCAGAGCCGCTAGATGATGGGCTAGCAGAACAACTCGAGGCTGGTAAAATCAATGTAGAGTGGGACAACAAAAAGGTTGGTAGATTCTTGCAGTCAAAGTTTGATTGGGATTTGCTTTCAGCAAGATCTGTGTGGGCATTTGGAGACTCACCAACGAATGGTCCCAACATTTTGATGGATGACACACTTCCCAGTGAAGTAGATAAAAAACTGCTCGCTTCCTGCAAGTCGGGGATCGTGCAGGGTTTCCAATGGGCGGCAAGAGAAGGACCTCTTTGCGAGGAACCGGTAAGGGCGACAAAGCTCAAGATTCTGGATACGGTTTTAGCCGATAAACCGATTCATCGTGGAGCAGGACAAATCATCCCAACTGCAAGGCGCGTGGTACATTCAGCTTTATTAACAGCTTCGCCAAGGCTGATGGAACCTGTTTATCGCCTAGAGATCCAATGTCAAGGAGACATTGTCAACGCTATCAATCCTCTATTGAATAAGAGACGTGGGCACGTCGTAGAAGACAGACCAGTTCCTGGTTCACCATTTTACAGAATCAAGGCATTCCTACCAGTGATGGACAGCTTTGGATTTGAAACTGATCTGAGGACGTTTACTCAGGGACAAGCAATGGTGCATTCTGTGTTTGACCACTGGGCAATTGTCCCTGGTGATCCATTGGACAAGAGCGTTATGTTGCATCCTCTTGAGCCAAGCCCCCCTCATTGCTTAGCGAGGGACTTTCTGATAAAGACGAGGAGGCGCAAGGGTTTGTCTGAAGATGTCAGTCTCGTCAAGTTTTTCAACGAGGGAATGTTGAATCCCTAAATGCTAATTTTAAAGATAGATTTAAGCTGCTCTACTGCAGCAGGGTCTTCGTTTACGTAACGTTTCGAGATATGGAATGAAGCATTAGGGTCTTCATTTACGTAACGTTTCGAGATATGGAATGAAGCATCCTGCTGAAAATTTCCTCTTATGCCTTCGCACCTTCTCACATCCAGGATTATACTTGGACACATGGAACATGATGAATCCATACCGGCACATATAATGCGTCTAATGTTTCCTATGCGCAGTAACCCCAGTATCGTTAATACTTGGCTTTGAATGTCGTCCATTTTTTGGCGGCTTTATGAGTCATTGGAAACTCGGGAGATCGCTTCACAAGTCCAACTTGTTTCAATACATCTGAATAGCACACTCAATGAGTTCTTTGACCCAAGGTGATCATGTATACCCTCCAAGTCTCAGATCTATTCCGCAGTTATCAATCAGTCTCTCTTCATAAAAACGACTCCAGCATGGCAGAAGCACTTCGCTCGCGTGAGAAACATGTTTGGAGTATTCACTTGCTGTCATTGATATAATGTTATGTGTAACAACACACCAGTGAGTGCTTTTGCCGAGGATCTACCGGTAGTTGAGCTACTTATCTTTAGGCATTCGAGGCTGTTAGTAACGAGTTCTCGTCAATTCCAAGCATCATTTCTTCTGTATTGATGTGATGCAAGGAAGCTCCTGATTGACACCATACAAGAATCATGAATGATTGATAATGCCAAAAAGAACCCATGGAGTAATTCAGTTGCGTGCTTGATCCGCCTTGTGTGAGGCTTATGCAGCATACTAGACATGATGGGTTTGTTGAAACCAAACTTCTTGTTATGTGGAATCTTGTGACGATAGTGATCAGAAGAACAGGCCGGCGAAGTAACGATAAACTCGATCAAGGAGCCGCTCTTTAAAAATGTAACCACCATGTGAGGAAAGAGGACAGATATTTGTTTGAAAGTATTTTACTGAATAAATGATTATTTCTCCTACAAGTACATACGAAGTTGCAATGGCAAGGTGTGCGCTTTTTTGCCCAACTCTTTCTTCTTCAACAAAGTAGTTATATATTCCAATGTACCATATACACCATAGAGATGACATGAGATATCCAGGTGCTGTTGATCCATTCACAATCACTGCCCCCCAGAAAGGCAAACAAATCTAAGATCAAGATAATCCAGCACCACCACAGCTAGTACTGATCCTGGTCCAAGGCTCATTCCAAAAGCACTGACC
>Ga0209712_10002433_pt1 | contig 15358 bp, 11 predicted proteins | sample ArcOceMetagenome_FD_187443 | JGI IMG/M metagenome (GOLD analysis project Ga0209712, IMG submission 187443) | Marine eukaryotic phytoplankton communities from Arctic Ocean - Arctic Ocean - Greenland ARC118M Metagenome (SPAdes) (version 2) | ecosystem: Environmental > Aquatic > Marine > Oceanic...
ATTCGTGGCATCTGCAGGAGGCGCTGCAGTCATGAGAGCCTTCCAAAAGCAAAGGATCCAAGTTCAAGTCGAAGTCGATTGAGAGGAACAGTCCTACGAGGAACGGCCTACAATGGAAGCTTTTGACTACATCTCTGGTCTCACTGGAGGCATCGTCCCGACCGTTATCTACACTTACGCCCAAAATGTTGACACCCACGAGCTCCTTGATGCGAAACATATCATTCAGGACCCGTCCCAAAACACAAAGAAATCGGTGAATAGAGAGCTCCATCGGAAATCCATCCACTGGCAGCTCACACGCAGCGTCGCCAAAACATCTAATTGATGCTTCAACAAGCAGTGGATTACTGGGTGCATAATTTGAGATTTTGGCCCTTTTCGGCGATGAAAAAAGCTTTGAAAGCCAACTTCTACCTAAAAGAAATCAACAGCTAACAATTCCCTAAAGGATCATTGTATGTTTTATTAATAGTGTGTTTTGGGAGGTTTTACATGTTACTTATTCTGACAGCCTCGTAATAGTTTTGTCACGCTATTGTAAAAACGTTTTTGGGTCGTATGGATTTGCCTCTTTAACGGATCTTAGCGGTCGAGGTAAGAACAACTTCTTGGATTGATGATCTTCGGTCCTGCATCGACCTGCCAAATGCATAGCGGGACAGATCATCTTTATTTCACACAAACTTGCATTCTAGTCTTCGAACTTCTCTTTGTTCGTCTTTGTGGTACGATTTGATTGAAGGCGCGTGCTGGCGATCGGCATCAGTATTTCAAGAGCAGGATGACACGCTTGATCATCGATAGAAGCACCACGAGTGATGCTTTAGAAGATTTTTAAGCTTGCGATCGGCATCAGTATTTCAAGGGCAGGATGATACGCTTGACCATCGATAGAAGCACGAGAATGCTTTAATATTATTTAGAATGTTGGTCATCGTAATTGCAAAAGGCCTGCGTACTTTCACCACATAGAATCCAAGTTAGTTATATTATCAGGCAAGAGTATCTTTAATCTCTTATACAAAATACCACAGGTGAAATTACACGTACTTTTGGTACATAAACTTTGAATGGATCAGGGTTGCCCTTTCCTTTCACAATATTTGAATATGTATAAAATAGTAGTTGTTCTAGTTCTGCCTCAATCAAGTACTGCTACTACAACAACAAACAGTAGTACCAATGGTATTAATTGCCTCAATCAAGTACCGTCTGCAGCTCCTATCGTGACACGATCAAAAATCGACGCGACTTCTACGCGGATTTCTACGTGAAAAACATACGGGGCACCACCCAACCTGACGACAATTATCTAGCTTTTGCCTATTGAGTGGTAAAAGAGGCGATGGATATAAAGGCTGGAAATAACAAGCCAAACATATCTCTCAAGAATATTTTAAAATAATGTTTAGTGCATTGTTTTGATTATGAAGTGCTTATGATGCGATCATGATGACCATTTTTGAAGGTTGGTATGATCAGGATTTCTGGAATGTTTTCCACGTAGAAAGGTCCGTAGAAATATTTCCAAGAAGGGGAAACTTAGAAATTGGAAATTCATGCTACCTATCACACCCATGCAACTAGCCAAAGGGGTGATCTTTTAGTTTAATACATAATCAAGACTTGTGTAATATTGTTTAGGTGCAAAGTTTCGTGAAGGTGCAGCTAGAGTGCACCTATCACTACGACAGTGAAAAAAGAGTTTAATTCATCTATAAGAAACTCTTGTTGTTAAATGTGCGACAAACCTTGACAAATCGAGAAATTTCTTAAATGTTCATAAATCGACGCGTCGATTTTTGAACGTCGTCCGTGGTGTGTGTTACGGTACCAACTTTGGAACCACGTGTAGCTTTTTGTTGAAGGTGTCAAAGTAGTGGGAACAGTTTCAAATCTTTACATTTTGATTGGCTGATTTGTATTTTAAACTCTTCCCATCTTCTCTCTTTCTTGTTAAAAGTTATTAAAAGGAATAGAAGTTTGATTTCCATGATCGAAACTTCCAGAAGAAACAGAGAAACATGACTTTCCTCATCAAAAGGAATTTAGTTACATAAACAATGATTTATTGGCCCTTTTGCCGGGGAGTTGAAGTTGAAGCCAATAAATCATTTAAAAAAAATTATTGCTGCCGGAATAAAAACTCACCTTTGATGTATTCAGTATGAAAATACAATCCTTATACTGTTCATCATATATTTTCATTGAACAATTTTAATTGACACCAATAATGAAGTTGAATCGTAACCTTGCTGATGATGGTGTAAGTAGGACAAAATGTGATTTTCCTTCTACAGAATGTGATTTTAAGCTGTTGTCTCAGCTAGTTAAAAGGTGGGAGGATACAACAGACAACTGAGAAAGTTAAAAATGATAAAGGATAATCTTTGGTCTTTGTGCATTTCTAATAACTTTTGGTTTCGCTACATTCACAGGGACTCGCTGACCTTATTGCAGGAACTGACATTTTCTACAGTCTTTTCTGTGGAGCTGCTATTTTCCTCATGCAGTGTGGATTTGCCATGCTTTGTGCTGGATCCGTTCGTCAAAAGAATGTAAAGAATATCATGCTCAAGAATATCCTTGATGCATGTGGAGGAGCTCTTGGATATTGGGCTGTTGGTTTCGGAGTTGCTTACGAGTCTGGAACTTTCATGGGAACCTCTGGAGGCCGTTTCTTCCTCCACGACTACGGCAATTACATTGATTTCTTCTTCCAGTTCACCTTTGCAGCTACTGCAGCAACCATTGTTGCAGGAACTGTTGCTGAGCGTTGTAAGATGGTTGCATACCTTTGCTACTCTCTTTTCCTCACCGGATTCGTTTACCCCATTGTCGTACACGCTATTTGGAGCTCAGATGGATTCCTTTCTGCTTTCAATCCGGACCCTGTACGCGGAGTTGGTATGATTGATTTCGCTGGATCTGGAGTTGTGCACATGACTGGAGGAGCCACTGCTCTTGTTGCTGCAATCGTTCTTGGACCCCGTATTGGACGTTTCTACGATGAGGAAGGAAATCTTCTAGACAAACCCCATACTTTCCCTGCGCACTCTGTTGCTCTTCAAGTCCTTGGAACCTTCATCCTTTGGTTCGGATGGTACGGATTCAACCCTGGTTCCACTCTTGCTATCTCCCCCGCAGGGTATGGGGATGTTGCTGCTCTTTGTGCAGTAACCACTACTCTTTCTGCCGCAGCTGGAGCAGTTTCCGCAATGTTTACTGATACTCTTCTTGGGTTCATTGCCGAGGGAGAGGCAGAATATGATCTTACCATGTGCATGAACGGATGTCTTGGTGGACTCGTAGGAATTACTGCTGGATGCTCTGTTGTTGAGCCTTGGGCCTCTGTTATCATCGGACTCATATCTGGAATTGTATATGTTGGCGCTTCCAAGCTTCTTGTGTTGCTCAAGATTGACGATGCTGTTGATGCTATCCCTGTTCACTTTGCCAATGGAATGTGGGGATGCATTGCTGCCGGACTCTTTGCTGCTCCCAGACACACTGCTCTTGCATATGGAACAGCCGAATACGGTCTCTTCTACGGTAAATGGGCCCTTATTGTTAACCAAATTCTTGGAGTCGGATTTATTTGTCTTTGGGTTGCTGGAGTCATGACTCCTTTCTTCATCGGACTTAATTTTCTTGGTATGTTCCGTGTCGACCCTCTTGAGGAGAAGGTCGGTCTCGATATCTCTCACCACAAGGGTGCTGCATACAATCTTGATGTTGCAGATGCGGATGATGTCAACGAACTTCACATGTCCAAGCACGGAAAGGGAGAAACTTTTAACGATGCTTAAGGATGTGTGCTTGCACTCTTCAAAGAAACTAGTGAGCCGCTGATATAAAAACAAGGCAGTACAAAGAACCCTACTCTTATTTCTTATTTATGTTAATCCTGATGCTGATGCTATAATAACGCAATGGATTTATGCTGAAAACCTGCTTTCCTTTCTTAGAAAATATGGCTAAAAGTTGAAATGCTAATTTCCAAAAGGTGATACATAGTTGAGTGAAATTATAAGAAGAGAATTTTCACACGGTTGTTCTTGAGCGGAAATAATTTTACCTGCTGTGATCGTTCTTTCAAGACAAGAATACTGGTACCTTGCAGACTGCATACGCAAATATGGGTTTTCTCTATCAACTGTCTGATGACACTGTTCCTGCCTTGCGGAGGATTACCCCGTGGAGAGGAGTGACTCCAGTTATTTCATCTCTTAGCAACAACTGCCTTGAGTGATAGTGGTTCAATGCCAAATCAAGGGACACAGGAGGCAAACATTTTTTGAACACGACGTCAGCATGCATAATTCTGATATTTTGTTCTGATCTTCGTTGGCAATTTTTCATCTTCAGTGCCGATGCTCTCCAATCTCTGAAGGGACTTTTCAACTTAATTCCAGACACTAGCGTCGACATCTTCGCGATTCATGTCTTCAGCAAACGAAATGGATTCCCAGCCGCTTTAGTGTAAGTAGTATTCAAGGCTGGCGTTATGCATTCTCTTCCCACTTGGAACATTCAACCTTTCACTTCTATTTATTAATGAAACAAGAAACACTGATAATGGCATACCGTTGGGCTCGATATGTTAAACTTATTTATTATCTCGTGCACTGTAGGGTTCGTAGATGAAACGGCTTTCGCAAGGAAGTTTAGAGCATCAACATTAACAAGAGAATCCCATGGTCAAAAGGTGCCGTTTCAAACCTTCCAGCATCTCATCACTAGGTGGGCAATAAGCGACGACAAGAATCTGAGTTATCAACTCAGCTATGGCTAGGTCCCAACTCTTCGACTCCCGAGCAATTTCAAGAATCTTTGAGCAATCATCAGTAAGTCCTGGAATTTCCTGGCACAGTTCAAACAAATCCTCGCTCGCATTTTTTCTCTGGTGGAATGTTAGAGGCACTGTAGGATATTTGAACTTCCCCATACGGCAGGTGGTTCGCATGGAAACTTGTCTACATTGCTCTGGTTTGATCTCCATTGGTTTATGGAGCAACCTCTCATCACCTTTATACTTTTCACTGTTTCCTGTCATGATCCTTCTTCTCTTTCTTCGTCTTCCAACGCAGTCCTCACTCGCAACTTGAAAATATGGAAGAGATTCTAATGCGCGTTTGGACGAGCTTTCAATATCAGCAACTACTTTGTTGCCATCCTCGTCCTCATCTTCATCTTCTAAGTCCACAAAGTTATTCATGTCAGACAGAGAAGGAGCCAACTTCCCCGATTCCTTGGCCTGGAAGGCATTGACAGCCACGTAAGACATTGTGCCAATACTTCTTTCAAGCGCCTGCTGGTAGGAACAAACATGATTCTGCTTTGGCTGTCCACAAAGCTTGCATCGATACCTCATTTTTGGCGTCTCTCCAGACTCAGACTTTGCTTCGTCCAAACCTTCATCAGCCTCTGTACCAGGAACTTGCTCTTCTTTTTCATCTGCCGCTTTCTTATTTCTATCTTCCGATGTCTTGGATTGATCACTTCCAACATGCCTCAACGGACCGGAGACTGCTAATGCTACAGGTGGGTTTTCTTCTACATCCCATGACAGACGACCGCAATTCTCGTAATATCTTAATGATATATTCTGGTCATAAAGGTCGTTATTCCTTTCTCTTGTTCCGAAATCTTCTCCGTTCGACCTAAAGACAGATGATGAATTGTTCTGCTGCATGTGTAAAGAACGATCAAACATGTTCCCGCCGTATGCCTGTACTGCGGAGACTAAACGGCGCCTTGCGACCACGTCCTCATAGGTCATACTCCCATTGTCCCATTGCTAACAAAAAGAGTTAGCAACGAAAAAGAGATCGTTTTACAAAAGAGATTCAATCGACTTCAAATAACTTACACGCTTCTTCGAAGATGCATAGTTAATGACACACATTTTCAAGTCTGGGAGAAGAAAAGTGAAATCTGTGAAAATCTTGGCTCTTGATCGTAGGGTCATGTGGTAATTCACAATCTTTGGGCTCTGATCTCTCATCGGAGTTACAAGCGCAGAAGGTACAAACTTTCCTCTCTTGTTCGCACTACCAATAGGACTACTATTCCTACTATGCTTCCTATCCTGAAACTCGCGATCATAGCTATCGCCCCCCTCGCTTCGTTTCTGTTCAGCCTTATTTTGACGCTTCTCTGGAAATGTATGTTCCGACGACTTCTCACTTTTTCTCCTGCTCGCCATGGAATCAGAAAAGGCGAGGTCCCTCATGTAAGCTTTGTCACCAAACGATTCAGAAGATAGCAGATTTGACATTGTTCTACTGTCAGTTACACTGACCTGGCGTGAGGTTTTGTATGCTGGCTACGACACACAGATTTATGTTAGGTTCTGGCATCAATTAAAATGAGATTGATCCTGTCATGCTGCCGACGAACTTACCTTCTGAGTTTGAGGAGAGAATTGCATTCTTTCTGATTGATGATTCACTCCACTAGGGCCGTGGGCATGGTGATGGGGGCTATAAGATGGCTTCCGTGTTGTATGGTCCCTTTGAAAATGCTCATCCTTCTCAATTGGTTTAGGGCGGAAAATTGATGAGAGATTACCTTTTTCATGAGATTGTTGCTCTACAAAGGAATCCTCAATCGAATTAGAAGATAATCGCGATGCGGTGAATTGATTGTGATCACTAGGAATTTGTTCTGATTCCTTAGAATTCACACCCATGCCTGGATGAAAGTTACTGTCATCAGAAAACTTTGGCATGATTATACTTGCATCTCTACTTTGTTGTTCTTTGTAATCAATTGAATCAAATGTTTTTAATGCTGAAAAGTCGAGAGGTTCGGCTTGCCCACAGGATATAGCTCCGACGTAGTCTAGCTCGTTTCTCAGAGTCTCGTTGAATTGATCAATCATTTCCTATGGATAGATATTGGATTCATCAAGATAGAAATGCGTTAGATGACGACTAGGTGCTCCTTTACTACACATGTGAATCAGTCGCGTACCTTAATTCTTTACACAATCTTTGCACTATACTTTTCTCTGACTATTACACAGTGGTGCAATGGCTTCAAATAATTCTTGAATGCGATTATATGGTAAACCTATGAACGAATAACTATTGAACTCGTAGATGAATGAGGTAAATAATTGAGAAGGTCTCCTGTATAAACAAACATCTATGTTGGGAGGAAGTTAGTTTTATTCAACGCTTGAAAGACATAATAGAGTCGATGGTTTACTTAACCCCTTATGCGATGCTGTTCCGTTAGATCAGCTTAGATCCAATCACATTGACTAAATAAGCCTATCAAATTGACTAAATAAGTCAAAAATTAGTATTTTTCGCTAGTCCGAAATTGACCTCATGTTTTTTAATAGGACCCCATGATGTGGACCTCGATCAAACGCTTCCGTTTTCGGGTTATTACTTTTGACTCCGAGCTGCTCCGAGGCAGTTGGAGATGAACTTTGGGCCCAGCGATAGTTTTAGAATGGAAAAGTCACCACGAAAGCAAGTACAACAAATGACAGACAGACGCGAGACGAACCTCAATTCAATTGCCTTCTCGATCTATCATACCAAGAAATAATTGATATACTAAGAATTATAAAAATCTGAACAAAACATCAATCTTCAGTGAGACCAGAAACGTTTGCAAGATTTTCCTCCAAGCGGAAGATCTTTCCTTGCATTCACACCATCTTGCTTGCAAATGATGAATGTGCCATCCTTGGCCTTTTCCATTGAGGGAGGCACGACCATAGCAAGCTACTAGCTCGCTAGCTATGAGAGCGCAACGCGAGAACAATTTGGGATTTGGGATTTGGGATATCAAAATGCTGATTTGGGGGTACACGACCGGGGTCCTTGTTTAATGCTACTACTGAGGGGTAAAGCAAAGCACTGTGATTTGATCATGGCACTTCTGCAAATGTAGATAGCGAGATGAGAAAGATTGAGGCTGGTAGAAGGAGGTTGCATGCACTGAAGGCTGGTTTGAGAATTGAGAACTACTCAGACAAGGGCTAAGAAACTCGTGATAGATGCAGAACATAGTGCAAATCGTGTGTCCAAAATCTCAAAAAACTGTTGTGGAGCTTGAGTGCAGGTTGGACATGTCATTGAGGGCACTGGAACAGGAGAGAGATAATCTTGACTCGAATCTTTCAGAACTAGCACATCTGAATGCTTCAAAACAGGCAATGTTGAATCACTTCTACGAAATCAATTGAGCCGCCTCGAATCAAATCTTTCTACACCCATGGCTCGTGCTAATGGTGTTGAACTGGGTGAATCTATGCACACTCTAACTCCAATGAGTGATTTCAATATCAGACGCTGTGCAGAAACTGATGGCAGCTTCAAGACTGCAGCCGAAGCTCATCCGTCCACGGCTGACAGGTCAAGAATCCAAGAAGTCTGCTGCCAAGAAAGTAACCCAGGACAGCGATTATGAAGAATTTGACGAAACACCAGCAGCTAAAAAGCAATCCAAGAAGTCTCCTGCCAAGAAAGTAAGCCAGGACAGCGATTATGAAGAATTTGACGAAAAACCAGCAGTTAAAAAGCAATCCAAGAAGCCTGCTGCCAACGATTATGAAGAATTCGATGAGAAACCAGCAAAGCAAAGACGAAGACATTGAAACGTGGGCCGATTGAAAGGGCGTTGTCTAAGCTTATCCCTAAGCAAAATCGTTGAGACTGGGTGTCATATATCTAAGCAATCACCTATTTCAGAGTCAGCGATGATTGGAATGTTAAATTAATTATCATATGTCCCGGGAATTTCGACAAACAGTCAACCAAATTTGGGGGCGAGGGTCTAAATGATGTTATTAATCACCTTGCGAATTTAACTGTCGATAATTCAAGCAGCAGCTTTGATGCCATGCTTGAGCAGATTCCTCACAACCTCCTCCTGTTACTACCTATCAGACGGCGAAAGGCTGAATGAGACTTGCATTTTATGCATATATAAAAAAAGGGATGATTTTTAGAATTATGGGATTTTGAGCTGTTCTGCTATTCAAATCTGATCTTTTTATTTTGAGGCTGAGGGAGTTCAATACTTGTAGAGTCTCGCTTTTCGATCTCTGCTGCCCACTCTATAACCAAGTGACGCCCGTATAGATGTGTCGACGCCAGTGCTTTCATGGCATTGAGGGCTTCCTTCGCTCCAGTGAATTCAACGAATGCAAAACCACGATGTCCACCATCGTACTTTTTGGGCAGCCTAACAGTCTTGAGTTGACCGAAACTTCCAAATAATTGCAGGATTTCTGTTCTGGATGCTTGGAAAGGAACATTTCGCACAATAATTTTTGTGCTTGGTTTTTCTTTCTTTCCTGCTGCTTTGGACGATGCATTCTCAGTAACCTTTGATATCTTCAATTCAATTTGGTGCCCATCAACAACTTTTCCCTGGAGTGATAATATTGCTTTCTTCGCAGCTGCTTGAGAACTAAATTCCACAAATCCAAATCCCATAGACTGCCTCACAGGGGCATCGATAGATTTTACACCACGAGTTGCTTTGGCAGCAGCAACTTTTGTCGGGATACGAACTGATCTAACGTTGCGCACTTCTTGCTCGAAAACGCGCTTCAATTCATCCTCTGTTGTCCGGAAATTGAGATTTTTAATATATACAGAGGTAGAGTCACCCTCCTCCAATGCCTCCTGATCTTCCTCATTTTCTTGTAGATCAGTACTGTCAGTTTCATTTGAATCAGATAGTTTCTTTGTGAACGGTTTTGTCAGGGACGCCCATTCTAGATACAATGGTACATGTTTGAATCTTTTGTAGGCCAACTTGCGGAAAGCACGTTTGGCATCGTTGTTATTAGAATATATGACGAGAGCGATCGTGCGAGACGGAGGTAAGAGCACTTGGGGTTTGTTACCGCCAACGGCGATAAAAACTTTGGACAATTCTTCTAATGATGTATCGAACGGTAAATTTTTGACCAAAATAATGTTTGAACTTCGCTTGCCTGAACCATTCTTGTCACTCTTCGTGGAAACCAAGCCTTCTATATCTACACCGTGCGTCTCAAAATACTTTCTGTTTTCTTCAATGACTTGTGTTTCTCCCAAAGCAAGACGAACAGCAGCATTTCCAGAAGATAAGTCATCCTTGACATTAAGAATAGCACCCTTATCCATTCCCAAGCGTGAGGCCAAATTGTCAACTACCGCATCTCCTCGAACAAAGCTAGCGTTCCATCCAGTGCTATTTCCAGCGTCTTTTTGACGTTCAAGTTCTTTTTTCATCTTATGTGTCATTTCTGTATCGGCATCAGTTTCCTTATCCCCTCCACCATTCTTTTCTTGCCTAGCAGGTAAAATGTGCATTAGTCTCCCTTGAAACGGTGTTCCATCCAAAGTCTCCATTGCGGTAGATGCTTCCTCGTCTAAAGAAAACTTTACAAAAGCATAACCTTTGTTTCGATCGGTATCATCTACCGGAATATGACACTCTACAATCGTTCCGAACGGGGAGAACACTTCCTGAATCTCATCTTCTGTTGTGCTGAATGGAAGATTCCGAAGAAAGAGGCGAGCAGTTGTCACTAGTGCGGCTTCTCCACTTCTAGTCGTGTTATCCATTGCACTGCTTTCTTCTTCTTTCTTCAAGTCGCCACTGCTTCCTTTATCCTCTTGTTCTTCATCACTGTCGCTATCACTTTCGCTGCTATCACTTCCAGCACTACTTGGCGCAGAAGAGCTAGCATCGTCGACGTCGTCTTCATCATCTGAAAGATCTTCCTTGTTACTAAGAACCTTGGACTTCAAGAAATCCATATCTGAAATTTCTGACTTGTAGGTTTTCATAACATCAACTGAGTCGTCATCACTGTCGGATCCGGAGCTTTCATCACTATTTGAGTCAGACTCATCGCCCTGATTGTGTTCGACAGCTTGTGCAGGTTCTTTGGTAGACTTTTTAGCATGTTCGACAGATTGTGCAGGTTCTTTGGTAGTTTTTTTTGCATCCCCCATTCCATCGTCATTTGCCCAAAATAGATTGGAAGTACTTTTCTTACCTCCCATAATCACATCTACAAATTCCTTCTTTTTCCTTTCCAGTTTTTCATCGATTTCCTCTTTCTCCTCCACAGCATCCTTCATTTTGTAATCTTCGTTGTTATCACCATCTTCCTTTTTATGAAGTGAATCGTATTTAGAAGAACCTTTGCTATGTTTACTCCAAGGTCTATATTCTGCATTACCAACTTTCGAGAATGCTGCCGAAACATCGAGTCTAGAAGTGGCTGCAAAACTTTTGTCGAAAAATTGAATTGCATGATTGGCCATCTAATAAAAGAAAAAAATGAGCATATTTGTTGTTGACAAACTTGTATATGTGTAGTGAAAGTGCAACTGACTTACATTAACATCCTTAAAACCAACAAAAGCAAGTTTGCGGCTAATTCCATCTTTCGTACGAAGAACCTTGCAGTCGGTGATAGTCAAGGGCTCAAGTGACTTGGAAATGAGATGGGCCTTCAATTTCAATTCAGTATAACTTGGCGGAACATTTTTGATGCAGATGCGCGTCGTTTCTTCTTTCTCTTCTGGATTAGAAGTCATGCTGACTCGTTTGGAAGATGAAAATAGAAGCAGCTTTAAGTACTAAGCAAACGAAGTACAGTACTTGTATGTTGTTCCTCCTAGTAGCTTCACCATGTTTTTCCAGTTTGAACTGGATTGAAGTTGGAAAATCAAAAACTACTTTTGACTGGACAAGCATGGCTCCCAAGTTACTATGGTTAGTCAAAAGGATTCCGATCTTGTTCTGACATGAAAGGGTTCTTGACGTACAGCACCGGTACCCCGGGTACGGTACTTTAAACTTACTGCTTGTTGTATCATATTATTACCGGTACCGGTACAGAGTAGAGTAGATAGACAAGACAGCGAGGGGAAGAAACTATTTACTACAGTATTTAGAAGATGAACGAACTATTTGTAGATCCGATCTTGTTCGGGACAATAGAACTGTAGTTTTGAAGGAAGAAGGGAGATGGAAGCCTTTGTATAGTCACTCATCTAATCATCTTTTTACAGCTCAACGATCGTAACAGTTTGTACCCTTAGTACAAACCACAACGGTTACAGTCGGTAGAGAGATGTTTTAATTAGGACATCATTATTTGTAAAAATACCTCCTAATAAAACCCTACTCATTAACTACAAGCCAGCCAAAGCAGCCTCTTGTTCCACCTTCCCTTGCGGCACTCCAGTAGGATTCGAAGGCAAACTCTCTTGTAAATAACTGGGCATCTCCTCACCCTCCTCCTCTTCTAATTCATCACCAAGCATATCCAATTCTGCCTCCAAATCTGCATCTGTAATGTCATCTGGCGTAGCAAAGTTTCTTCCCATTGCTTCATTAATCTCGTTCATATCATACATTAATTCCTCCATATCATCTGCCAAATCGTCAACGTCATCAATATTCAAATCCTTCTTCAAAGCAACCTTCAACTCAACACTAGCAGCCTTCATAGCCGCCACACTGTCCACCGTAGCTTTCGCGCTTTCAATACCAAAACTCGCTTGGTCCATGTTGAACTGCTGTCCCAAAATTTGATCCCTCTGATTTTCATACATTCTCTTCCTCTTGAGAACATCCATTGCTCGCTTTTGAAGCTGTCTTTTAGCAGAAGGATTGGCAGTTTTGAGCTTCTTCTTGTACCCGTTGAGTTCTTTTTCAAGACCGGCGATCTTTATATCAAGGCCATCGGACCGTTTTCCAAGGCCTTGAGATGCTTGGTCGAGGGTTGGAGGAGGTGGTCCTGGAGCTTTTTTCTTTCCAAATACACGTTTCATTTCTATTAGGGGTGGCAATAGAAGTACATGTGAATATGATTGATTTTTACTGAATTGGTCGCAGGTTAGTTTCATGTATGATTGAGGCTGCAACGATTGATTCACGCCCCCAATGTTGAATTAGGGTTATCATATTCCCAACGGCCAGAGTTCTGGCGTTGTCCATTTCCCACTTGAAGCTCTAAAGCAGAAACTGAATAACTCACCTTATACTGGGAATGGTGTGTCCACTTGATTGATATTCCAAGAATAGAAGTGGGTGGTGAAGGGTCAGATGTCAGATAGTTTTTTTATTACACAAACACAACAACCAAAGTGTTCCTGAAGAATTTCTGTTTCCGTTGAAAAATAAATCTGTAAATACTAGTGCTAGCTCTTTAGGATAGAATACAGCGTACGTAGGTTATACACTGAAAGGATTTTTCTTCAGAATGACTGACGTCAAAGTTCAGCTGTTGTTGTTTCAAAAAATTGAAAACTTTTTCAATGAAAATTGACACTCACCATCCGTTTTGGAACTGGCGATGAACACTTGAGCCTCTTTTGGCATTTTTACACAAATTCCCATTCACCATCCATCATCAATGCCTTTTTTGTACTAAATTCAAATAGAAAACCTTTTATATTTTATAACGATCACCTGCCGACTCGACTTCTGCCGACTGTCGATACGGTAGTGCAGTACAGTATTTGCAATACACAACTGGAACAACAAAACACACGCATCAAACAGGGAATACCAGAGAACGTCATACGTACCTGACTGTTTTCCTATCCACCGGAACAACACATAATCACAATGGGAAACCAGTCTAGTGGTGACTCCAGCAAACTCTCCAGCATCGCTGCAACTAGTAGTGGTATTTTAGACTTGATCGAGTCCACTCCCTGCTACAGATATGCCGAAAGAACAAAAGATCCACTCGGCAAGCACTTCTTCATCCATGATTGGTATCACGCTCTGGAATATTTACTTAACAAACGAGTTTTAGAGTGGAAGAAGAAAGAACAACTCATGTCTAAAGAATTCTATGGTGTCACCAGCTTACACTCCGCCTGTGCCAAAAATGCCGATAGATCCAAGCACGCATCTAGAGAAATCATCAAGCTTATGGTCAAAATTGGTGGCATGGAATTGCTCATGGTCAAAGATGATTATTGTGATTACACTCCTTTACAAATGTTGGCATATGATCTTAAGACTTCCATTTATATGATGGAAGTGCTCTTAGTCGAAGGACAGAAGGACTTGGTTATGAACAGTGGAAATTCTTTTGGGTACACAATGCTTCATGAGTTATGCATGGCATCATCGAAATGGGAAGATGAAGAAGAAGGCGTTCTTGCTAGAATCCGATTAATCCTTCAGTATGGTGAGAAAGAGTTGTTATTTTCAACAACGGAAAAGATGGGAAGGACTGCACTTCACCTTGCATGTATGGAGCGCGCAACGGTGAACGTAATTGACATGCTTGTGACCGAGGGCGGGAAGGATCTCGTAATGATGAGAGATAACGATGGTTTGACAGCCTTGCACTTTTTGTGTAGGGAGGATTTTGAAGAAGACATACATGCTGTCTTAAAAATCGTCTGTCTGCTCAATTGTGCGGGAGACGAGTTATTAAAGGAAATGACAAATGAGGGTGAGACAGCATACGACTTTGCGTCACAAGACGGCGCACCTGAAGAAGTGCTGGAGGCCCTTGCTGTTCCAAAGGAAAAACGGAACTTTCTCTCTCCGCGTAGAAGGAAGCCAGCTCAACCGAAAGTTCAACCACAATCCATCACGCTTTCACCAGCGCTAACGGTAGCCAACACTGTAATGTGTGCATAAGAAGTCACATTGAAGAAAGTACACATAATTTACATAACACAATTTTTGAAGAAGTTGCAAATGCAAAGTTTGTAGTGACTTTGCTTCTGATGCCACGCCGCCGCTGTTGAAGTTAACCAACACCTTCTTTAAGAAAATATTTCAATGAATTTTGATTGAAATTTCAAATTGGTGTAAACTTTACTAGCACTACTACGTGTACCAGTAGTCAATTAAAATATTGCTCATTCTCGAATACTCACAGTATTTGTATATCAAAACCGGTGGTTAGTAGCACATTCGCCCAGTATATGGAGTTATGTACTCTCGTCATCAAAATGTACTAATCCAGCATGCCAAGAAAATATATTATGTGTATTGGCTTTCTCGATTTCTTCTCTCAGAAGATGATCTACCTTGGCCGCGTTAGAGAAGGCGAGAGGCGAGGAGGACAAAAAACGACTCTACTGATTGCCCACCCCCTACTAGCTATGATTAGGAAGCTTCAAGCTGCAACTTACTTTGAACTTACTGACGATGATTGCAGGATATTCCGACAGTTTCAAGTTGACTTTGATCTTACCAGCAGATTCCAGTCTTTTTTGGAAACGCCCTCTAGCAGCTAAATTCGCAAGTATGGAATTAATAGTATCTGTCTTTGGCTTGAGTTGACACTTCTTGGAGGCCTTCACACCTTACAAAGGTGTCTAAGATGGCTTCTCCGAAGCCT
>Ga0209712_10002435_pt1 | contig 15352 bp, 13 predicted proteins | sample ArcOceMetagenome_FD_187443 | JGI IMG/M metagenome (GOLD analysis project Ga0209712, IMG submission 187443) | Marine eukaryotic phytoplankton communities from Arctic Ocean - Arctic Ocean - Greenland ARC118M Metagenome (SPAdes) (version 2) | ecosystem: Environmental > Aquatic > Marine > Oceanic...
TCTGGAACTGCTGGACAGAAAACTCTGCGAGATGCACCCGTCGTGCTCAAGCTTCGTCGTAAGGTTGCGGCATTTTTTGGTTACTTTTTGTTGCTGTAGACACAGCGTTTTTTTGCTGCGCGCCTGAAGGGCGTCCCGTAGGGTGAGCGAAGCGAATCACAAGTGACTGGCTGTCGAGCCACCCCCGACGGTCTTGAACTGAAAACTTAAACAAAAAAAGCAAACCTCCAAAATATAAAAACAATATCAGATAGCGCTTAAATGTCTAGATTCTAGTGGCTGCTCCACCCCCAACTCTCAATTTCTTATCAAACCCGAAACAAAATACTCAACACAAAAAAAGGGGCGCATTAAGCGCCCCCTTTCCAAACTATAAACTTAAAAACTATAGCTTATTTAGTACCAAACTCAGGATAGGCTTCCATACCACATTCTGAAATATCGACACCTTCATACTCTTCTTCTTCAGTCACTCGAACACCCATAATCGCTTTGATAATGGTCCAAGTAATATAGCTAGTCACGAATACCCAAACAAAGATAACCGCTGCGCCAACTAACTGACCCGTAAAGCTAGCACCGTCATTCGAAAGTAATACCGCGAACACACCCCAAAGACCAACAACACCGTGGACCGAGATAGCGCCAACAGGATCATCAATTTTGATTTTGTCTAAGAATACAATACTACCAACAACGATGATGCCACCGATGCCGCCAATGATTGTAGCCATTAATGGTGAAGGACTCGCTGGATCAGCAGTAATAGCAACAAGACCGGCAAGCGCGCCGTTAAGTGCCATTGTTAAATCTGCTTTACCAAATACTAAGCGTGCAACGATTAACGCAGCAATAAGACCACCAGAAGCCGCAGCATTTGTATTCAAGAATACGTTTGCTACTTCGTTAGCTACTTCGATTCCGCCTAATTTCAACGTTGAACCGCCGTTAAAGCCAAACCAACCCATCCAAAGGATGAATGTGCCTAATGTTGCTAAAGGTAAGTTTGCACCAGGGATAGCCTGAACAGTACCGTCTGCTGCGTATTTGCCTTTACGTGCGCCTAATACTAATACACCCGCTAATGCAGCTGCTGCACCCGCCATATGTACAATACCAGAACCCGCATAATCAGAGTAATTAAGCTCACCGATGAAAGGAACTGCATCGCCATTCCAAGTCCAGCTACCTTCAATTGGGTAGATGAAACCAGTCATAACAACAGCAAACGCTAAAAAGGCCCAAAGCTTCATTCGCTCTGCAACCGCGCCCGATACAATCGACATAGCTGTTGCTACGAAGACAACCTGAAAGAAGAAATCAGATGCTGGTGAGTATTCAGCCATATCTGCAAAACCTGCTTCAGCAGATGCAGCAAGTACTGCCGCTGGATCAACCGCACCGGCAGTGCCGCTTAAGAAGAAACCACCGTCGTACATGAACTCATAACCACAAATGAGATACATGGTAGAAGCGATCGCAAACAACGCGACGTTCTTGGTGAGAATTTCAGTTGTATTTTTTGCACGTACTAAACCAGCTTCTAACATTGCGAAGCCAGCTGCCATCCACATTACTAATGCACCACATATTAGAAAATAAAATGTGTCCATTGCGTACTGGAGTTCAAATATATTGTTTTCCACGTCATATACCTCTTGTTAACTTTATTGTTCGATCGCGTCTATAAAAGACAAGTTATAAGACAAGACTCAAAAGCTTAAAGCGCTTCATCGCCTGTTTCACCGGTGCGAATACGAATAGTTTGTTCAATACTGGTTAAGAAAATTTTGCCGTCACCAATTTTTCCAGTGTTAGCTGCTTTTGTAATAGCTTCGATTGCTTGATCGGCGATTGAATCAGATATAGCTGCTTCAACTTTAACCTTCGGCAAAAAATCTACTACGTACTCTGCACCGCGATATAATTCGGTATGTCCTTTTTGGCGACCAAAACCTTTAACTTCAGTCACTGTGATGCCCTGAACACCGATATCCGACAATGCTTGCCTTACGTCGTCTAGCTTGAAAGGCTTAACAATTGCAGTAATCAATTTCATTATGTTTCCCCTAATATTATTAAACGAATTCAGGAATGAGTCTTACGTGACCTATTTTTTTAGTGCGAAAAAATAAATTCGTTTACCAAGCTTTTGCATGCGGCGTGCCAAATTAAATTTTCCTCTTAAAAAACATGGTCTTATGATTATTTTCAGCTTTAAACTATTAACTTACATATCAATAACTTGCCAATGCGCACCAGTTAAGGGCGAATAACCACATACTTGGTGCATGAATATCTACATCACTATCTCGCTAACTCGTTAACTTCTTTAACGCTGCGCACTATTTTTAAAGCGTCTCTTTCACTACTTAAACTCTTAGCATCTGAGTTTTTCTATTTAATAAGCTTATTTCTATTAATAATGAGGAAACGCTACCTACTGAGTCTCTATATTTAATCAAACCATTGAAGTTAGTCATTAGAACTGCCTAATACTAGAAAAGACGTAACGTATTGGTGCATTTTGTTTTGCATTGAAATACCATGAAGGACGGAATTCGATAGTTCTTAATCCGTTTCATACAAAACTCAATATAAAGTAGTTAATGCAATGTCAGAAAAATTTGTTATCGGTGATTTTTTAAAACAAGCGGCAAGCTTGTTACCCACTAACGTGGCTAAAGTCCGCTCTGAGTTTGAAGAGAATCTTCGCCCCCTAGTTGAAGCAAGCTTTAGTAAGCTAGACCTAGTTACAAGAGAAGAGTTTGATCGTCATCTTGCCTTGCTAGAACGGCTTCAAGAAAAAACAGCTGCCTTAGAAGCTGAGCTTGAAGCACTGAAAAAGACAGATGATGCATAGAGTCGAGTAAACATCGACTAAGAAAGACAATAGCGGCGTTAACCATGGATGATTAACGCTTTAATGGAATGATTAATCTATTTTCAAGGATGAACAACTATGGCTCTCGCCCTCACTTTCTCACGCGCTAATCTTGGCATTGACGCTCCACTTGTTACTGTTGAAACACACCTATCTAATGGACTCCCAGCCTTTACTATTGTTGGCTTACCTGAAGCTGCCGTAAGAGAAAGTCGAGATCGCGTTAGAAGCGCTATTATTAATTCTCATTTTGATTTTCCCTCTAAAAGAATTACGGTTAACTTAGCACCGGCCGACTTACCTAAACAAGGCAGTCGTTTCGACTTAGCTATTGCTCTGGGTATTTTAGCGGCGTCAGATCAACTCTCGAAAGATTTACTCTCACAATATGAATTTATTGGTGAGCTATCGCTGTCGGGAGAGTTGCGCTATGCGACGGGATTAATTCCTGCCTTAATTGCCGCCGATCCTCAACGTATATCATTAGTGCCTGCCGCTAATAGCGAAGAAGCTTCGCTACCGCTACAAAATAAAACTATTGTGGCGAATCATATTTTAGAGGTGTGCGCCCATTTAAATAATAACAAGCCGCTTGGTCTCACGGTTAAAGATAAACCCCAACATTACAATGCTAACGCTTTTGATATGTCTGATGTCGCCGGCCAGCCGCAAGCTAAGCGCGCACTAGAAATTGCCGCCGCAGGGGGGCATAACCTTATTTTTATTGGGCCGCCTGGTACAGGAAAAACAATGCTGGCATTAAGGCTTATCAGTATTTCTCCGCCATTAAGCGACGCTTCAGCCATCGAGGTTGCCGCTATTAATTCTCTGGTAGGTAAAGAAAACACGATTAAGCAATGGCGACAACGGCCCTTTAGAAATCCTCATCACACGGCGTCGCCAGCAGCGATGGTAGGCGGTGGTAGCAATCCAAAGCCAGGTGAGATTTCACTCGCACATAAAGGTGTTTTGTTTTTAGATGAACTGCCTGAGTTTGATCGTAAAGTATTAGAGGTGCTGCGCGAACCTATTGAATCAGGTCGTATCATTATTTCACGCGCCTCACAGCAAGTGGAATACCCTGCACAGTTTCAATTAGTGGCTGCAATGAATCCCTGCCCTTGTGGTTTTTTTGGTGATACGCGACAAAACTGTAGTTGTTCGCCTAATCAAATACAGCGCTATCGCTCTAAATTATCTGGCCCATTACTCGATAGAATTGATCTGCATGTCAGTGTTACTCGCCTACCCATAAATATGATGACTCAAAAAACAACGGTGAATGAATCTAGCGATGCCATTCGTGAACGGGTATTAAAAGCGCAGCAGCTACAAGCCAATAGCCGAGGAAAAATTAATGCCCAGCTTACATCACGTGAATTAATTGATGATGGTTGGATTAAAGAAGAGGCTATTGAGTGGTTGAGTATGGCAATAGAAAAACTTGGATTGTCGGCGAGAGCATTTCATCGTTTACTGAGAATTGGCCGCACCATTGCTGACTTAGAGAGTATTGATACTGCTTATGATAAAGATCAGGTACAAGTGCAGATACATCATTTAAAAGAGGCTTTAGCTTATAGACAGTTAGATAAAAAAATATAAAGGAAAGATAAAATGAAGAGTGTATTTGAGTGGCCGAACTGGGAGCTGGGAGCTGGGAACTAAAAAATGAGAACGAGGAATAAAACGTAAAGCGTCTAACGCTAAGGCTGACTATTTATCAACGACGGATAAATAAGTGCGGCGTGCAGTTGTGCCTTCGTTGTTTAACAACTGGGTAAAGTCTTCAAACGATAACGGCTGGCTATAAAAGAAACCTTGTAAATGATCGCAGCGATTTTTAACTAAAAAGGCTTTCTGCCCTTCAGTTTCAACACCTTCACCAACAACGGTTAGTTCAAGACCGTGTGCCATATAAATCATGGCGCGTACAACACTGGCGCTGTCTTTATCGACCGTTACTTTTTGTACATAGCTTTTATCGAGCTTTAAAGTAGTGATCGGTAATTTCTGTAATTGCGGCAATGATGAATAACCCGTACCAAAACCATCTAATGCAAAACGAATACCTTGTTTTTCTAGCAGCACCATATCATCGGCAATATCATCGAGATTAGCTACAACGGCTGATTCGGCGAGTTCAAATTCAAAGCGTGAAGCACTGATCTTCATACTTGATAAAATAGATTCAACCGTACTCACAAAATTCGGCGCCATAAATTGTTCATGCGCTACATTTAATGACACGCGCAATGGAGGAATTTTCATCGCATCCATTTTTGCGATATCAAGACACAAGCGATTAAGTACCCAATACCCTATAGGCTCAAGTAGACCTAACTGCTTAGCCGCCTGAATAAATTCACCAGGTAATAAAATACCTCGCTCAGGATGATGCCATCTTAACAACGCTTCAACACCCACAATTTTTCCAGTGCGCAATGAAACGCGCGGTTGAAAAAACAAGGCGAGCTCATCATTACTAATAGCTGCACGTAATTCTAAATCTAAGCGATTTTGATCAACCGCTTCGCTATTCATTTTGGCGGTAAAGAATCGGTAGTTTGATCCCTGCATCGCTTTGGCTTCATACATGGCCATATCAGCATGCTTAATTAATGTTGTCGCATCACGACCGGCCTCAGGATAAACGGCAATACCAATACTGCTGCCCACTCGCATTTGCTGGCCATTAATATTAAAGGGCTCAGTAACTACATCAATAATTTTTTGCGCAATGGTTACGGTGTCATTGGTAGAGGTGGTTTTTTCAAGCAATACGGTAAATTCATCACCGCCAATACGCGCTACCGAATCGGTACGACGAATACATTGGCTTAAGCGCTCGGCGATACCTTGAACGAGCTTATCGCCCATATCATGGCCATAGGCATCATTAACGGCTTTAAATCCATCAAGATCTAAATACAACAGGGCAAAGGGTGAATCACCTCGGTCTGCTCGCTGTAAGGCACGATCTAAACGGTCATTGAATAATAATCGGTTGGGAATACCCGTTAATGCATCGTAATGCGCTAATCGAGCTAATTCAGTTTCGGCATTTTTGCGATCGATAGCATAACGAATGGTTCGCTCAATAATGTCGACATCAAGGCGGTCTTTAACCAAATAATCGGCGGCACCGGCTTTTATAGCGGCGCGATCAAGCTCGGGGTTAACCGTAGCCGTTAGACATAAAATAGGGGTTGTACAACCATGTGCGCTGGCTGATCGAAGTAACTCTTCACATATATGAGGGGCATGCTCATAATCGAGCAAGATAACATCATGAATAGGGGCTAACATCGCCTCGAGCGCATGCCGATAATCGGCACACCAAGTCATTTCATAATCAGACACAGAAATGGCGTCAAGCATCTTCGCCATATCTACGTATTGATCGCTATGCGCATTGATCAATAAAACTCTGATTATCGGTTTTTGCATATAGGGTGTTCCAACCAACGCCTACCGCGTTACTTTCTTGGCATACTCAAATGTAGAGTATTCGCCTTTTGATTCCGGCCTTAAAAACTCAAATTAATGATATATTTCAAAGACTAACTGAGTAACTTTACTTGCTCGTCTAGATTAACTTGCTTGCTTGTCTAGATTAAATAGACAACTAACATTTTCAGTAATGTGTGCTTATTATGATCAAGTGCTACGAATCTTTAAATACTAGGTCAAAAACGGTGTTTCTGCCATTACGATAGGTATATTTTTCAGGTACTTTTTCTGGCTAGAAGCCGCTTTTATAGCTTATTAATGGTTCGGTATTAGCCCTTAGTTAGCGAATAATCGCCTTCTTTCTTACTGCCAGCTGCCAATGCCTGATAAACTATGTCTTTAATTATTCTGTTCTATTAACTGCCATTCTTTTTAGCCTATTTACTTAACTAAATTTCGGCGTTAGTTTATTGGATCTTTCTGAGATGGATAGTTCCCATTTACAGACAGTTTCCATTTACAGATAGTTTCCATTTACAGACAGTTCTCATTTACAGATAGCTTCACTTTAAAGTTTCACTCTATAGTACCCCGTTGCCATTCATAATAAGGCTAACATTCCTGCTATTGTTTCCACTCACATTTTTGACTTAGGTAGACCGACGCACATCAACACTCAGACTCTCAACACCGAAGCCGCCAATATTCTTGGCCATCTTAATCCCGCGCAAAAAGAAGCCGTTCGCTATATCGATGGCCCATTGCTGGTATTAGCTGGCGCAGGTAGTGGCAAAACCAGCGTGATAACACGAAAGATCGCTTGGCTGATATTGCAATGCGGCTATCGTGCTAACCATATTGCTGCCGTAACCTTTACTAATAAAGCCGCGCGAGAAATGAAACAGCGCGTCGGCAGCTTATTACCCGGCAGCTCTGGCCGCGGGTTAACTGTTTGTACCTTTCACCATTTGGGTTTAAAAATCATCAAACGTGAAATTCGCTCCCTGGGCCGTAAGTCCGGCTTTTCCATTTTTGATGATCAAGACTCCAAAGCCTTACTCAAAGAGTTATTGCTTGATCATAGCGATGCTGCAGCTAATTTGGTTGACCTCTGCCAGTCACAGATCTCCAAATGGAAGAACGACTGCCAAACCCCTGAAGCTGTCGTAGGCACTGCCGAAAGCCCTCAAGAAGCTAGGATTGTAGAACTTTATCGCCGGTATGAGCAAGCACTCACTTCGTATAACGCCGTTGATTTTGATGACCTTATCACTTTGCCTGTACGCCTTCTTGAACAGAATGAAGAGATTCGTCAACGCTGGCAAAATAAGATTCGCTACTTACTCGTCGATGAGTACCAAGATACCAATACCAGTCAGTATCGTCTGGTTCAAATGCTTGTGGGCAATAGCGGTAGGTTGTCTGTGGTCGGTGATGATGACCAATCCATCTATTCATGGCGCGGTGCTAACCCAGAGAATTTAGTCCAACTTGAGGCCGATTTTAAGGGGTTAAAGGTCGTTAAATTGGAGCAAAACTATCGCTCAACCAATCGAATACTGCGTGCAGCTAACCAACTAATTGATAACAACCCGCATATTTATGACAAGAAATTATGGAGCCAAAAAGGCTTAGGTGATTGCATTCAGGTGGTGCAAGTGGCCAATGAAGATGCTGAAACCGAACGTATAGCCAATCAAATTATTGAGCAAAAACTGCAACAGGCAGCGAAGTTTAAAGATTTTGCCGTGCTGGTTCGCAGTAATCATCAATCCAAGTTATTAGAGCTAAAGCTCCAAGCTAAGCAAGTGCCCTACCATCTAAATGGTGGCACCTCGTTTTTTTCGCGCGGCGAAATCAAAGATATTATGTGCTACTTGCGTGTGCTGGTTAACCCCAATGATGACTCTGCCTTTTTGAGGATTGTGAACGTACCTCGGCGAAAAATTGGCACCAGTACTTTAGAGATGCTTGGCCAATATGCTACTAAACGTGAATGCAGCCTGTTTGAAGCCATTAATGAGATAGGTTTACAGCAGAGTATGCCTGAGGCGAGCCATGCCAGACTGAGCAAGCTCGGTGATTGGTTCTCTGGATTACAACGGCAAGTTGATAATGGCTTTGCTATGAAAGCAGTTCGTGAAATGGTTGATGATATTGACTATTTGGGTTGGCTGCATCAGAACAGTAGCAGCACCACTATGGCAGAAAGACGAATGGAGAATGTATTTTTTCTGCTCGACTCCGTCAATAAAGGGCTGCTAAAGACCAGTGATAGTGTAGCTGAGGTGGGTGAAGAGGAAGAAGAGGAACACGCCACGTTAGAAGACGTTATTAAAAATCTCTTATTGCGCGATTTATTAGATCAGCAATCAGAAGAAGAAGCAGATGATAAAGTACAGATAATGACGCTGCATGCGTCAAAGGGGCTAGAGTTTCCTCATGTCTTTATTATGGGATTTGAAGAAGATATTCTGCCGCATCGCAATAGTGTTGAAGATGACAATATCGAAGAGGAACGCCGCTTAGCCTATGTGGGTATTACGCGCGCTCAGGAAACCTTAACGTTGACCTCAGCGAGAAATCGTAAGCAATTTGGTGAAAAGCTACAGTGCCAGTCGAGTCGATTTTTGTTGGAGCTACCAGCAGATGATTTACAGAAAATTGGCTTTAGTGACGGTGATGGTGGCGCTGCTAATGCGGTTAAAGGCCAGCAAACGATAGACAGTCTAAGAGGGCTGTTTGATTAAAGTAGGCAAAAAAAACGCCTTATATCAATATAAGGCGTTTTTTAGTTATCCAAAACAATCAATTAATTAATTGACTGTCCTGAATCTCCAGCCGTTGCTTGTGACTGACGGAAGATAGCATCAAAATCAATTGGCGCTAATGATAAAGGTGGGAAACCGCCCTTAACTGCCATGCTATCAATCGCTTCACGCGCATAGGGGAACAAAAAGTTAGGGCAAACTGCGCCTAATACATGCTGAAGCTGCTCATCAGCAAAGCCCGTAATAGCGAAAATACCGGCTTGTTGTAACTCAATTAAATACGCAGTCTCATCTTCAACCAACGCAGTAATCGTAATGGTTAATACGATTTCATGAATATTATCACCGACTTTATTGCCGCGTGTATTCACATCCATTTTTACTTTAGGCTGAAAAGCCTGAGTAAAAACTTTAACACCCATTGGCGTCTCAAAAGAAAAGTCTTTTATGTAGGTGCGTTGAACCGCAAACTGTGGACTCGCATCTGCAGCACTTGCCGCTGTTGCTTCATTTTCATTCTCAGCCATGATTTACCTCGTTGTTACGCGCTTGGCGATTAAATTATAAGTAGGTTGTTACGCCTAAACTGTTGCACGTCCATACGTCTATACAGAGAGCAGCATCCTGTTGCCCGTTATTTCAATTCTTTATTACAATTTTATTCTTACTTCTATTACTGCTTCTATTATTGCTTCTATTATTAAAAGAGCCATTAAAGGCTGCGTTAATAATCTTAGCCTAGCAGTAAATCCAGCTTGCCGCTGCGTTCTAGCCCTGCGAGCTCAGTATATCCACCCACATGACTATTATTAATCCAAATTTGAGGCACGGTGCGAGCATTGCTCAAACGTGACATCTCTGTACGCAACTCCGGATTTCCATCAACAGCTAAATCGGTATACTCAACCGATCTCTGTTCTAGTAAATCTCGCGCTGCGACACAATAGGGACAGTTCCGAGTGGTATACATCAGCACTTTTGTAGCATGCTCAGGGATAGAAGACGAATTCAACATAGCTACTTCACCAACGGCATTTGAGCGCCTTGCCATTCCATTAAGCCACCGGCTAAACGATAAACGGCTGGGGCACCTTCGGTTTGAATGCGCTTAGCAACATACGATGATTGCTGACCCATTTTACAAACCAAGACTAACGGTTTATCACCGTATTGCTGTAAATCCGTTTTACCGCCGGCATTGTGCTGTAACTGCCACTTAGAAAACGGTAAATTAACGGCATCAACAATATGGCCATTATCAAAATCGGCTTTGTCACGAAGATCAATGACTACAGCGGCATCACGATTAACCATGGTAGTGAGCGCATGGGACGATATGCTTTTACCCGCTCGTCGATTTTCTAACCACGCCAACGCAGCAACTGCGGCGGCAAGTAAGGTGATCAAGAACCATTGTTCAGAAACAAATATAAGAAACTTTTGCATACGACTGTGATTGTTACCTGTCTGTTTTTTTCGGGCGCTAAGTATACACTGCCTTTTTAGCTTATCCACCACCTAAAACAGCCACTCATTACACTTTTCTAACGCCAATGTCGTCATCACCCAGCATCCATCCAGCATTCACCCAATGTCCATTTAATGCTCATTCATTACTTATTCCGCACTGCGTTTCATTCTGTGCTTGAACGTTATCGCTGGAATATTGTTGGGCTAGCGGTCTATTTGATATGCCATATGTCCTATATCATCGGTCGCAAAATCGTGGACGATACGATATCGTCAACAATAACAGTTACATAGCTAAGCTCAATAACAGACAAGTGAAGCCGTTTATAAGCATGAATCGAATGCCTACATCATTAAGAACTCTGCCTAACCCAGCCAAACGCTGGATGAATATGATGCTAGCTATAGCGCTAACGGCCCTGCTCGCCAGTAGCACCCTATTTATTGAAACAGCCATAGCCAATGATACTTCAACGGAAAAAGCTGAGTTTGCAGCCAACGAAGCAAAACTCAGTAAATTACTGAATGAGCTCGAAAGCATCAAAAAGCGTTTATCACGTGATCTTAATCGTCATAACAGTATCAATAAGTCTTTTAGTGATACGGAGATTAAAATCGGTAAGCTTGCGGCTAAGCATCGCCAGTTAACCGAAGAGCAGCAGCAACTGAATAAGCAGCTTTCAGCCTTGCGCCAAGAGCAGAAACAGTTACAACGCCAGCAAGAAAAACAACAAGCATTAATCGGCGACCACCTGCGCCAAGCCTACCAAATGGGCAGTCAAAGTGAACTTCAGGTCTTTTTAGAGCAAGAGAGCCCGGAGTCTATCGATAGGCAACTCACCTATCTGGGCTATATCAATAAAGCGCGTAATAAAAAAATTCATGAGTATGCCGAAACCGTTAAACAGAAGTTACAAGTTAGCCATCGTATTCGCGAGCAGCATGCCACACTAGAAACTAACCAAGCCTTGCTGGTTAAGCAGCAGCAATCACTCTCCACATTGCAGATAAAGCGCCGCCAACAATTAGAAAAACTGACCGCTAATATTAAAGGCAGTGAAAACCGTATTAAAGCGCTCGACAGTGATAGCGCTGCGCTCAAGGAATTATTGAGTGAAGTAGCAAAAGTTATGGCTAAACAAGCCAAACGCGAAGTCAAACAAAAAGACATTGATGTCGCAGTTCCCGATGGGGATTTTGCGAAAGCGAAAGGCCGCCTGCCATGGCCGGTTAATGGCAAACAACAATTTCAATTTGGCAAGGCGCGCAATAGCTCATCTATTAACTGGCAGGGCGTAACGCTTCGCGCCAATGCAGGCGAAGCGGTTAAAGCCATTTATGCTGGCCGCGTTATTTTTGCCGATTGGTTTCAAGGCCAAGGCCTCTTAATGATTCTTGATCATGGCAATGGCTACATGAGCTTATACGGCCACAATGAAAGTTTGCTGCAAAACGCTGGCGCTTGGGTTGCTGGCGGTGAAACCATTGCAACGGTTGGCAATAGCGGCGGCCAATCGATGGCGGCGTTATATTTTGAAATACGCCACAATGGCCAGCCTAACAACCCTAACCATTGGTGTAGCAAAAACTGAAAATACTCCCGTTAAGCATTCGCCAAGCCGGCGTTTAACCGCTATGATTCACCGCTAATCACTACTGATTTACCCTTTTTTATCCGCTTACTATAAGGATTCTTTGTGTTGTTATTCGTAATGTTATCCGTGTGCTTATTAGCGCTATTCTTATTGCCGCTATTTATGTCGACATTAAAGACTCAGACACCTCGCTTGCACTTATTAGCGCCGTCACTTTTTGCCTTCTGCTTTTTGGCCTTTATGCCGGCTACTCATGCACAAGACGACTTATTATCAGATGACATACCAGCACTCTCCTCTGAAGACATACCAGCACTTTCATCTGACAAATCTTCAGACTTAACACCCAATCTAAATGATGAGCGAGCGCCCGAACACAAACAAGAATTACACCCATCTATAGACTCTGTGTTGAAGCCATTAATACCTGAAAATGCCTTAACACCTACCGATGACGCAGAAATTAAAGGCAAGCTCGCCCTCGAAGACTTACGCTCGTTTGTGACCGCCTTTAATCATATTCGTAACGCCTATGTAGAAGAAGTTGATGACAAAACACTTTTACAAAACGCAATTAAAGGGATGTTGACAGAACTTGATCCTCACTCTAATTATCTTGAGCCTGAGTCTTATGAAGATTTACAAGTAAGTGCCACAGGAGAATTTGGCGGCCTAGGTTTAGAAGTGGGTGTAGAAGATGGCTTAATTAAAGTTATTTCTCCTATTGATGACACGCCAGCTCAAAAAGCCGGTATGGAAAGCGGTGATTTAATTATTAAAATTGATAACCAGCCAGTTAAAGGCTTAGGCCTTGGCGAAGCCGTGAAAAAAATGCGCGGCCCTAAAGGTAGCTCCATTGATTTAACCATAGTCCGACAAGGTGTTCCTCAACCGATTGAGCTAACGCTTATTCGCGATGTTATTTCAGTTGTCAGCGTTCGTAGCCGCGTGCTTGAAGAACACTATGCTTATTTACGTATCGCGCAGTTTCAGGGTAATACCGGCGCCGACCTTAAAAAGGCATTAGCTAAATTCAAGGAAGAAAAAACCATTAATGGCGTTATTCTCGATTTACGTAATAACCCTGGTGGCGTACTTCAAGCCGCAGTTGAAGTGGTCGATGCCTTTGTAGAAGAAGGTTTAATTGTGTATACCGAAGGCCGTATTCGCGAATCGGCCTCACGCTTTGAAGCACGCGCTGGCGACGAAACATTTACTTGGCCATTAGTCGTCTTAATTAATGGCGGCTCAGCATCTGCATCAGAAATTGTGGCCGGTGCATTACAAGATCATAACCGCGCCGTTGTATTGGGCACCAACAGCTTTGGTAAAGGTTCGGTACAAACTGTTATTCAATTATCAGAAACACGCGGCATGAAACTCACCACTGCTCGCTACTTCACACCTAAAGGTCGCTCTATACAAGCGCAAGGTATTGTTCCTGATATCGTAGTGGAGCGCGCCAAAATCACCAAAATAAAACCCAAGGGTCAAATATTTGAAGCTGATCTTCATGGTCATTTAGAAAACACCAATAACGGAAGTGGAAGAAAGCAGACTAGCGAAGTGCTTAGTGCCGACGAAGAACTCGTAACTAAAGACAACCAATTGTATGAAGCGCTGACCTTGCTAAAAGGATTGAATATTTTGAGTGGCAATAAACACTCACAGCACTAAATATCACACACAACTAAAATTGATAAGCACCACCATTAATCATCATGGCGAACAGCCATGAGAAAGCTATAGGTTTTTATGCACAGACAAACAGTTAAAGCGGTTTTATTGAGTTTTATAACCGTATTTAGCGCGAGCCTTATGGCCCAATCAAATTCCATGCTGTCGCAGCCCACGACACTGTTCTCAACACCGTCTCTAGCAATTATTATTGATGATCTCGGCAATAATTTAGCCAGTGGTCGCCGTGCAGTTAACTTGCCGGGCGCCATTACCTATGCCATTTTGCCTCATACACCGCAGGCAATAGAACTCGCAACTTATGCCAACCACGTTGATATAAATAAAGAAGTTATTATTCATATGCCAATGGAAGCTGTTGGGCATAGGCATATGGAGGGGAATATAGAGAGGCATATGGGGCCAGGCGGGCTCAACATGCACCAAGATCAAGAAGATTTTATTCACACCTTACAAGCCGCTATACAAGCGCTGCCGCAAGCTAAAGGCTTAAGCAATCATATGGGCAGCCAACTCACCTCGCAGCCAGACCGAATGCATTGGTTAATGTCAGAACTAAGTAAAACGCCTTTTTATTTTATAGATAGTAAGACCACTGATAACAGTGCTGCTATGCAAGCGGCCGATAAGCAAAAGATTCCTTATTTAGTCCGTGATATTTTTCTTGATCATGATCCTGACCCTATCGCGATTGATAAAGCCTTTAAAAAAGCATTGGCATTAGCTATTCGATCGGGATCGGCCGTATTAATTGCCCATCCTTACCCATCTACCTTAGATTATCTTGAGCATGCACTGCCAAAACTCAGCGAAGCGGGTGTGGTATTAGTGAATGCTAGCCAAGCTATTGCACAAAAAAACCTTCAGCAGCAAAATCGAAAAGCGCCCTTACTTGTCAGTAAAGTTATTATTAATAGTCAAAACTCTCTCTAAGAAACAAGTTAAGACTGAAAAGTAAAAATTCTTTATTGGTCTTGTGTCCAATATCCTATCGCTATAAGATTCCGCTCACTTAATTGCAACAGCAATTATATTGAGCGGGGGAATAGATATGGCTCAACAAAACCGACTAGGCGAGATGGGTTTAATACCCAGTCGCAGTGATCGATTTTATTTACTTGAGAGTGTTTGGTTTTTTGCTACGCGCGAAGGTGCCGCGATTGGGCCTTTTGGGACGCATCAAGAAGCGTTAAATGGTTTGACGGATTTTTTGGAGTTTTTAACGTTGGCTGCGCCAACCATTAAAAAGCAGCTTGAGAAATCTATGGAATACTAAGGTCGTCGGGGGTGGCCCGACAGCCAGAATCTAGATCTTTAAGCTCTATCTGATATTTTTCTTATATTCTGGCTGTTTACTTTATTTTTTTAAGTTTTAAATTCAAGGTCGTCGGGGGTGGCCCCGACACGCCAGTCACTTTTCTTTGTTTGTGCAAAGAAAAGTAACCAAAAGAAAGCACACAATCTGACGAAGATTGACCCCG
>Ga0209712_10002439_pt1 | contig 15325 bp, 8 predicted proteins | sample ArcOceMetagenome_FD_187443 | JGI IMG/M metagenome (GOLD analysis project Ga0209712, IMG submission 187443) | Marine eukaryotic phytoplankton communities from Arctic Ocean - Arctic Ocean - Greenland ARC118M Metagenome (SPAdes) (version 2) | ecosystem: Environmental > Aquatic > Marine > Oceanic...
ATATTGATTCAGGGTGAAATTGCACACCTTCTATGGGCAGCGTTTTGTGGCGCACCCCCATGATTTCATCGAGGCTACCATCGGCATTTTCAGTCCAGGCGGTAATCTCAAGACAGCTTGGCAGACTGCTCTGCTCAATCACTAGGGAGTGATAGCGAGTCGCCTCAAAAGGATTAGTCAGTCCGGTAAACACACCGCTATTGCTGTGGTGCATGGGCGAGGTTTTACCGTGCATCACCTGTTTGGCGCGGACAATCTTGCCACCAAAAGCCTGGGCAATACTCTGGTGCCCAAGACAAACACCGAGAATCGGCAGGCGACCGGCGAAGTGGGTAATTACCTCTACCGAGATGCCCGCCTCATTAGGTGTGCAGGGGCCGGGTGAAATAACGATCTTTTCCGGCGCCAGGCGCTCTATATCGGCAATGCCAATTTCGTCATTGCGATAGACCTGAACCTCTGCTTTTAGCTCGGCGAGATACTGCACAATGTTGTAGGTGAACGAGTCATAGTTATCGATCATTAAAATCATTTCGACTCTCCAGAAGCTTTCTCGCAAACCATGGCTGCTGCACGCATTAGGGCTCGGGCTTTATTATTGGTCTCTTTCCACTCCAGCTCGGGAACCGAATCGGCTACTACTCCAGCCCCGGCCTGAACATGCAGCACGTTGTCTTTGATCACGGCAGTGCGGATGGCGATGGCGGTATCCATATTGCCATTCCAGCCGATATAACCCACTGCGCCACCGTAGATATTGCGTTTCACTGGCTCGAGCTCGTCGATAATTTCCATGGCGCGAATCTTCGGCGCTCCACTCAGAGTCCCAGCAGGCAGTGTTGCTTTGAGCACTTCCAGAGCACCCATATCGTCAGTTACCTGACCCACTACATTAGAGGTTATATGCATTACGTGAGAATAACGCTCAACGACCATCTTTTCTGTCACCACGACAGTGCCGGTTTTACTGATCCGCCCAACATCGTTGCGACCCAGATCAATCAGCATTAGATGCTCGGCGATCTCTTTAGGATCAGCGAGCATTTCATCTTCCATGGCCTGATCTTCTTCCGCCGTTGCGCCGCGCTTGCGGGTGCCGGCAATCGGTCGAACAGTGACCTCACCGTCTTCAAGACGGGCGAGAACTTCTGGGGACGATCCAACAATATGAAAGCCATCTAGATCCAGGAAGTACATATAGGGCGAGGGGTTAAGTCGGCGCAGTGCACGGTAAAGATTGATCGGCTCAGCGTGGAAAGGCGCAGAGAGGCGCTGGGATGGCACCACCTGCATCACATCACCGGCCATCACATAGTCTTTAACTTTGTTCACCGCGGCCTTGAAATCCTGCTCGCCAAAGCTCGAGACAAAGTCTTCTTCAGCTATTCCATCGCCAGCCATATTCATCGGCGGCAGCTGCGGTGCTGGCATATCCAGTTTGGCCTCAAGCTCGTCGAGGCGGGCTTCGGCTTTAGCCAGGGCATCTTTGTCTTTGGCGTCTACATGCACCACCAGCATGATGGTGCCGGAGAGGTTGTCAAAGATTGCCACCTCATCTGATGCCATCAATAAAATATCCGGCGTGCCCAATTTATCGGGTGGCGCAGATTGGGCTAGTCGAGGCTCGACAAAGCGCACGGTGTCATAGCCAAAGTAGCCCACCAGGCCGCCGGTGAAACGCGGCAGATTGGGTAACTCAGGCATGCTAAAAAGCTGCCGGAATCGCTCCACTTCACCCAGCGGGTCACTGGTCTGGCGATTGACCATAGGCTTGCCGTCGCGAATGATTTCTAGGCGCGAGCCAAAAACTTTTAGAACAGTAGACGTATGCAGGCCAATCAATGAGTAACGGCCCCATTTTTCGCCGCCCTGCACTGATTCGAATAGATAGGAGTTTGGCCCAAAAGCCAATTTTAGATAAACACTAAGGGGGGTTTCTAGGTCAGCCAGCACTTCGCGGGTGACGGGAATACGGCTGTACTCTTGACGGGCTAACTCAGCAAATTGTTCGGGGGTCATGGTCGGATCCTTGTTCGTTAACAGAATGTGGCGATGCAGGCGTCAGTGCGCCTCGGCTACTCTAGTTGCGCCAACGCCAGGTGTGACCATTGCTGTCAAACTGTTTAGAACTCGAACCTTTCACAAACTATCTCCGAAACTTAAGTTGCTATTGTAATCATTTGCACCGACGCGACAACCGTCGGTGGGAAAAGATTATCGATTAACCTGATGCGCTATAGCTTTGGGGCCTTTATGCCTGTGCCAATTCGCTGCGCATTTTGGCAATCACTTCAGCATAGTCATCGGCGCCATAAATTGCCGAACCAGCGACAAAGGTATCAGCACCTGCCGCAGCAATCTCGCGAATGTTGTTTATCGTGACACCGCCATCGATTTCTAGACGAATATCATGGCCGCTGCTATCGATGAGCTGGCGGGCTGCGGCTAGCTTATCAAGAGTGGCGGGAATAAATTTCTGACCACCAAAGCCGGGGTTGACTGACATCAGCAATAGCATGTCCATGCGGTCCATTACCCAGCGCACGGTTTCCAGACTGGTTGCTGGATTTAATACCAGACCGGCCTTGCAACCGAGATCGCGAATCAGCTGTAGTGAGCGATCAACATGATTGGATGCTTCCGGGTGAAAGGTAATATAGGTGGCGCCAACATCGGCAAACATGCGGATCAGATCATCCACCGGTTGCACCATCAGATGCACGTCGATTGGGGCGGTGACGCCGTTATCGCGCAGGGCTTTACAGACCATCGGCCCAATCGTCAGGTTGGGCACATAATGGTTGTCCATAACATCGAAGTGGACGACATCTGCGCCAGCTTCAAGAACGGCATCAACCTCTTCGCCGAGACGGGCAAAGTTGGCAGATAGGATGGATGGAGCAATTAAAAATTCAGTCATATAACACCAGGAGTCAATTCAGGCGTAATCATGCGTGACTTCGGTATAGGGTGCAAATACTTTGCCTATCAAAGGGGCTTGAGGGTTAAGAAACCCCAGAAATCAAAAAAGACCATCTGTTTCCAAATGGTCTTTCTACGGCTGACTACTTATTACTGCTTAATTGTCTTTTTGCTGGCGCTTTTCTTTCATTTTTTCTCGATGCTGCTGTTTGGCTGCACGAGCTTCTTCTCGGGTTAAAGAGCCATCACCATCGCTGTCCATTTTCGAGAAACGCTCACGGCGCTTATCGGCCATTTTCTCCAACGCCAATTCGTGCTCCTCAGTGGAAACGGCACCATTGCCATCTTTATCCGCATGCTTAAACAGGCCTTTATGATGACGAGCTTTACCATCCTGATCACCGCCGTGGTGATCCGCCAAAGCTCCCAGAGAGAACCCGGTCAGCAGTGTAAAAATCAGTAAATTACGCATAAAACCATCTCTTCATTAATTAGTAGAGCCTATAACAACGTCAGACTCTACCAATCGGTTGACGCTCAAGAGTAGGCATAGTCCTTAAACTGGTCGCGCAGATCTTTCTTGCTGATTTTGCCGGTTGCTGTGTGGGGAATCTCTTCGACAAAAACACAGTCTCCAGGTATCCACCACTTGGCGATCTTGCCCTCGAGAGAAGCTAGAATAGCCTGCTTATCAGGGCTGGATCCTTCCACAGGAATAACAATTAGCAGTGGCCGCTCGGTCCACTTCGGATCCGACACGCCAATAACGGCGGCCTCTTGAACATCTGGATGGCCCATGGCGGCATTTTCAACATCGATTGAGCTGATCCACTCGCCACCGGATTTAATCACGTCTTTAATGCGGTCAGTAATAGTCACATAACCCTGTTCATCAATTGCAGCCATATCACCGGTATTAAACCAGCCATCTTCATCTACTGCTGGCTTGTCGTCGAGACGGTAGTAGCCGCTACAGACCCAGGGGCCTTTCACCAGCAACACACCAGAGGCAACGCCATCCCAGGGCAACTCATTGTTGTCACCGTCGACAATTTTCATCTCAACACCAAAGACCACACGGCCAGCGCGAACGCGCCAGGTATCCTGCTCTTCTTGGGTGCCATCCTGCATCCACTCCTGAGGGCGGTTGTAGGATCCCAGGGGACTCATTTCAGTCATACCCCAACCCATATGCACGATCACGCCGTAGCGTTCCATTTCCTGCATTAGTGACAGTGGGCATGCGGAACCACCAGAGACCACAGAATTAAGCGACTCTATGGTTTTTCCGGTGGCATTAAGGTAACCCACCAGAGCTAGCCAAACTGTGGGCACGCCTAGGGAGTAGTTCACTTTCTCTGAGTTAATCAGCCTGGTCAGTGTTTCACCGTCGGCCATTTTCGGCCCTGGGAACACTAGCTTGGCGCCAACCATGGGGCCGTTGTAGGCTGTTCCCCAGGCATTAACGTGGAACATCGGTACGATTGGCATCACCACATCTTTCTCGGAGAGGTTCATCACATCCGGCGTTGAGCCAACAATGGAATGCAACACGGTGCTGCGATGACTGTAGAGAACACCTTTGGGATTTCCCGTGGTGCCCGAGGTGTAACACATGGAGCTGGCGCTGTTCTCTTCCAGCTCTGGCCAATCAAAGCTATCTGATTCACCTTCAATAAAGGTCTCGTAGCAATGGGCATTTTTAAGGCTAGTCTCCGGCATATGTGCCGCATCAGTCATCACTACATAGCCTTGAACCTTGGGCAGCTTGTCCTGAAGTTGCTCCAGTAGCGGCACAAACATGGGATCAGTGAAGATAAACTTATCTTCCGCATGATTGATAATAAAGTCGATCTGCTCGGGGAATAGGCGCGGATTAACGGTGTGACAAACTTGCCCTGAACAGGAGATTGCGTAATAGAGCTCAAAGTGACGGTAGTCATTCCAGGCCAGAGTGGCAATTCTGTCTCCTGACTCAAAACCCAGCTTCTGTAGCGCGTTAGCCATCTGGCGCACACGGCGGAAGGCATCTTTATAGGTGTATTTGTGCAGTGGGTTGTCGCCGGTTACTGAAACAATTTCGCTGTTGCCGTTAATTCGGTCAGCGTGTTTCATTATTGACGTTATGGTCAGCTGGGAGTCCATCATTAAGCCATTCATGCTCTATTCCTTAATCTGTAGCGCTAATTTTTAGTTTTTTAATTGTTGTTATTTTTTTCAACTATAAGACTAACATCGAGACAGGCTGCTTAATACTACTAATCTGTGGACGGCAAGTCACCCACCCCGCCAGGTTGCAGAGTAGCTGTTGTCTTGTGTTGGGGGGCGGGTTAATTAATGGTTGTGCGGGATACTGCGCAGATGGGTTTCAATCTCTTCGAAATCAGGCAGGTCCAGATGTTGGCCATCGAGATCAAAGCTGACACTGATACAGGTGGCAATTTCCACTTTGTCCTGGGCCGACAGAGCACTGTCTTCTTCGACTCGAATAGTATGCGGGAAGCCTTTACACATAATCGCGTAGTAGCGATGCTCATGGCCCTCCACCAGACTGTTTAACACCACAATACGTGTACTGCTGCCGAAATCTGAACAGGGCGTGGCATGCTGTAGCGCGGCAAAATCAATCAGTGGGATAGTGAGGTTGCGCCACTTAATCCAGCCACACATCCATTGCGGCTTGCCCTCGTCGGCAATAAGCTCCTGATTGAGAATAATTTCGGCGATGGCGGGCATGGGAACCAACAAATTTGATTTCCCAATATTGATCGACAGGCAGTCGACTTGGGCAATAGGATTCTTTTGATCTAGAAAAAACATACTCATTGGCTACAGGCCTCCATTTGAACAACATCCGTATTTAATCTTTCAGCAAGCTCTTCGACAGTCCCGACAAAATCAGTTTTACAACGCTGCATCACTGCTTGAGGCATAGCAGGCACCATAAAATCACTTGGCTCCTGAACCCAAACCTGGCCCGCGTACTGCTTGATTGCGTGACAGCCTCGGGCACCATCATCACCCATGCCGGTAAATATAATTGCTCCGCAATCGCGCCGGTAGAGCAAGGCCAAACGATTTGCTAACTGATCAATCGAGGGTGCGTATTGACCTTGCCAGGGAGAAGCGAATCGCAACACCCAACCCTGTTTGCTAATTCGGGTTTCAAACTCTGGTGATATCACCGTAACTGTGCCGGGTTTTACCAGCTGCCCTGTCAACGGCACTCTTGCGGGCCAGCCTGTATGGGTTTCTATCATTTTCAATAAAACCCCCATTTGCTGCACCGCTATATGTTGAGCATAGACGAAAGCCAGGTCATCGCGCGGAGCAATTCGACTTAAAAATTGACGTATCGCCGGCAGGCCTCCAGCAGAGGCACCGAGCAGCCAGACTTTTCCAGCCTGCTCACGAGCCTTTGTCTTGGGTTTTTCTTTGGCCTCTAACTGTTCCATAGGCGGCTAACTTTGGGTAGAAAGCAGCTCATCCAATGTTTCTAGCAAGTGCTCCTCTTGATAGGGCTTACCCATATAGTGGTCGACACCCAATTCCATGGCACGCTGTCGATGCTTATCGCCAGTTCGCGAGGTAATCATAATAATCGGGATATTAGACAGCTCATCACTGGCACGAACCCGGGTGGCAACTTCAAAACCATCCATACGCGGCATCTCAATATCCAACAATATCACCGCGGGAATCTCATCTTGCAGGGCCTTTAAGGCTTCAATGCCATCTTTAGCGGTAAGCACTCGATAGCCTTGACGCCGCAGAATACGACTGGTGACTTTTCTCACCGTCACCGAATCGTCCACCACCAATATACTCGGCGAGACATCACTGATTGACCGCGACCCATGCTCAAGACCTTTTTCAGCGTTCTGGCCGATCCGCGGCAGGTCGACAATCGAGACCCGCGCCAATTCATTGAGGTCAATAATCACCACCACCTGACCATCGCTCAAAATGGTTGCACCACCCAATCCTGGAACGCTGGAAAACTGCGAGCCTATGGTCTTAACAACAATCTCTTTGGTGCCAATAATCTCATCCACCTGCACCGCAAAACGCCGGTTATCGGAATGGAACAATACTAACGCTGCATCCTCATTGAGGCTGTCTGGACGCTTTAATATTTCTGGATTGAGCAGTGTCCCCAGATAGCAGAGTTCGTAATCAACACCGGCATGGTTAATCATATTGCTGTTGGCGACAGCTTCGTCGACAGCGGTGCGCGGCATAAAGTGAACGCCATCAATTGAGTTGAGAGACAGGGCGTAGTGATCGCCGGTGACATTAATCATCAGCGCGCGGTTAACCGACAGGGTAAAGGGCAGGACTATGGTGAACTGAGTGCCAAGACCTGCCGAGGTTTCAATCTCCACACGCCCACCGCACTGGCGCACTTCGCTATTGACCACATCTAGGCCAACACCGCGGCCCGATATCTGGCTAACGGAATCAGATGTAGTAAAGCCGGGATGAAAAATAAACTGAGCAATTTCATAGGCTGATAGGGCCGCATCCTCGGCAATTAATTCTTTTTCCAGGGCGCGGCGGCGAATTTTTTCAACATTTAGGCCACGACCATCGTCAGCCAGATGGATAACAATATCGCCACCCTGCCTATAAGTGGTAATAACAATACTACCGGTTGCCGGCTTGCCCGCTTTTGCGCGCTCGGCTTCGGTTTCAATACCATGATCCACCGAGTTGCGAATCATATGCTCCAGTGGCGCGACCATCCTGTCGAGAACCGATCTATCCATCTCACCCTGAATATTGTCCATGCGCAACTCGACTTTTTTGCCCAGCTCTATACCCACCTGGCGGACAATGCGCCGCAGTCGCGGAACAATTCTGGCGAAGGGCACCATGCGCGTTTTCATCAAACCTTCCTGCAAGTCGGTATTGATGCGTGACTGGTGTAAAAGCAGCGCTTCAGTGCCAATTAATTTTTCACTGAGGGTCTCTTTAAGATCGTGTAAATCCGATGCAGACTCCATCAGGGATCCGGTGAGCGGCTGCAAGTGTGAGTAGCGGTCCATTTCCAGGGGATCAAAGTTATCCGCTTCACCTGAAGCTTCGAGCTGCTCGCGGCGGTAATCGATCTGTGCCTCGGTTTCAGTACCCAGACGTCGGACCTGACCCTGTAGACGGTCCACAGTGGCGTCCATCTCATCGAGAAACTGAGTAAACTCACTGAGCTGCTCTTCGACTCGACCGCGGAAAATAATATTCTCCCCAGACAGATTGACCAGTGTATCTAGTACCTCGGCGCCAATTCGAACAACTTCTTTGATTTCACCTTGAATGGCACTGCGGTCAAATACCTGTTGCTGCTTTGTGCCAGACGCATTCTGTGACGGCTGCATTGAATGGCCGGATCCACCCGTTTCAGAGATAGCCAGGGATTTGATAAAGTCAGCTGCGGAGTCAGATTTGCCCTCTTGTTTGAGCTCCTTATTAGACTTTTTATTAGGCTCGTTATTAGATGCCTCATTAACAGCATCACTAGCTTCGCCACTACCCTGCTCTGCACCCTTGTTATCAGCCGTGTCGCCCTGTTCAAAATCGAGCAGCTGTTTACGCAGTGCGGCAATGTCGCCACCATGAGCGATCTGCCGGACTAGGTCATAGGCGCTGACGAGTTTTTCTTGATGGGAAATTATTGTCTTGAAAAAGCGTTTATCGTAAACCTTGGTGTCATCCACCAGGGACTCGATTACATGGGCTCGATCGCCCAACTCATTAAACCCAGCCATACGCGCGCCACCTTTTAAGGTATGTAGATCTCGCTTAAGGCGGTCAGGCAGTTCAAGTTCTTTGGGGCTAGATCGCCAGGCCATAACCAGCTCTTCAATATGACTGACAATGTCATCGGCCTCTTCGACAAACACGCCGATAATTTCGTTATCGAGTTCTTCGTCGAGCCCGGCATTAATCAATGATCCTGAATTATTGGCCCTCTCTGGAAGCGGCCTAACCTGTACATCCTTGTCCGCATCCTCCAAGCCTTCGTCAACGCCATCTAAATCTGCCAATGGCTCACCAATATCCCCTTCCGGAAGGATTAGCTCAGATTTATCGGTGGCTTTCACCTGATCAGTTTCAGGCAGTTCCTCCATAAGCGCTTTATCAGCAGACGGCGTCTCAACAGGTTCTTCCTCGGCACTTTTCACTGACGCAACGTCTGTATTTATTGGCTCGGGCACTTGAACTTCAGAGAGTTCAATTAGAGCAATTTTTTCAGCCAACTGCTCCCTGAGTTGGCTGCCTATAACCTCTAGGCGGTCTTTACCCGCTGGCGATATTGAGCACAGGTCCTGATCCGCCGCCAACATATCAAATAGGTTGAGTAGATCTTCATGGCTCTCTTTTAAACTGTCGACAACATGCTGATTGGGTACCGAACCCAGCTCCAGCAACAAGCTATAAATCGGTGCCATCAACCCGGCCAGTTCCAAAATAGGCGCTATATCAGCATCCACTAGCTGTTTCTGAATGGTCTTCAAATCCGACAGCAGCTGATTAAATACCATTCTCGGCGGGGTGGTTTGACGCTGTAGATAATCGTACAGGGCAGGATAATTCTGTAGCGCGAGCAAGCCTTCTGCCATAAGCCGTTTTACTGCGGAGAAATCTTTGCCGCCATTATCATTGCCGGCACCACGCAATAAGTGGCCAACGGCTTTTTCGCGCAATTCTGATAGTCGCGCGCGGAACAGTGGCAGCCCTGGCAGATCGACGACCTCGGAGCCGGTCATGCGCCCGAGAATAGCGCGGAAAAAATCCCCGGCATCTTCAACCAAATGAACAATATCTTCGTCGACAAAAATGCGGTGGTGATGCAGTTCCTTAATAAACTCTTCAAGCGGGGCCACTAACTCGCTCAACTCTGAGAAGCTGGCCATTTCCGCCGTGCCCTTTAAGGTGTGCAACGCTCTTTGCAGTGCTAGGGAGGGCGCTTTATAAAGCGGTGCCTCGTGTCGAGTTTGCAGTACAAAATCGTCAATAGTTTTTAAATGGCCCTGAGCTTCATTAAAAAACATCTCCAACAATATGGCTTCGTGCTCTGCTTCGCCCTCTAACTCTGGATCCTTAAGCTCTGGATCCTCTAGCGCTGAATTCTCTACCTCGGCATCAACCAAACTTGTGTCAATCACGTTCTGCTGCTCACTAGACGCTTCAATACCGAGCTCTTTAGTACCTAGTTCATCAAAACCAGGATCTTCAATACCAAGATTTTCCATCTCAGTCTGTTCAATTTCAATCGGATCTAACTCAATCTCGGCACCAGCTTCAAGGCTCAGTATTTCCCCGGGAAGTTGGTCCACTGACTCGCCGTCACCGAGGCGCTTTGCCGTATCAACAATTGCCGCTACAGGCCAGCATTCCTTACTGGGTTGATTGGCGGCAAAAACCGGAACCATTTCTGTCAGCACTTTGATCGCCTCGGCACAAAGGTCGACGATCATTTCAGTGCATTTTATGCTGCCACTGGTGACGCGATTTAACAGCTCTTCAATGGACCACGCCAGATCTCCAATAGCCATGGCGCCAACCATACGCCCGCTACCTTTGAGGGTATGAAATGAACGGCGGGCAGTGGCTAGAATCTCTTGGTCTTCAAGCTGACCTTTCCAAGCGGGCAATAAACCGGTCAAGCATTCGAGCACCTCATCCGCTTCTTCGACAAAGATTTCGATAATTTCTGCATCGACTTCATACTCATCAACCTCGCTGACTTTTTGCTGCACAGGCTCCTCTGGCAGGCTGGGAATCGGTTCCCGAAGTTCCTCTAACTCATGCAAGAACGCTAACTCTTCGATAATTTCTGCCGGTTCAGCGTGCAACTGGCTATCTTCGGCGATTGGCTGTTCTCTGTCAGAATGATCCGTCTCGGCTTCCTGTAGCAACGACTGGATACTCTCCTCTGCTGCGATCAAAACATCGTCTTGTTTGAGATCGTTATCGGAGGGTATTTGCTCGAGATAATATTCAACAATGGTGATCGCATCGGCAAAGGCATCTAGGGCATGCCACTCAACTTTCTGCCCCTCTTCTGCGAGAATATTTTCCACATAGGCAGAACAGCCAACCACAACAGATGCTGCCCGGGACAATCCGACAATGCAAAGCGCCCCCTGCAATTCCTTAAACATTGCCGGCACATGGGCGAGTAATTTTAAATCCCACTGGGAGTTTATAAAGGCAACTACGGCTTCTTTGATTCGTTCAATATCGGTGCGCGACTCTGCCAAAAGAACCTCACTAGCACTGTCGAATTCAAATTGATTTTGCTGGCTATCTAAGTCTACGGTTCCGGAGAACTTATCCGGGCTAGCGGCCCAGGTGTTCAGCGCCAATTCTATTTCAGCGAGGTTTTGAACCGTATCTGCAATGTCCTGATCCTCGACACCCGAGCTCTGGTCAGAGAATATTTTGTGTAATTTTTCATCTACTTTACTGGTGGCATCGCGAAGTTTTCCCTGCCCTACCAGAGCCAGAGTGTCAGCCATATTGGCGAGGACCGGCAGTGACTCTCGAACCTCGTCAGCAGAGAGCCCGCCTTCGATGGAAAATCGTTCCAGGGCCGAGCGCACGGTGGCCAGTTCACCTTGAATAGCCACAACTAACGAGCGCACCACCAAGGGATCATACTGGGGCACTAGACGTCCATGATCGGGATTGATGATTCCCGCGGGGAAGGCTTCAGCGAGATTATAGTCTTTCCAGATTGCGTTTAAAGCGTCTGATGCGGGCTGAATTGTTGTCAGATAATAGAGCAGGTTTTTAAACAGACCGCTCTCGGGAGCGCTGCACTCGCCGAGAGAGGCTTCTACAGCCTGGCGCTTTAATTGGGTGTCCAGGGTGCGAAAAAGTTTTTTTAATGCGAGGCCAAATTTTATTTCCCCCGATGCCACCAGGCTGATTGTTTGCCCTGCCACCAACCAAAGGCTGGCTCGCCAACTACCTTTGGAAAGCTCTGCCATGCGCTGCAAAACTTTTTCAAGATTGGAGTAGTTGGTTACCTTGTCTTGGTCTTTTATGACTTTGATAAGGGATAGCTGATAGACCTGACGAAGACGCTTGATCATGTCGCTGGTTGGCTGGCTGGGATCTGCAGAAACCTGAGTCTCAGCGGTCTTTTTGAAGGCCTCTAAATCTGGGGAAAACAAGACCCCTTCTGAGACTAAAGACTGGCCCTGAGCTGCGCGCAAATCATTTAGTAATAGAATCAGAGTCTCGGGACGATCTTCGCGATTCGATAATATCTGGCGAAGGTAGATTGGCAATTTAACAATGGCCTGAACCAGAATCTCACAGGCTTCATTTATATTGGAAACTTTTTTATCAATAATTGCTTGAGTCAAAGCCTCCATTTCTTCCACCAGAAAAATACAGCCTTCATATTCAAGGATTTTAAACGGACCGGCTATTTGGTGCAGGTGGCCAAGACAAAAACGTATTTTGGTTTCATCGTCATTATTTTGGGTGAACGCCTCTAACTCAGTAAAGGCAGCGTCCAGACTGTTTTCGATTTCTCCCACCAACCATTCAAGCCCGGTGAAGGTTTTAATTCTTTTTATTTGAGCGTCGCTCATAGAGTCTCTCCCTGTTCAACGGTCTCAATCTGGGTGTATGCCTGAACCGCTCGCGGCGCAACGCGTGCAAATCCCTCTGGGGTCCAATTACTCAATTCGCCTAAACCCAGCATCAGACAACCGCGGTTATCCAGATGCTCGGTTAATTGATTGACTAGTTCCCGACGTTTCCAGCGGCGAAAATAAATTAACATATTCTGGCAATAAATCAGGTGCATCTTGCGCCTAATTAAAGGCGATTTATCGGTGAGAATGTTGCTCGTCAGAAAGCAGACGCGGCGTCTTAAATCCGCTTTGACTCGCCACAGCTGTTTACCCACCTGGTCAAAATAATGTGCATATGTGGACTCATCCACGGCGCTCATTTTGCTTGTACGATAGATGCCGCGGCGAGCCTGAAATATGGCTTCGCGACTGATATCCGTGCCGACAATACCAAAACGCGGTTCGCGACCCGCCTCGCGCATGGCCCGCTCAACAGTTATTGCCAGTGAATAGGCTTCCTCGCCAGTTGAACAGCCCAGACTCCACACCCAGAGTGGCCCGACAAACTGCTCGTCGGTAACGGTCTCTTTCACCCACTGGGCCACAAAGTCAAAGGAGGGGCGATGGCGAAAAAAACTGGTCTCTTTAACCAGCAGACTGTCCACCAGTCCACTCCACTCTTGGGCACCGCGAGTTACATCCAAGGTTTCGGTTAAGTATTCGCCAACATCGAGAAGGTCTAATTCCGCCATTCTTCGATTCAGCAAAATCGCCAGAGCGCGCTCGCGGTCTGCTGTGATCTGGACGCCGGTGCGCTCTTCAATGGCCGCTTTCCAAATATCGAAATAGCCCATTTCACTGCTCTGAAGAATTGCCTGCTCTGCTTTAACGGCCACGTATAAGCCCTTTTTAGTCGACTGCTGATCTATGTCTTTTTGTCGCTCCCATCACTCAACATGGCTTCAATTTCTGCCTCAAATTCTTCCAGGTGCAAAAGCTCTTCTGGGTCTTCAGCATCAACTTCGAGGTCTTCGTTAAATTCCTGATCAAGATCGGCACTAGCAACGAAGTCGAGGTTTAGCCCTTCCCGATCGACGTAATCCTCTGTCAGCAGTTCTTCACTATCAAGCTCTTGTTCCTCAGGCTGTGGATCAGCTGCAACCGCAAACATGGCGCCCAACTGATCGTCATCGAGATCTCTATCAAGTTCGCTATCTGGGTCTGAGCTAGTCTCAGCAGCTTCGCTCAAGCCTTGGTTGTTATCTGAGCCTGGGAGGATAAAGCCACTTACGGAGTGCTTCATTTCCACCGCCATCTCAGCCAATTCACCAATTGAGGTTGCCGTATCATTGGTACCGGCTAGGGTTTGCGAGGTGATTTCCTGAATCACGTTCATGGTGTTGGAAATATGCGCAGAGGTCGTAGCCTGGTGTTTTGCCGCCTCGGAAATATCCTGAATTAACTCTGCCAGGTTGGTGGATACATTTTCAATTTCTTCCAGGGCGATACCGGCACTGTGAGCCAGCTCGGCACCCTTGACCACTTCCGCGGTGGTCTGCTCCATTGAGCTCACCGCTTCGTTGGTATCACTCTGAATGGTTTTAACCAAGCCAGCAATTTGCTTGGTGGCTGTGGCTGAGCGCTCAGCAAGACGTTGAACCTCATCTGCTACCACGGCAAAACCTCGACCGGCCTCACCGGCCATGGCGGCCTGGATCGCGGCGTTTAGTGCGAGAATATTAGTCTGCTCGGCGATTTCATTAATCAGCGATACGATGTCACCAATTTCCTGAGAGCTTTCACCCAGACGTTTAATACGCTTCGAGGTGTCCTGAATCTGCTCGCGAATAGTATCCATACCCTCAATCGTGTTGCGTACAACCTGGGTGCCATTTTTGGCGATCGATACCGAGCGCTCTGCTACCGCCGCTGACTCAGCAGAGTTAGAGGAAACCTGATCAATGGTGATGGCCATTTCGTTAATCGCCGCCGAGACGCCAGCAATTTCCTGCGCCTGATGCTCGGCACTCTCTGCCAGCTGTAAGGAGGTGGCACGGGTTGCATCGGCAGAACCCGCTACCTTTGCCGAGGAGCTGGCAACGTTTTCCACCAGGCTTCGCAGCTCGCCGATGGCGAAGTTAATCGAGTCGGCAATGGTGCCGGTGAAGTCTGCCGTTACTGTGGCCTCTGCGGTTAAGTCACCGTCGGCTAGATCTGAGATATCATCCAGCAATTGCAAGATGGCCTGTTGGTTTTGGTCTTTTACCTGCTCCGCTTCAATAAGGTTTCGGCGTGTGGCTCTGAAATTGATAAAGCCCAATATGACCAGAGCAGCAAAGAAGCCAGCGATGGAGGACAGACTGGTGATGTCGTTGAATAGACGTTTTTCGGAATCTCCAAGATCGGCTACCGTGTTATCCAAATTGTCGAGCTGGGTCAGTAACACCGGTACATCTGCAAGCAAATTTTCGGCAGACTGGCGTGCACTAGAGAGATCATTGGCTGAACTATAAATGCGATCAATATCGTTGGCCACCACATCAAAGGATGCCTGAATCTGTTCAATACTAGCCAGCGCCTCTTTATTGGTCACTTTGGTTATGCCGAGAATAAAATTACCGTTTTTCATTGAGTCCAATGTGTCGCGAAAGACATTGGAGTCACTTTTAAACTGGTCCGCAGCAACATTGGCGTCACCACTGGCAAGAATCATCTTGTCGATATTGCGACCGATGCGCTCAATCAGCCAAAGCTGTTCCTGAGCAATTTCAATCTGGCCGGCAGGTGCTGACTGGGCAATTAGAGCGTCG
>Ga0209712_10002440_pt1 | contig 15324 bp, 6 predicted proteins | sample ArcOceMetagenome_FD_187443 | JGI IMG/M metagenome (GOLD analysis project Ga0209712, IMG submission 187443) | Marine eukaryotic phytoplankton communities from Arctic Ocean - Arctic Ocean - Greenland ARC118M Metagenome (SPAdes) (version 2) | ecosystem: Environmental > Aquatic > Marine > Oceanic...
ACCGATAATTTCTACAGCGAAAACATCAGCATCTTTTTCAGTTAACTCTCTCGTACCAGCAAGTTTATTGAACTGGTGAGCAACTTTAGCTACTTGTCTAGCACGATCACCTGAAAGACCAAACTTAGCATTTAATTGACCTGCCATTTGGTTTAAATAATGCTGCTCTTTAAGTGCGGCTAGTTTTTCCATATCTACAGTTGCATTATCAGCATGACTTAAGGCCATTGATGCTACAGCTACTTTTGAATCAAACTTTTTAAGGTTTGAATAATCAATTAAATCAGCGTTAACCATTGCAGCTAATTTAACTGAAGGGTTAGAAGATTTAGCAGATAAACCTAAAGTTGCATCATAACCATCATCCCAACCAGCATCATAACCATCATCAAATCCAGCTATTTCACCGTCAGAAAAGCCATCATTCTCACCGTTATTAAATCCAGTAATTTCTCCGTCATCAAAACCTTCATCATATCCGATAGAGTAAGAATTTGAAAAACCATTCGCATCACCATCAGCATAACCATCATTATATCCAACTACATATTCAACTTCTTCACCGTCAGCATAACCATCGCTATAACCATCACTAGCACCTGTTGAATAACCGTCGTTGAATCCATCAGTTAAACCATCATCAAGACCAACTGTAGTTCCAGTTCCATACCCAATTCCATATTGAGAATTATAGCTTGTAGCATAAGCATCATCATAACCATCAGTTTGACCCATTCCATAACCTTGATCCCAACCATCAGTAAAACCTGATCCGTAGTTATCGTTAGCTGTGTAATAAGTTTCACCGTCTGCATAACCCGCAGCATTTCCCACGACTCTACCGTCAGCAAAACCATTGTCAAAACTAGATTGATAAACTGAATTATAACCATCAGTACTACCTTGGTTATAACCATCTACTCTACCTTCAGTTATACCTTGAGTCTCCCCAGCAGCAAAACCTTCAGCATATTTATCCTTACAACCAGTTCCGAGGAACGCTGTTGCCATTATTAATACTATATATTTTTTCATTTTAAACTCCATTATAATCAATTAAGATTAGCAATTAATTAAAGATTGTGAAAACCATCTCGTTGAAATTCTCTGTAGAAGTTCCAACTTGTCCTGCAGCTTTTTCTAAAAGGATATTCAGTTTTTCTGACTTACCTTTTCTAGAATCATCTACAGCAGTTGTAATTTCACCCATATCAACTCCAATTAGCTCTTTCGTAAATGCTGAAGCATCTGCTTCAGTTAAGTCACGAGATCCACCAACAATATTGAATTGGTGAGCTACAGTTGCCATTCTTTTTGCAGAATCAGAACTTAAAGAAAACTTAGATTGTAATTGAGAGCTCATAGCATTTAAATAATGTTGCTCTTTAAGTGCAGCTAGTTTTTCCATATCTACAGAGCCACCATCAGCATGAGAGAAAACAATCGTTCCTGATTCAATAACATTCTTAGAATCAAATTTTGGTAAAGCTGCATAATCAAGAAGATCAGCGTTTACCATATTAGCTAAATTAACAGCTGGGTTTTTAGACTTAGCCGTTACACCCATTCCATAATCATAACCATCATCCCAACCGGCATCATAACCATCATCAAAGCCAACATCATAACCAGAATCGAATCCAACATCATAACCTTGGTCATAACCAAATAATTCACCGTCATCAAAACCATCATCATATCCAGCGTCGTAACCACGAACTTCTCCGTCGCCTTCACCGTCAGAATAACCGTCACCATAACCATTATTATAACCATCAGTTGATCCATCACTTAAACCAATAGAGTATTCATTATTATATCCAACAGTATAACCAGAAGCTTCACCACTAGCATAACCTATAGTGTAGTTGTCATTATAACCATCTGTGAAACCATCAGCATTACCTGCAACTCCACCATCAATATTTCCAGAAACAGCTCCAACATCATAACCAGCGCTATAACCAGAAGTCTCTCCTGCATTAAATCCTAATAAATAATCTTCTGAAGCGAAATCATTAAATGCTTGATCCCAACCTTCTTGATTCCCAGTAGTTTCACCTGCTGTATATCCGTTAGAATAACCAGCTGCTGTACCTTCTACTGTTCCATCAGAAACGCCTGATTGATAAGTTTCACTGTAGCCTTGTGTGTGGCCTTGTCCATAACCAGCGTCAAAACCTTCATCGTACTTAGATTTACATCCAGTCCCCATAAAAGCTGTAACAACTAGCACTGCAAGATACTTGTTCATGTTTTCTCCTTAGTGTGAGTTTGAGAGTGTTTATATTTTACTTATAGTCCCGATAACTATTAATAAATTTTCTGTGACTTTCTTACATCAAATACATTTTATAAAATAGATCAATTGTAATTTTTTCCATACTGATTCAAAAAAAATTGACGTATTAAATTTAGTATCATTTTGGCCCCAGTTAGATTGAATAAAAAAACCCCTACAAAAGTAAGGGCTAATTTATTATTGAATTTATAAAATTTTAAGGAGCTACAAAGTCGATATACTTAATTTTAAAACCATCGTTAGTAAGACATAGGATAGAGGCTTTCGAAGCTCCATCAAGGCCTGTTACAGGTTCTTTAGCGACACAGTTTTTTGGTATATCAAAACTCATATCAATTGGTGTTGTAAACTTATCTCCAATCTTAGTCATTACATAGATATTGTTACCAACAATTGATGTAGCATCTACATATACTGCAGGTATTAAACCTTTAGATAAACTTTTAATCTTCATAGGAATATAAAGTTCACTCATTCTACTTCCTGGTAAGAAGCTAAACTTTTTAGTTTTTCTCTTAAGTGTTTTTTGATCGGTACCGTTAACATCAACTAAAAGAATATAATCAACAGTTTCAAATATTGCTGTTTGATTTTTTCCATCTTCAAAAAGAGCTAAAAAACTAAGTAATCTATCATTTAGATCTCTCATTCTATAAGTGAAAGGTAACTCTGTGTTTCCTTTAATAGAGTTTACAGTAACAAGATCATCAGTTAAGAAGCCCACAAAAGTGTTTCCTAAGCCCTCAGCCTCACTATTAAGTTCATGAAGAGCATGGTGAGTGTTTGCCTCTATTCTTTCCGTTACTCCATCTAAAACTCTTATATCAAATCCTGAAGCTGTAAACTCAACTTCAATATTTTCTCTATAATAACCTAGCCCAAATGAAGCAATTGCTTTTACTTTACCTGCATAAAAAGACTCAATATCTTGGTTAAGCAATTGAATGATTTCAAAAGTTGTATCATTTAAAGCAATTGTTTGTGTTACTGAGTCTTTAAGCTTGTTCTTAACAGATTTAATAAATTCTGAATTCATATCTGTTCTTGCTTTAAATTCTATATGATCATTTTCTTCAATAGAAAGTTTATAGATTCTTCTCATTACGCTTCTGTCTTTATTTGCCCAAGGATCCTTAACTTGATCAGCGTCAGCTAGCTCACCGCGGCTTACAAAGTAAGGAGTAGCTAGAGTCATTCCATTAGCTAATTCAGTCTTCATTAAACGAACTGTTTCAGGAGTTACATTAACAAGCTGTGGATAGTATCTAATATCACTAAATTTTCCAACTAGTGGCCCCATAGTACTTGTTCTATAAGAATAAAGGATATAACCATCTTCGCCTTCTGGCTTAACAACAGTCTTTATTTGATAATCAGCTATTCCATCTAAGTTATAATCACTTTTTGTAACTGATAATAACTTTACGGCCTTAGCAATAAATAGCTCATTCTCTCTTTCTTTAAATTGATTATTTTCAAATTCAAAGAAAAACAATTTGATTCCATCTTTATCAGCAGCTAATACTTCATCTTTTTTAGCTTTTGGTTGAAACTTGACGTAGTAGCTAGGCATTGCTTCCTTTATAAACAGATTCTCTACTGTTCTAAGGTTATCACTTAGTTTCTTCTCTTTTTTATCCCATAATCCTACTGGAACTTTTTGATTCGGATTTTTAAAAATAAACTTATAAGCCTTTTCATCATTTTTTGAAGGTGTATAAAATTTCTTAGAAACAGTAACTTCGTGCTCATATCCTTTTTTAGAAGTGATTTTCCCTTCTTCGTTTGTTGTTGTAATAACAACTTTATAGCGAGTTAGACTGTCAGAGTACTTATTAAATACACGACCTGTAAATTTTAAAACTGACATATCTGGAAGTTTTTTACCGATTTTTAATTCTTCTACAATACGTCTAGCTTTTAGTTTATTATAGTTAATCATTTCAGGTATTGTTAAAGAATAGCCTTTGAGCTTAATATTACGGTCTTTAAAGAAGACTTCAATTTTAACATTCTTAGCAGTTGTCCCGTAGTTTCTAACAGGAAGAAATAAGCTAAAGTCCCCTTTTGCAGGGTCAAAAGTAATTTCACTGTTTAGTTTAAAGACAGGTTTAATAGAAGGAGCGGCTTTAATTCTAAAGGCATTTTGTAGATTTAAAATCCCATGCATTGACTTAAACTCATCTGATTTTTTCTGAGCTGAATCATAAAGTTTTCTCATAACATCTTGAACAGAAATATCTGGGTTAACACCTTTAATTAAGGCTGCTGCAGCCGAAACATATGGAGCAGCTTGAGATGTTCCTGAAAGGATGTCATATCCTTGAATATTCATTTTAAGAGGAATAAATGATGTTGGGATCGTACTTAATATTTGATCTCCAGGGGCTAATATATCAACTTCTCCACCATAGTTAGAGAATGCTGAAATAGATCCGTCAGCATCAACTGATCCAACACAAATTACATTTTCATATGAACAAGGATAAATATTAGCATTTGTATTATTATTGCCTGCTGCTGCAACAACCACAATGTTCTTAGAAATTGCTTCTTCAATAACCTTTCTCATGAATACTGTATCCATTGATTTAGGCCATCCAAGACTTAAATTAATAACATCAACACCACGGCGAACAGCATAGAGAATTCCATTTGCAATTCTCTTAGATGGAGCTTTAATTAAAAGTCTTTCTCTGTCACTTGTTTCATCTACTCTACCAGTAACTTTTATTGGTAAGATTTGAATTTTATCAGAAACTCCAGAGACACCATTTTCATTATTTCTTTTAGCTGCAATGATTCCAGCAATATGAGTTCCGTGGTTTTTATCATCATATGGAAACTGCTCATAGGCCTTATCAGTTATAGCAAAGTTAAAGCCATAACAGTCAGCTGGATACTTATTTCCATCTTTATCAACTTTAACACTGATAACCTTTCCACTTTCTAATGTGATTTCTTTTGTATCATTATGAGGAGTATAAGTTGTTTTACCATCAACAGTATTGGCCTTACATTCTTCTTTATTTATTAGAATTTGATCTTTAAGTTCTGGATGATCTAGATCAACACCCATATCAACAACTGCAACGACAGGAGTTTTCTTTAAGTTTTTTTCAATCTGATCAATAACACCCTTCCAACCAATATCAACACCAGAGACACCAACAGTTTCTTTTGGTCCGCCTTTAAGAGTTTGCTTAGAGATTATTTGGTTTTGATTCTGTAGTCCCCACTGAAGTGGAAATAATAAATCATTTGTTGTCAGATCTGAATTAGGATTAGCTTTAACTTCAAAAAAGTCTGCTGTAAAATCGCTTTCAATTAGTTTAACAGATGGAATACTTTTAAGATCAGCTAGTTTCCCGTTAAATTCAACAGAATAAAGACGATCAAAGTATTCAGAATTATAGGGGGTAAATCTTTGAATTGATTTCATTCCTTTTTCTTGCTTCATAGAATCGAGTTCAATCTCATTTAGTGCAGACTTCATCTCTACAACATAAGATTCCGCAAAAACCATGTTAGCAAATAAAAGTGTAGTAAGGCCTAATAAGTTTCTCATTATATAACCCTCCCAAGTAACCAGCTCATATTAAATTCTCCAGTAGTAATTCCCATAAACCTTTTTAGTCTTGCGATTGGTCCATCAATATTTTCTGTACCAATTCTTCCAAAAGAGTTCGACATAACTTTTTTGTCACCATTTTCATCTCCAACTCTAAATCCATCAATTTTTGCGATAGCAAAGACATTGTTTCCTCCTCCGAAAACCTGAGAGATACCGGCCATTTTTAAGTTGTCTTCAACAATTTCAACAAGCTTAATAACAACTTTAGATAACTCTTCTTGATTATTTTCTAGTAAATATTTAATATATCTTTTTCTAAATTTTAAGAACCTGTAATATCCTGATCTCACAAGAATATCTTTACCTGAATAAGTCATGCTTTTTCTAGATTGAAAGTGAGTCCAAATTTTCTTAAGTTTTTTTGTTGGAACAGAAAGCATATGTTTTAATCCAGTGTCATAAACAAAGAAATTAACATTGATATTATAAAGAAATAATTCCTGTGTTTGAGACAGTACTTCTTCTTCAAAGAAGTCAAAACCATATTTCTTTTTTATTTCTCTTAGAATTTTAATAGCTTTTTTCTTTTTCATTTTCCAACCATTCCAAATTCTTGTTAATTTTGCATATGGTTTTTCAATTTTACCTTCATCATTTAAAAGGCCTTCGTAAGATGTAACTTTATTCTTTGCCTTACCCATAAAAGTAAAACCTGGATTACCTTGATTAAATGAAGAAATAGAGAAGTTTGTACCTGCTAATTTACCAACAAGAAGATCTACTAGATCATTTGCATAGTTTTCATAATCAGTACCTTTTGTATTTCCCTTAACTCTTCTATACATTTTCTTTTCATAACCCTCTGGGCTTGTAATCGTAATGTCATCAGAAGTTCTAAGCCAGTTCCATCTAAATACTGTGATACCAAACTTAGTATCCTTTTCTTTGAAATCATGAACTATAGTATAAGGTTTTTTTACATTATCTAGTGCTTCAACAGAACCTGTTAGAAATACACTTCTAAGGGCTTTTAAATTATCAATTCTATGGATATTTGGAGTTCCTTCAAATTTGTCTTCGATTGCTCCAATATTAACTTTATAGAATCTCGTTCTACCTTTTCCTTTAGAAGCTTTCAAAGTGATTTTTAAAATTGGAATGAATTGTTGAACACTCATAGCAATTTCAATTCCATTTACATTACCTAGATCTTTATAAACATGAATCTGTGTTTCACTCGTTCTATGGATATGTAATCTACTAACAAGCATCTTATTTGGTCTAACACTAAAGTTAACTTTTGCAACATTATAAAGGCTTACTCCGGCCCCTACAGATAAAGATCCACCAACAGTATCCGTTATGATTAATGACTCTCCTACTTCAAGGTTTTCATTTAACATCGTAGATATTTTTTCTAAGTCATGATCTCTTTCTTTTTCATCAAGTCTGTAAGATTGCATTGAAGCTGTTCTTATGATCTCTTCTAAAGCTTGAAGAGTAGATTTTAGCGTTTTATCTACTTTACCTTTTCTGTTAGTTGCACAAACTACTTGCTCAACTCTTGCAACGATCTCTTTTCCAAATTCATCCTTACCCTTAACTTCTTTTTCTATAATAGAGTAAAACTTATTAATTGTCTCGATTGCTTCCCCTCTACAGCCATCATATGTGGCATAGGCCTTATCTATTGCTTGTTTTACAGAACGAGCTTTACTTAAAATATCTTTAGCAATTGAGCTTGTTCTTGTAACAACTTGTCCATTTGGCTTGGTAATATTTCTCTTAGTTGAAATAATTGTCTCTTTATAAGTGCTCTTTGATTCAGAAACTAGTGTACTCAAAGTTTTAATGGCAGTTACAACATTCTCATCTTTTACATCTTCTAAAATCGTTGCATATACTCCTTTTATTTCATTTGTTTTTAAAGAAAGATGCTTAAAAGAAGTATTATTAATTTGTTTCTTATCTGAATCTGAAATTTTATCGTAATCATCATTCATTAGAACATCAAAGTAGTGTCCATATTTCTTTTTTAGAAGGGGAATCATCATATTTTTATATGGATATTTTAAGGCTTTTTGTACACTTGTAATAGGTTTAACGTGAGCATATGTTCTATTTAGAAATACTCTTGCATTTGCAGTTAAATCAACAGGAACAAATTGTCTTATAGCACCTCCAGCTCCATCAGGAATAAGGGCCCCTGTTTTTGAATAAACACCAGTTACTCCACCAAAAACACCAGCAGAGATACTTGCTCCAAATGTATCTACCAATTGAATTAAGTTGTCTGTACCGAGATAACTCCCAGCTACAATTTCTCTATTAAGAACTATATTCCCAGAAACCGTAGGAAACATAAAACTTGAAACTGGAGTTTTAGTAGTTTCTCCACTAGTTACAGAGTCCGCAAGGTTCTCAGCTAGTTTTGTTTGAAAGTCACCAATTTTACTGGCGATATCTGTTCCCATAAACTTTGAAGAATTAAAAGCGTTAACTAATAAGTTCATTCCTGTTGTAATGGCCTTAGATTTAAAAAATGATTTCATTTCAGAGTAAGCAAGTGGTGACTCTGGATCAGGGATTTTAAATCTTCTAGCAAATCCGTCATAGAATTCACGAGTTAATTTACCATCTTCAAGGTCATTATGATTTGAAACAACATGATCCACTTTTAAATTAATGTTTTCTACTTTAAATAAAAGACCTAAGTGATTTCTTCTATTCATTAGTTTTTGAAGAAGTAAGAGTTTAACAGAGGGTGGCAGAGATGTTTCCTCAACAATTTCTTCCCAGTCTTCTTTTGTTAATTTCATAATTCTTCTAACCATCCAAAGAGCATCATCTTTTGAAGTTGAAAATTCTTTTGCAGTTGGATATTTTAAGATTACATTTTCTGAATAGATTCTCCCTACTGTCCAATCGAACATATTTATACTTTCAGGAACGTCTGTTAATGAAAAAGGGATAATTAATGAATCATAGATTCTTTTACCTTGAAAAAGATCAGCTGATACATATCCTTTTGCAAGGTTTAATCTAAACTCTTGATCCTCCATAACGACAATATCCTGGAGAACAACTTGTTTTTTACTCTCACTAAGAATCCATCTATCAAAAGATCCAGCATTATTAACACTTAAATTTTTAATAAATTCTTTTTTAGCTTTTTTCGTTGGGAATTTAACTTTTAATCTTTTTACATGCTTAACTGGTGGAACGATATAACCAAGCTTCTTAAGTAATGCTTTTCTAATTAAGTAATTATGAACATTTTTACTTAGAATAACTGTATACTGAAGTGGAACTCCATTTTCATTTGATTTATTAACAGTAACTCTATAGCTTCCGAGTCTTGCCCAACCTTCCGATACAAAGTCAACTGAGTCCATATCAAATAGAGGTAGCTTATCTGCATCAGACTCTAATTTACCACCAAGTTTATTTAACCAAATTCCTTTATCTTCTGCTGGGTCTAGATCTGCTAGAGTCCACTGACATCTCGTTTCTTGAAATCTTCTATGGTAGTAAGTTGCAGCGTCTCTTGGAGTTAAGGTATCTCCTTTCATTATTCCAGGTCCACACTCTTCGCTATCACAAACTAGATCTGTTGAAGGCATATGCCCGTAAGCTAGAGGAATTGTTCCTTTGATTGGATTATATGACTTTAGCGCTTCAATATCACACAAATCTTGAACAATAGATCTTTTTGGTTCATCCTGAGCGAATGAGCTAAAAGCTAAAAGAAGCGAGATAAGTGTAAATAATATCTTCATAAAGAACCCTTACTTTACTATACATCTGTCTAAAAATTAGACAGCTTTGACATCACAAGAGCTAATAAGATCTTGATTTGATGTGATTTATATATATCTACCTTTATACCTTGCTAGTTCTATGCCAAAACAGGTTTATCCCTTATAATGAATAATTATTAATATTTGAAGTAGAGGTACTTTGGTGAAAGTTCTATTTCTTTCAGAAAATAAAAATGACTGGGAACTATTAAGAATAATATTAGCAAATCTCTTTAAAGAGGTTGAGCTTCTGTGCGCTATAAATGAGGATGATGCAGTTGACATAGTATCTAGTGATGGCCCATTTGGTATCTTTATTATTGATACGGAAATAAAAAGAACTGAACCAGAAAAGTCATCTCATATTTTAATTGAATTAGCTGGTGATAGACCTTTTATTTTCTTAGGTTCTGATTCCGTGATCAGCGACCGGATTAGCCAAGAACTTTATCAGTCAAATAGTTATAATGAGAAACTTTTAAAGCCATTAGATCGAAATGATATAACTGAAGACATTGAGGTTAAAATGTCTAGCGCTCTTGAGTGGGCGAAAGAAGAAGAGTTTGAGACATCCCTTGAAGAGATTAACCCAAAAGACTTTGTCTCTATGAAGCTTAAAAGTTTTTATTTGTACAACACTTTTCCCTATGACATACATTTAGAAATAACGAGCACTCAATATATAAAAATTTTATCGGCCAATAAAAACTACACAATCTCTACGCTTTCAGCTTATGCAAAAAAGAATGTAAAAGTTCTTTATATTAAGAAAGATGATCAAATTAAATATTTAGAAGAAGAATCTTTAAAATGTTTGAAGGCACTAAAGAAGATTTCGATACAATCAAATGATGTATTTATCGTTCTTCTTAGGTCGATTACTATCTGTCATCAATATATGTTAGCACTTGGAGTAAATCCTACAATTTTAAGTCTTGCAAATGCTATAACAGACTTGAGTATTAATGTTTCTGATAGTTTTAGAGACTTAAAACCACTTCTAAAAGCCTATCCCTTTTTATATGAAGGCATTGCAAGTAAGAGTTTATTAACTCTTTTGATAGCGGATAAGTTATGTAAGAAAATGGGTTGGGATTCAATCACTACTAAAAAGAAACTTGCCATGTCAGCTCTTCTTCACGATTACTCTTTACCTGATGAGTCTTTGAGTAAGATAAATTATATAAGTGACCCAAAATTACAAAATTACGATGATGCGAAAATAGATATTTTTTATAATCATCCTATTATTATTTCAGAAATTGCCAGCCAATTCACCATGTTTCCAGATATTGACTATATCATTGCACATCACCATGAGCTTCCCCAAAAGAAAGGTTTTCCTGCTCAGCCCCCACAGGCCAAGTTAACTGCTATTTGTGGAGTATTTAATACTGCTCAATACGTAGCGGCTGAACTTGACGGTAACAAAATAAATTCAGGTCTGATTCAAAAGATTTTACGAAGTATGAATAGAGATTTTAATACTGGCAATTTTAAAGAACCGTATAATTTTATAAAAACGATGCTATCTAAAAAGTAAAATAGACATAGACATAGACTTATAAAGTAACATCATTAAATGCTTCTACAATTTTTCTATAAGTATGATTCTTATATTTCTCTTCAAGACGTTTAATTATAGCTTCTTTATTTAATGCAGCTTTTCTATCACCATCTTTAAGGTTTTGAAGCATTCCAGTTGCAATGTCCTCAGCGATAATAATAATTTTTGAAAGAGGAGAAACATCATCCTTAAAACTTACAGCAAAGCCTTGACCACTTGTCATTCCATGATGTTGAGTAACAATCATATCAGCACCCATAGGACACCTTGGAAAAGTTTTAACAAGTTGTCCCGCCATTTTAGCATGATCTAGAACTGTTTCTTTATCTTCTTTACTTACATCATCTCTAAATAGGAGGTCCTCTTCACTAATAGCATCTGGATATTTATTATAAACAGGAACAAGATAAATATCGTGGAAAAATAAAGCGAAAGAGATTTTTTCAGTTTGCTCTTTACTCCCCCATGAAATATTTTTGATTATTTCTGATGAGATATATGTCGTTAGAATTCCATGCTTATAAATAAAACTAGATTGATTGGTCACAAGCATTGCAAGAAGGTTTTTAGTTCGTGGAACTTCTTTAACAACTTGATTAATAGACTCTATACAGGCCAATGAAATTTCAGCTACAGCTTCTGAGACTTCTGGGTTTTCAAAAATTTCTGCTGCAACAATTCCCATTCCTTGAGAAGTAATTTCTATTTTTTCTTCTTTAGTAAGGTCATTACGGCCAAGTTCATTCACTATAAGACCACTCGTTTTATTTATAAACTTTAACCTTTCATTTGCCTCTATATAAAGATGTTCCATACCTTCATCCAAATATTTTTTTAATGTTCCTGCAACATCTGATTCTTTTTCAATAATTTTAAAGTATTCAAAATCAAACTCTTCCTTTGTATTTCTAAAATAAATATCACAGTGACTTTGTTTTAACTCGGAAAGAAGTTTAATAGGAATTGGAAAAAAGTTTGGTACTTCTAGCTCGGCCATATCTTTTGCCGTTACTTCTAGTATCTTGGCCATAGATTTAAGTAAACTCTGTATATCATATTTATTTTTAATTATAATTGAGTTTGCTAAAGCAACACCTGGTTCACCTAAAACAATAACTGGTATCTGGAGTTGATTTTCTTTCAGGAATTCATGAAACTTATCAATTGCATTTTCTTTTGAATTTAATTCGTTAAAACAAATAATGGCATCAATATTTGGTGACTGTTCCAGTAATTTCGCTGCTGACTTCAAGCTATTTTTAATCGTCACATTAGTACCAACGTAAGCACGAAGATTAACTTCATATAAGCTATTTATTACTTGGTTGTTTGATATTAGTATTGCCTGACTCATGTCTTCCTTAATTATAACTTGTTAAAATTATAACATAACAATTACTTAAAGCTAGCTATTGGACTTTAGAGTTTAGAAATTGTTGTAAATGGTGTACGCCGAGATTTAATGCATCTCGCTTATCACTTTCATTATACAAAATTTTGACATGGTTGAATATTTTACCAGACTCACTCTGAATAATATCTACCTCAACGTTAAACAAATCCCCATGCTGCATGATACAAACCCTACCAATTAGGAATGGCGACAAACCTTTGAGTTCTATTAAGTGTTCTTCCACTTTTTCTCCCATTAAACCATGACAATTAATACAAATCTGATAAACTTATTAGGTTATAAAATATTTAATTTGTTACGTTTTTACTACAAAATTTTAAAGAAAGGGAGTTTTTCATGATGGTATCCCAAAACTATTTCATGTCTTCAATTGGGAAGAAGCAGATCATGGCCTTAACAGGACTTGGTTTATTAGGATTTACTGCAACGCACCTACTAGGAAATGTTTTAATTTTCTTTGGTCCTGATGCATTTAATCTGTATGGACATACACTAACAAGTAATCCACTACTTATTGTAGCAGAGCTTGGTTTAGCTGGTATGTTTGTACTTCACTTAGTATTGGCCGCTCTTACGGTTGTAGAGAATAAGAGAGCAAGGCCCATAAATTACTATGTTAAGACCAGAACAGGCAGAGGTGAAACTCTAGCCTCAAAAACAATGCCCTTAACTGGATTCATAATTTTGATTTTTATTATTCTTCATTTATGGAATTTTAAATACGGATCGAATTATGAAACAACTGTTGACGGAGTTGCTATGAGAGACTTATTTAGAACTGTTGTGGAATACTTTGCAAGCCCTCTTTATGTTGCTTGGTATGTATTTGCTATGTTCACACTTGGTTTTCATACTAGTCATGGTTTTCAATCAACTTTTCAAAGTTGGGGTTTACGCCATCCTAAATATACTCCAGCAATAGACATGATGAGTATTGCTTATGGTGTTGTAGTTGCGGTCGGTTTTTCAACAATGGCAATATATTGTCATTTTCAAAACTAGGTTAATAAAAATAAAATCACAGATAAGGAGCTATTATGAGCTTTAAATTAGATGCAAATATACCAGAAGGACCCATTCAAGATAAATGGGAAAGCCATAAGTTTAAATGTAAGGTTGTTAACCCTTCTAATAAAAGAAAATATTCAGTTATCGTTGTTGGTACAGGTTTAGCAGGTGGTTCAGCTGCTGCAAGTCTATCTGAGTTAGGATACAAAGTTAAATCATTTTGTATCCAAGATACTCCAAGGCGTGCTCACTCTATTGCCGCTCAAGGTGGTATTAACGCTGCTAAAAATTATCCAAACGATGGTGACTCAGTTTGGAGGCTATTCTACGACACTGTTAAAGGTGGAGATTATAGGGCAAGAGAAGCAAACGTTTATCGTCTTGCAGAAGTTTCAAATAATATTATTGATCAATGTGTTGCCCAAGGTGTTCCATTCGCAAGAGATTACGGTGGATACTTAGACAACAGATCATTTGGTGGAGCTCAGGTTTCAAGAACTTTCTACGCCAAAGGACAGACTGGTCAGCAATTACTTTTAGGTGCTTACCAGTCAATGATGAAAGAAGTAGCTAAAGGTAAAATTGATCTTTATACAAGACGTGAAATACTAGATATCGTTGTAATAAACGGAAAAGCTCGTGGAATTATCGTTAGAGACCTTGTTACTGGTGATATTGAAAGGCATGTAGCGGACGCTGTTGTTTTAGCAAGTGGTGGATATGGAAATGTTTATTTCCTTTCAACAAATGCTATGGCATCAAACGTTGGAGCTGCTTGGAAAGCTTATAAAAAAGGTGCTGGATTTGCGAACCCTTGTTTTACACAAATTCACCCTACTTGTATTCCTGTTCACGGCGATGGACAAGCAAAACTAACTCTGATGAGTGAGTCTCTTAGAAATGATGGCCGAGTTTGGGTTCCAAATGATAAAGATGATAAAAGATCTCCACATGAAATTCCTGAAGAAGAAAGAGATTACTACTTAGAAAGAATATATCCTTCATTTGGTAACCTTGTTCCAAGAGATGTTGCCTCTAGAAATGCAAAAGCTATGGTCGATGTAAGTAAGGGAGTTGGAGAAACTGGAGTTGCAGTTTATCTAGACTTTAAAGACGCAATTGCTCGAGATGGTAAAGATGCTATTGCTGCAAAATACGGAAATCTATTTGAAATGTATCAAAGAATTACTGATGAATCTCCGTATGAGCAGCCAATGAAAATTTATCCTGCCGTTCATTACACAATGGGTGGATTATGGGTTGATTATAATCTTCAATCTACAATCCCAGGATTGCATGTGCTTGGAGAAGCAAACTTCTCAGATCATGGGGCAAACAGACTCGGAGCTTCAGCGTTAATGCAAGGTCTTGCTGATGGATATTTTGTTATCCCTTATACAATTGGTAATTACTTTGGAACAAATGAAATTGAAAAAGTTGATACAACTCACCCTGAGTTCGATAAAGCTGAAAAAGAAGCCAAAGCTCAAATTGATAAATTTTTAAATATCAAAGGAAAAAGAACTTCTGATGATTTTCACAAGAAACTTGGAAAAATTATGTGGGAGTATGTAGGTATGGCAAGAGATGAGAAAGGTTTAAAGACTGCAATCTCTGAAATCCAAAAGCTTCGATCTGAATTTTGGTCTGACTTAAAAA
>Ga0209712_10002441_pt1 | contig 15323 bp, 10 predicted proteins | sample ArcOceMetagenome_FD_187443 | JGI IMG/M metagenome (GOLD analysis project Ga0209712, IMG submission 187443) | Marine eukaryotic phytoplankton communities from Arctic Ocean - Arctic Ocean - Greenland ARC118M Metagenome (SPAdes) (version 2) | ecosystem: Environmental > Aquatic > Marine > Oceanic...
AGCGTTTTGCGCCAATAAATAGTTGGCCAGATAATGGTAATTTAGACAAAGCACGTTTATTACTTTGGCCAATTAAAAAGAAGTATGGAAATAAATTATCTTGGGCAGATTTAATGATTCTTGCAGGGAACTCTGCAATGGAATCTATGGGATTTGAAACTTTTGGTTTTGCAGGTGGACGGGAAGATGTTTGGGAACCAGAACAAGATATATATTGGGGTTCTGAAACCGTTATGGGAGAAAATGAAGAACGTTATAAAGAGGGTGAGTTAGAAGATCCGCTTGGAGCTGTAATGATGGGTTGGATTTATGTAAATCCTGAAGGACCTAACGGAAATCCAGACCCAATGGGTTCTGCTAAAGACGTAAGAGAAACCTTTGGCAGAATGGCAATGAATGATGAAGAAACGGTAGCTCTTGTTGCTGGCGGACATACATTTGGTAAAGCACATGGTGCTGCTAATCCAGACACCTATGTTGGGCCATCACCACATGGAGCTCCAATAGAAGAAATGAGCACTGGTTGGAAAAATACTTACAAGTCTGGTGTTTTAGATGATACGATTACAAGCGGAATAGAAGGCGCTTGGACACCCAATCCAATAACTTGGGATCATGATTATTTTGATGTTTTATTAAATTATGATTGGGAATTAACTAAAAGTCCCGCAGGTGCGCATCAATGGAAACCAACAGCAGCGTCAAATGCGAAAAAAGCACCCAAAGCTGGTGATGCTAATAAAACACAAGATTTAATGATGACTACTGCGGATATCGCTTTAAAAGTAGATCCTAAATATTTAGAAATTTCTAAACGTTTTCATAAAGACCACAAAGCTTTTGAAGATGCTTTTGCAAGGGCGTGGTACAAATTAACCCACAGAGATATGGGGCCAATCTCTCGTTATTTAGGCCCAGAAGTTCCACAGGAAGAGTTGCTTTGGCAAGATCCAATTCCTCAAGGAACAAAACTTTCTAATTCAGAAATTAAAACATTAAAAGAGGCTATTTCAAACACCAATTTATCAATTTCTCAATTAGCAACTACTGCCTGGGCGTCTGCCTCAACATATAGAGGTTCAGACATGCGAGGTGGCGCAAATGGAGGCAGAATTCGTTTAGAACCTCAAAAAAGTTGGGCAGTAAACAATCCGTACGAACTAAAAAAAGTACTTACTATTTTAGAGGCCATTCAAAAAGAGTTTAACGGTATTGTTTCTATGGCAGATTTAATTGTTTTAGGTGGAACTGTAGCCATTGAAAAAGCAGTAAAAAATTCAGGATATGCTATTGATGTTCCTTTTACCTCTGGAAGAGGAGATGCTTCTCAAGAACAAACAGATGTAATTTCTTTTGGTTATTTAGAGCCCAAAGCAGATGGATTTAGAAACTTTATTAAGAAAGATTTAAATCTAGCAGCGGAAGAATTATTGATTGACAAAGCACAATTATTAACGCTTAGCATTCCAGAAATGACTGTTTTAGTTGCCGGTATGAGAACTTTAGAAACCAATTATGATGCTTCTAAATATGGAATATTCACAGATACTGTTGGCACCCTTTCGAATGATTTCTTGGTAAATATTTTAGATTTTAGCACCACTTGGAAAGCAACTTCTAATGACGACACTTTATTTGAGGGATCGGATAGAAAAACAGGTGTTATTAAATTTAGAGGAACAAGAGCAGATTTAATTTTTGGATCAAACACAGAATTAAGAGCTATTGCCGAAGTGTATGCTGCAGATGATGCAAAAGAACGCTTTGTTAACGATTTTGTAATTGCCTGGACAAAGGTGATGCACCTAGGTTTATTTGATATTAAAGAGTAATACAGTCTAAGTTTTATAAAGAAAGGGAATCAAGTTATTTTGATTCCCTTTTTTAAATGGTCTGATTCGGTATCTATTAAAGGTTTATATTCAATTTACTTATTAGCGAATAATTTTATATCATTTACAGAAACTTCTTTTTCTCCAAGAATTATTAAACGTTCCACAACATTTCTTAACTCACGTATATTACCAGTCCAATCATATTCTTGCAATAAAGTAATCGCTTGTGAAGAAAATGCTTTTTCTGGCATTCCTTGTTCCTTGGCTATTTTATTGGCGAAAAAACTTATTAATAAAGGAATGTCTTCTCTTCTATCATTTAATGCAGGTACTTTAATTAAAATTACGGCTAACCTATGATACAAATCTTCTCGAAACCTACCTTCAGAAATTTCTTCTTTTAGATTTTTATTAGTAGCAGCAACAATTCTAACATTTACCTTTATATCTCTATCTGAACCAACTCTAGAAATTTTACTTTCTTGCAAAGCACGTAATACTTTTGCTTGTGCTGACAAACTCATATCTCCAATTTCATCTAAAAAAATAGTACCCCCATTTGCAGCTTCAAACTTACCTGCTCTGTCTTTATTTGCTCCTGTAAAAGAACCTTTTACATGACCGAATAGCTCACTTTCTATTAGTTCTGAAGGAATTGCAGCACAGTTTACTTCAATCATTGGCGCTTTTACTCTGTCTGATTTTTCGTGCAACCAATGCGCTACTAATTCTTTTCCTGTTCCGTTTGGGCCAGTAATTAAAACTCTTGCATCTGTAGCAGCTACTTTTTCTATAATATCTTTAATATGAGTAATAGCAAGACTTTCACCAATCATCTGGTAACTTTTGCTTACTTTATTTTTTAGACGTTTATTTTCTACAATCAGTACTTTCTTATCTAATGCATTTCTTACAGTATTTAAAAGCCTATTTAAATCTGGTGGCTTAGATATGTAGTCAAAAGCACCCAAGCGCATTGTATTTACTGCTGTATCTAAATCTCCGTGCCCAGAAATCATAACAATTGGTATTTCTGGTTTAATTTTCTTCGCTTTTTCTAACACCTCAACACCGTCCATTTTTGGCATTTTAATATCGCATAAAACCAAATCATAATCATTATTCATAATCATTTCAATTCCCAACAAACCGTCTTCTGCTTGCTCTACATTATAAGATTCATTTTCTTCTGAAATAATTTTTGATAAAACCCTTCTAATGGCTGCTTCATCTTCAATAATTAATATCTTACTCATCCATTTTTAATTTAAAGGTTTGCTGAAAACAATATTGAATCCTAAACCCAATGCTCGATAACTCTTTTACTTATACCTTATTTTGAAAAACATGAACATCTCTCTGAGGAAAAGGAATTGTAATATTATGCTCTCTAAATTTTTTATCTATTTCAAAACGCAAATCACTTTGTACAAATCTAGTTTCAAAGCTATCATTTAGCGTAAAAATAAGTTGAAAATTCAAAGAACTATCAGCAAAATCAGTAAACAACACCTTAGGAACTGGCGATATTAAAACCTTTTTATGATTTTTAGCCGACTCTAATAATAGTTGTTTTACAAGTACGACATCGCTACCATAGGCTACACCAATATTCACAGACTCTCTTGTTTCTGATCCGTTTTCTGTCCAATTAAACAAAATATTAGTTAAATACAAATGATTCGGAATCACTAAAACCTTATTATCAATAGTTACAGCTCTTGTAGTTCTTAGTCTTATATCTAAAACCCTACCAACTTTACCTTCTAATTCAATAATATCACCAACATGTACAGACTGGTCTACTAGAATAAAAATACCCGATATTATGTCTTGAAATAAGGTCTGTAAAGCTAGACCAACACCAATTAAAAGTACCGCTGATGCAGCGAAAAGTGCTGTTACATTTACTCCTGAAGCATCCATAGCAATTAAAAAAATAGCTATAAATATTACCCATCTTATATAGCTAAAAACACTTACGAACTTAACTTTATCATTATCTGGTATCTTTCTAGTAATAAATCTTCTTACTAATTTTAGCACAAAAGCAGTTATAATAATGGCAATTACCACAGATAATAACCCTTTAAAAGAAATACTTATTTCTTCACTAAACGTAAAAGTATAATCTAAAATTGAATTAGCCTCCTCAAAAATAGTATCTGCTACTTGTTCTAATTTATCTTGCATCTAGCCTTTATATTTTAACCATTTATATAAATCTTTATATGTTGGTTTCTTTCCATACATCAAAATACCAACTCTGTAGATTTTTGCAGCCAACCACACCATAAAAACAAAAGTAACCAATAATAACGTCATAGAAATTATTAACTCTGTCCAAGAGACACCAAAAGGTACACGCATTAACATTACAATAGGACTTGTAAACGGAATATGTGAAAATAAAACTGCTATAGAACCATGCGGATCATTAATAACAGTAGCAAAACCAACATAAACACCCAAAATTAAAGGGAGCATAATAGGCAACATAAATTGTTGTGTATCTGTCTCATTATCTACGGCTGCGCCAACAGCTGCAAAAAGAGAACTGTATAACATAAAGCCTCCTAAAAAGTAAAAAATAAATAACACAAACATTTTTAGAAGCGGTAATTTCAAAATTTCTTGAATAATAAGTTGCCCCTTGTCGCCAGCTGTAGCTTGTTTTACAGCATCCATTTGTTCTGCAGGTATTCTTGCGGATTGCATTTCTGCCATATCTACCCCAAAAACAGCAGAAGCCACGGTAGAGATAACAAAAATTATAATTCCCCATATTAAGAACTGTAATAAACCTGCAGATGCGTTTCCTAAGATTTTACCCAACATTAGTTGAAAAGGTTTTACAGAAGAAACAATAATTTCTATAATTCTACTTGTTTTTTCTTCGATAACACTTCGCATAACAGAAGATCCATAGATAATTACAAACATCATTAATAGGTAGCCTGAAATTGCACCAACACCAATTTTTAATCCGTTTATTAATTTTGAAGATTCTTCACCAGAAAAATTCAACATTTTAATGTCTGTATTAATTTTAGAAGCTTTTATCTTTTCTAAATCAATGCCAAAACTATTTAGTTTCTCGTTTCTAATTTTCTGTTCAATTTTATTTTCTAAAGAACTTATAACAGACATTCCTGGAGAATCTTTTGAATAAAATTCTATTGATTTTGCCAATAATTCTAAGCTGTCTTGTTTCGGAATTAGAAGTGCCCCGTAATAATTGCCCTCTTCAACTTTTTTCTTGGTCAACGCCACTCCTAGGGCAGAATAATCTGTGTATTTAATAGTCTTTGTGTCTCTAAAATCTTCTTTAGAGAACATACCAGAATTGTCTACATACACAATCTCCTTAATTTTTTCATCATTTTTCTGTGTTAGAAAATAGATCAAAAAACCCATACCAACCAAAATTATTGGACTCAAAAAAGTCATCATTATAAATGATTTATTTCGAACCTTTGCAATAAATTCTCTGCGAATAATTAATTTTAACTTATTCATAATTAACTGTTTTTATTTATTGCCTGAATAAAAATATCATTTGCATTTGGTATCAATTCTACAAAATGCTGCACTTCTCCTCTACTTGTTAGAAATGATAGTAAATCGTTAGAATTATCGGTAGCATTTAACTTTACATTTAAAGCCAGACCTTCGTTTAATAATTTAAAATCTGCAGGAAACACTTTAAATTTCTCTTTTAACTCCTTTTCTACTGCTACTATATTTGCTGTTTTTAAACCCACCTGAAAAGTATGAGTTCTGAATTCACGTTTAATATCTACTAACTTTCCATCTAGAATTTTATTAGACTTATCAATCAAAGCAATTTCATCACACATTTCTTCAACAGATTCCATTCTATGAGTAGAGAAAATAATAGTTGCCCCTTCATCCCGTAACTGTAAAATTTCATTAGCAATTAATTGTGCATTTATAGGGTCGAAACCAGAAAAAGGCTCGTCAAAAATCAACAACTTTGGCTTGTGCATGACCGTTACAATAAACTGTACTTTTTGCGCCATTCCTTTTGACAGTTCTTCTATTTTTTTATTCCACCATGCAGAAATATCAAATTTATCAAACCAATATTTCAATCGTTTTTTTGCCTCTGCTTTACTCAATCCTTTTAACTGCGCTAAATACAAAGCTTGCTCACCTACTTTCATAGATTTATACAAACCACGTTCTTCTGGTAAATAACCAATTTGTGCGGTATGATGCGGCGCCAAAACTTCGCCATCTAAAATAATAGATCCGCTATCTGGTAATGTTATCTGATTAACGATTCTAATTAATGAAGTTTTTCCTGCACCATTAGGACCTAACAAACCATAAACGCTGCCTTTTGGTATGTGAATGGAAACATCATTTAATGCTGTAAAATCGCCATATTTTTTTACAACATTATTAATTTCTAATAAATTTTTCATAAATAAAATTTTCTTTTTTTTGAATAGAAAGCTAAACAAAACTACATATTTTCTTAGTATTAGTTGTTCAACAACTAAAAACGTTACAGTAAAATTGTGTTAAAATTTACTATGCGTGCATAACTTTTTTACAATTTGCTATGCATGCATAATAAATTAGTATATATTTGGAGCAATGAATAAGCATAAATCAATCGATCATCAATTAAGAGCAACTTGGCAAGCCGTTGCAAAAGTATACAATGAACAAGCCGCAAAGCACGATAGCACCATGGCTACAGCATTTGTTTTATTAAATATTGATAAAGAAAAAGGAACGCCATCTACAGCTCTGGGGCCTTTAATGGGAATGGAACCAACAAGTCTTTCTAGAATTTTAAAAAACATGGAAGATAAAGGAGCAATTTCTAGAGAGAAAAATCCAGATGATGGAAGAAGCGTACTTATAAAATTAACAGATTACGGCAAAGAAATGCGCAAAGTATCTAAAGGTCATGTAATTCAGTTTAATGAAACCGTTATTACGAATGTTACCGAAAAAGATTTAGATGGTTTTTTTAAAGTAACTTCAATAATAAATAAATTAATTGCAGACAAAGAAATTTATAAAGAAACAAGCAAAAAAGCAGTTTAAAAATCAACCAAATGACTAGAAGAATTAAAAAAATAGCAATTATTGGTTCCGGAATTATGGGAAGTGGTATTGCTTGTCATTTTGCTAATATTGGTGTAGAAGTTCTTTTATTGGATATTGTTCCAAGAGAATTAACAGCTAAAGAAAAAGCAAAAGGATTAACGTTAGAAGACAAAGTTGTTCGCAATCGTTTAGTAAATGACGCATTAACAACTTCTTTAAAATCGAAACCTTCACCTATTTATCATCAGAAATTTGCAAACAGAATTACTACAGGTAATTTAGAAGATGACATTTCAAAAGTTGCTGATGTAGATTGGATTATGGAAGTTGTCGTTGAAAGACTAGATATTAAAAAGATCGTTTTTGAAAAACTAGAAAAACATAGAACTCCAGGAACTATTATTTCTTCTAATACTTCTGGTATTCCTATTCAGTTTATGAATGAAGGAAGAAGTGAAGATTTTAAAAAGCATTTTGCCGTAACTCACTTTTTTAATCCGCCAAGATATTTAAAACTTTTTGAAGTTGTTCCTGGTCCAGATTGCGCTCAAGAAGTTACCGACTTCTTAATGATGTACGGTGAAAAATTCTTAGGAAAAACTTCTGTTTTAGCCAAAGACACACCTGCTTTCATTGGAAATAGAATCGGAATTTTCGGAATTCAGTCTTTATTTCATCAAGTAAAAGAATTGGGTTTAACTGTTGAAGAAGTAGACAAATTAACGGGACCTGTTATTGGTAGACCAAAATCTGCTACTTTTAGAACGGTAGATGTTGTTGGTTTAGATACTTTAGTGCATGTTGCCAACGGTATTTATGAAAACTGTCCTAATGATGAAGCTCATGAATTATTTAAACTTCCTGGTTTTATCAATACCATGATGGATAATAAGTGGTTAGGAAGCAAGACAGGCCAAGGTTTTTATAAAAAATCTGTCGATGCGAACGGGAAAAAAGAAATTCTAACTTTAGATTTAGACACTTTAGAGTACCGCCCATCTAAGAAAGCAAAATTTGCAAGTTTAGAATTAACAAAAACAATAGACAAACCAATTGATAGATTTAAGGTATTAATTGGCGGAAAAGATAAAGCAGGTGAATTCTATAGAAAGAACTTTGGTGCGATGTTTGCCTATGTTCAAAATAGAATTCCTGAAATTTCTGATGAGCTATTCAAAATAGACGATGCTATGAAAGCTGGTTTTGGTTGGGAAAATGGACCTTTCGAAATTTGGGATGCAGTTGGTATCGAGAAAGGAATTGAATTAATGAAGCTTGAAGGAACTGAACCTGCAACTTGGATTACAGATATGTTAGCTTCTGGTGCAACTTCTTTCTACTCAATTAAAGAAGGCACAACTTATTTTTATGATATTCCATCGAAATCTGCAACTAAGAAACCAGGCCAAGAATCATTTATTATTTTAGATAATATTAGAAAAACGAATGCCGTATTTAAAAATTCTGGTGTTGTAATTGAAGATATTGGAGACGGTATTTTAAATTTAGAATTCCAATCTAAAATGAACACCATTGGTGGAGATGTTTTAGCAGGTATTAACAAAGCAATTGATTTAGCAGAAAAAGACTTTCAAGGTTTGGTTGTTGGTAATCAAGCTCCAAACTTTTCTGTTGGTGCAAATATTGGTATGATTTTCATGATGGCTGTAGAGCAAGAATATGAAGAATTAAATTATGCTATCAAATATTTTCAAGACACAATGATGCGCATGCGTTATTCTTCAATCCCAACTATTTCTGCTCCGCATGGAATGGCTTTAGGTGGTGGTTGTGAAATTTCTTTACACGCAGATAAAGTTGTTGCAGCAGCAGAAACCTATATGGGATTAGTCGAATTTGGAGTTGGTGTAATTCCTGGTGGTGGTGGTTCTAAAGAAATGGCTTTAAGAGCATCAGATTCTTTTAGTAAAGGAGATGTAGAACTTAATATTCTACAAGAAAACTTCTTAACCATAGGTATGGCAAAAGTCTCTACTTCAGCTTATGAAGCATTTGATTTAGGTTTACTTCAAAAAGGAAAGGATGTTATTGTTGTAAATAAAGAGAGACAAATTGCAACTGCAAAATCACATGCTAAATTAATGGCAGAAAGTGGTTATACCCAACCTGTTACAAGAAAAGATGTAAAAGTATTAGGAAAACAAGCATTGGGAATGTTCTTAGTAGGAACAGATTCTATGAAAGATTCTAAATACATTAGTGCACACGATATGAAAATAGCTAATAAGCTAGCGTATGTAATGGCCGGTGGAGATTTATCTGAACCTACAATGGTTTCAGAACAATACTTGTTAGACCTAGAAAGAGAAGCCTTTTTATCACTGTGTACAGAGCGTAAAACGCTAGAGCGAATTCAAAATATGTTAAAAACTGGAAAACCTTTAAGAAACTAGAAATTATGAGCAAACAAGCATATATCGTAAAAGCATATAGAACTGCAGTTGCAAAAGCTCCAAAAGGCGTTTTTCGCTTTAAACGTGCAGACGAATTAGGTGCAGAAACTATTCAGCACATGATGAAAGAATTACCAAATCTAGACGTAAAACGTATCGATGACGTAATTGTAGGAAACGCAATGCCAGAAGGTTCTCAAGGATTAAACATGGCACGTTTTATCTCTTTAATAGGATTAAATTCTGTAGACGTTCCTGGAGTTACTGTAAATAGATTCTGTTCTTCAGGAATAGAAACGATTGCAATGGCAGCAGCAAAAATTCAAGCAGGAATGGCAAGTTGTATTATTGCAGGTGGAGCAGAAAGCATGAGTTCTGTACCAATGACAGGTTTTAAACCAGAATTGAATTATGACACCATAAAAGACGGTCATGCAGATTATTACTGGGGCATGGGAAATACTGCAGAAGCAGTGGCAAATCAATTCAAAGTCTCTAGAGAAGACCAAGATGAGTTTGCTTTTAACTCTCATATGAAAGCATTAAAAGCACAAGCAGAAAATCGTTTTCAAGATCAAATAGTTCCTATTGAGGTTGAAGAAACGTATTTAGGTGCTGACGGAAAGAAAGCAACAAGGAAATATATAGTTAACAAAGATGAGGGACCAAGAGCAGGAACTTCTATTGCTGCTTTGAATAAATTACGTGCTGTTTTTGCGGCTGGTGGAAGTGTTACTGCTGGTAACTCGTCTCAAATGAGTGATGGAGCGGCTTTTGTAATGGTGATGAGTGAAGAAATGGTAAAAGAGTTAAATATTGAACCTATTGCTCGAGTTGTTAATTATGCTGCAGCTGGCGTAGAACCGAGAATAATGGGTATTGGACCTGTTGCTGCTATTCCGAAGGTATTAAAGCAAGCTGGTTTGCAACAAAGCGATATCGAATTGATCGAACTGAATGAGGCTTTTGCATCGCAATCGTTAGCAGTAATGCGCGAGTTAAACTTAAATCAAGACATTGTGAATGTAAATGGTGGTGCGATTGCATTAGGACATCCTTTAGGCTGCACAGGAGCAAAACTATCTGTACAATTATTTGATGAAATGCGTAAACGAAATATGAAAAATAAATACGGAATGGTAACCATGTGTGTTGGAACAGGTCAGGGTGCAGCGGGTGTATTTGAGTTTCTATCCTAATTTAAAAATAAGTTCTAATTAAGGTTTTGTGATCTTAATTATTAAAATATAAATAACATTAGAAGATAAAAATAGAAGAATTCCAGAGGATAACATTGGAGTTTCAAAATAGCAAAAATGCTTATGCTCTATTTATCTCCTACAAAATCTTAAAATAAAATAAAAATGTCAGAATTATTAAGAGGTGGTCAGTTTCTTGTTAAAGAAACAAATTGCGAAGATGTATTTACTCCGGAAGACTTTACTGAGGAGCAACAAATGATGAAAGAGGCTGTGATGGAATTTAATGATCGTGAAATCATTCCTCATAAAGCTCGTTTCGAAGCTAAAGATTATGCTTTAACTGAAGCCGTAATGCGTAAAGCTGGAGATTTAGGTTTCTTAGGTGTTGCTGTGCCAGAGGAGTTTGGTGGCTTAGGAATGGGATTTGTATCTACAATGCTAACATGTGATTACATCTCTTCAGGAACCGGTTCTTTTAGTACCGCTTTTGGTGCACATACAGGAATTGGAACAATGCCAATTACCTTATACGGAACACAAGAACAGAAAGAAAAATATGTGCCTAAATTAGCTACTGGAGAGTGGTTTGGTGCATATTGTTTAACAGAACCTGGAGCTGGTTCTGATGCAAATTCTGGAAAAACAACTGCAGAAATTTCTGAAGACGGAAAATCTTACAAGATTAATGGACAAAAAATGTGGATTTCTAACGCAGGTTTTTGTAGTTTAATGATTGTTTTCGCTAGAATAGAGAATGATAAAAATATTACTGGTTTTATTGTTGAATATGACAAAGACAGCCCAAATGGAATTACCATGGGTGAAGAGGAGCACAAATTAGGTATTAGAGCATCTTCAACTAGACAAGTGTTTTTTAATGATACAGTTGTATCCACAGAGAATATGTTAGCAGGTCGTGGAGAAGGTTTTAAAATTGCAATGAACGCATTAAACGTTGGTCGTATAAAGTTAGCTGCCGCTTGTTTAGATTCTCAAAGAAGAGTAATTACATATGCAGTGAAATATGCTACAGAACGTAGACAATTTAAAACACCAATTGCAGATTTTGGAGCTATCAAAGAAAAGTTAGCAGAAATGACTACCGACGCTTATGTTGGTGAATCTGCTTCTTACAGAGCAGCAAAAGATATTGAAGATAGAATTGCGCTAAGAGTTGCTGCTGGTAATACGCACCAAGAAGCAGAACTAAAAGGGGTAGAAGAATATGCCATAGAATGTTCTATTTTAAAAGTTGCCGTATCTGAAGATGTGCAAAGTTGTGCAGATGAGGGAATTCAAATTTTTGGTGGAATGGGATTCTCTGAAGAAACTCCAATGGAGTCTGCTTGGAGAGATGCAAGAATTGCACGTATCTATGAAGGTACTAATGAAATTAACAGAATGCTAACTGTTGGTATGTTAGTGAAAAAGGCAATGAAAGGTCATATAGATTTATTAGGCCCTGCAACGAAGGTTGCTGATGACTTGATGGGAATTCCTTCTTTTGAGACTCCAGATTACTCTGAATTATTTTCTGAAGAAAAGGATATGATTGCAAAAATGAAGAAAACCTTTTTAATGGTTGCTGGTTCAGCAATTCAGAAATTTGGTCCAGATTTAGATAAGCATCAACAATTGTTAATTGCAGCATCAGATATTTTAATTGAAATATACATGTCTGAATCTGCAATTTTAAGAACAGAAAAAAATGCAAAACGTTTTGGAACAGATTCCCAATCGGTACAAATTGCAATGTCTAGATTATATTTATATCATGCAGTAGACACGATTGCAAAAAAAGGGAAAGAAACTATTATTTCTTTTGCTAAAGATGATGAACAACGTATGTTGTTAATGGGCTTAAAACGTTTTTCTAAATACACTAATTACCCGAATATTGTAGAATTGCGAGATGAAATTGCAGAAAAATTAAAAGCAGAAAACAAATACTGTTTCTAATACTATTTAAATATAGTTGATTATTAAAAAGACCATCAATATAGATGGTCTTTTTTATTATTATATATTGAACGTCATACTGCACACAGAAATCTATTTTCCAAAGCAAATAAAAGATAATATTTTAAAAAATAAAAGAGTTTAAAAAGAGCTAATTGCTTTTTTATCAATACTTTTGCACGAAATTTGAAAACACAAGAATGAAACGTATTAAAGAATATAAGAAACTTTTTAAAGTAGAAGGTCCTATTAATTTAAAAGAATTAAAAACGGCTTACAGAGGTTTAGTAAAAGAATGGCATCCAGATAAATTTCAAGATCAAGAAAAAAAGGATGAAGCAGATGTTATGAGTACTCAAATTATAGATGGGTACCACTTTTTAGTTAGCATTGCTCCAGAAACTAAAGAAGCTAATTTAGAAGCTTATAAAGCTACTATTACAGAATTTCAGGTTTCAGATTGGCATCATAAAAGTATGCTCTTAGAAGTTACTTTTACAGATGGTAATAAATATGAATATTTTGGTGTTAGTAAAATCCTTTTTGGAAAATTTGTAAACGCAAAATCTATGAATAACTTTGGAAAAAGAAATATATTTAATTCTTTCACCTATAGAAAATCTATGAAAGCTGCCGTAACGGTTTAAGCATTTTTAGATTCCTGCTTTTGCAGAAATAATAGTAAAAAACAAAAAAAGAGATTACATTAATGTAATCTCTTTTTTTTTATTAAAAACGGCACTAAAGCTTATTTTAAGGCACCTATATAACGTTCTGCATCTAATGCTGCCATACAACCTGTACCTGCAGCTGTTACTGCTTGCCTGTACTCTTTGTCCTGAATATCTCCAGCAGCAAAAACTCCTGGTAAATTAGTTTTAGTAGTTTTTCCTTGCGTAATTAAATACCCTGTATCATCCATATCTAAAACACCTTTAAATAAATCTGAATTCGGTGTATGCCCGATTGCAATAAACACACCAGTTACAGCAAGGTTCTGCGTATCTTTTGTTTTATTATTAATTATCCGAACCCCTTCAACCACATTAGAACCTAAAACCTCATCGATCTCTGTATTGTATAAAACCTCAATGTTTTTAGTTTTTTCAACTCTATGCTGCATCGCTTTAGAAGCCCTCATAAAATCTTTACGCACTAGAATTGTTACTTTACTACAAATATTAGCTAAATAGGTTGCTTCTTCTGCTGCTGTATCACCTGCACCAACTACTACAACATCTTGCCCTTTGTAGAAAAAACCATCACAAGTTGCACAAGCGGATACTCCTCCACCAATTAAACGCTGCTCGCTTTCTATTCCAAGATATTTTGCACTTGCTCCTGTAGAGATAATAATTGTCTCTGCTTCGATATGCCTACTTTCATCTACAACGACTTTATGAATCCCGCCAACCTTATCACTTAATTCTACCTTGGTAACTAAACCAAAACGAACATCCGTACCAAAACGTTCTGCTTGCTTTTTTAAATCTTCCATCATTGCTGGGCCATCAGTACCTTCTGCATATCCAGGAAAATTATCAACTTCTGTTGTTGTAGTTAATTGACCTCCCATTTGCATACCTGTATACATAATAGGTTTCATGTCTGCTCTAGCTGCGTAAATTGCGGCAGTATAACCGGCAGGACCAGAACCTATAATTAAACATTTTATTTTTTCTATTGTATCTGACATCATATTATCTATCGAGTTTGGAATCGTAAAAATATAGTTTTTTGTTATTTATCATAGGGAATGTTTATAAGTTTTAACAATGAAAATATAACTCAATTTAATTAAAGATTTATCTTGAATAATAAACATTAATTTAATTGCTTTTTTACAAAAAGAATGTATCTTTGCAGACCTTAAATGAGCAATCATTTTCGGGGTGTAGCGTAGCCCGGTCATCGCGCCTCGTTTGGGACGAGGAGGTCGCAGGTTCGAATCCTGCCACCCCGACTAAAAGCCATGATAATTTAATTTATCATGGCTTTTGTATTCTTATAAAATAAGATTTTCCTTCTACAGACAGCAACAAAAAATTAAGGAAAAACTAAAAACCATGCTTTTAATTAGTATTGCATTTTCGCAAAGGCTTAAAAAACAGCTAAATACTAAAATAAAATCTGCAATCGATTTATATACTCTTAAGCAAACCCTATGGTAATAAAATTGAATACCTTTTATAGCGACACTAGGTTTTATTTAAGTCTACTTTAATCATGCAAAAAGAGAATCACCAAATCCAATAGTATCGAATAGTTTAAAGATCTAATCAAACTCATTTTCTTTCACTAATTATGAAAATATTATTGTTTAAGTGATTCGTTAATTCCTTAAACATTCGTATCTTTGTATAAAATATAATTATTATGGCGCGCAAGAAAAACATTAGTAAAGACAACTTAATTTCTTGGTACATGGAGTTTGTACTAGAACACAATCACCATCCTAAATCTGTATTTAGTTTCGCTAAAGAAAACAATTTTGAAGAAGCAGATTTTTATAAATTCTATGGTTCATTTGAAGCGATAGAACAATCTGTTTTTAGTGAATTCTTTAATAATACAATAAAGATGCTTGCTAAAAGTGAAGACTATCCAAATTACGATGCTCGAAACAAACTATTGAGCTTCTATTTTACATTTTTTGAGATGCTAACGGCAAACAGAAGCTACGTTGTGTATGCTCTTAAGGGTAATGAAAATGTTATAAAATTAAAATCTTTAAAATTATTAAAAGATTTAAAACAAGACTTTAAAACGTTTGCAAATAATATTGGTATTGAGAAGATCGATCTTCAACAAGAAAAATTAGGTGA
>Ga0209712_10002446_pt1 | contig 15310 bp, 14 predicted proteins | sample ArcOceMetagenome_FD_187443 | JGI IMG/M metagenome (GOLD analysis project Ga0209712, IMG submission 187443) | Marine eukaryotic phytoplankton communities from Arctic Ocean - Arctic Ocean - Greenland ARC118M Metagenome (SPAdes) (version 2) | ecosystem: Environmental > Aquatic > Marine > Oceanic...
TCACTAAGGTACTGCTCTCCATTATAGGTTGACAGTAAAACAGCCGCAGTCACCTCTGGTCCATTCTTAGCCCGAGCAGCACCAGTATCCAAATTACCCACATTATCCCCAATATTTCTTATTTAAGAGCACGACACCGTTAAGGATTCAGAGCGAGTCGTAAAACTAAAACCGCTTTCTGAGGCGATTTTTGCCAAACTTCGAATTTTATCTGCTGTTAAATTCTGATCCCAAGAATGACTGAAAAAGATTATAAACTGGTTAGGCTCGGCAGACCTATTTAATTGCTCTTTAATAAAGTCCTCGGAAAGATAAGCGAAGTCCAAAGAATTGATCTCAAATGGATTACCAATGCTATCTATGTAGAGTGTATCCACCTCAAACCTATTAATATGTGGCACCGCATCCCTTCCCGTTACATATCCATACCGTCGAGCATATTCGACGGTTCGATCATCTGATAGCCCAAAAGGGTAAGAGATATGCTTGCCACCTAGATCATACCCTTCAAGCACATCTAGTGACTGCTTCATCTCTATATTCATTCCAGTCTCTGAGGGAACAAAAACTGAATAGGCAGGAAACGAATTTAGCAATGGCATAACAAGCTCAATATAGGGTCCTTTATCAGAGGACCTATTGGTAATAATATCGATAGATTCACTACTATCTGGGCCAGACAGAATCCATTCATAACTTGTTTTCCAGGCATTTCGATACAGGCTATCTAGGTTGGTATGAACCGTATTCTGCCCAGACGCCGCATCCCTCAGCAGTGTCGTGGTTGACAATGGCTGATGAGCGGCTCCATGAGAGAGCATCTCAAAGCCCCCCTGTTTGATCTCTAGTAGTTGGTTAACAGTAACGTGTTTATCATTATTAGACACCTCAAATATTCTATCGGTATTTACGCCAATTTCGCCAGGAATACCCAAGTCAAGGTGCACTGGTAGCACAAAATCATAGTCACTGAGAGGACTGTCGTCATAGCTCAAAATGATATTTTTACCGGTGAAATTCGCCACACAACTAGACTCTGTTACTTCAATAGACAGAGTAAAATCTATCTGGTATTCACCGTCGCTTGCAGAGGCATCAATCTCATATACACCAGCTTGGTAGGCAATAAAGCTAGCGTATCCAGAATCTGATATTGCCACATCAAACCCTGGACTAGATGTTGATAGCAGATCAATTGAAACTGACGATATATTGTCGTCACTGATAATTGAGCTCACCATTTTCGCGTCGAATGTAACGCCCTGAAAGGTGATCCCAGATACAGCCGATTGTTTCAATAAAGGCGGAGTATTGGCAATTACAGGAGGGCTATCGGAACCACCACAGGCCGTAATGAGAAAAGTACAGACAATAACCGACCATATACATCGAAGCATAAATATCCCTTATATTTATGCGATATTGTATAGTATTTAGTGGTTATTTTTAAGTAAGACTGCGTATTACTTGAATTTAGAGTGAGTCACTAAACTAGCTGCTAAACCACCTCAGCTGGCTTCATGGGGAAAATTCGATCAAAATTCTCCATCAGAATATAGATCAAAGCAGTATTCAGAATTGTTAGATTCGGGTTAGTAAACCCAGATAAGAAAAACAAACCAAATAACATCACCACGAAAAGACGCTGAAGCGTAAATTTCTCAGCACTTTGGCTTAGCCTGTATACGATGAACGCCCAGACGCCAGCAACAAACACAAGCCCATATTGGAGCCCCAGGGCGAACCATTGATTCTCATACTGAAATGGTAGATCAACCGAACGAATGTAACCTGGAATATAGGCTCCAGCTCCATAGCCAACCAGCGGAGAGTCTGCGATATAGTCCAGCAGCTTAGACGACTGAATAAACTTAACCGTAAGGGAGTAGATATCAAATGATCTAGTGTTATATATCTCGAGATAGGGCTCGTAATTACTCAACAAAAACGGGGTCATCACCACAGCCAAACAGAGCACCAAAATAGTAGCGCCAGAGTATCGGGGCGAGGACAGCAGCTTGTATATAAAAGTAAACGCAAGCACTACCCAAATAAACCGAGTCATAGACTGTACGGAGTTGATAATGCCCAACACAATGAGCCAATTCCACTGCCTGCTGCTAATACCAATATTAGCTCGCCCTAGCACCAATGCTATGCAGGTAAAGTAACAAACAATCATGTCGGTCGATGTTACTAACCTATACAGATTTGAGTCACCCAAAAATATCTGATAAACAATCCCGGGCATCAGCTGATCGAGTATGGGCAGCACTGTACGAGGTTCTAAAATACCCACTAAACAGAGTACAAATAACAGAAGCTTTATTACGCAATAAAAGACAACTGCAGAGCCTATAGTTGCGGTCAGTGCAGAATAGCTGAGCATCTTGCTGCGCAGGGACAGGGTTACAATTGACGCAATAAAGACCACCAACATAACCGATGACAGCGATTTCAATGGCCCACCCAGCTGATAGCCAGTCTCAATAAAGCCACGAAAGAGCTGTATACCCAGAAATAGAACAATCAGGGCTAGAGCCATGACCTGCCCAAGGGGAAATACTGTCTTTCTAAAATAATGATGCAAGAAAAAAAATGAGGCAACAGCTAGCAATAGCAGAATCTTTATCGAGGCCAAGAAGCTGGAGGGCACAACGATCAATATCCACAGCAGCGGCACAACAGCAAAGGCATAGAGTTCTTGAAATTGATATTTCTTAATCATTTTCGATACTCGTAAAAACCAGCTGAGTAAAATTGTCCATTAACCTATCCACATGATAATCATCAATATCAGTACCGAGGCTTTCTTGCCCAGCGCGCAGTTTAGTCAGCGCGAGGGCAATATCTTCGATCGCTGACAAGGAATACTGCTGCCCTGCCCCAGACTCACTCAATATACGGCCAGGCGTAGGTGCATTGCCAATCGAGACAATAGGCTTTCTTGCTAGCAAATAGTCAAATAACTTCATGGTTACCACAGACTGGTCTGGCCCTGTAAATAGGAGCAAATAGTCTGCCTGTGCCTGTGCGACCGCAATTTCGTCTCGGGACACCGGCGATATAACCGTGCCAAATGTCTGTATTTTAAGCACTTCTCTTTCGCTGTAGCTGCCCACAAAAACAATGTTAAGGCGATTTTTGATCTCTCTTTCTAGTAGAGCGATAGCTGTCTCAAAGGCCTCTAGAGATTGAAAAATGGATAGCCTAGAGCGTTCAATTGCCCCTGAATACAGAATATTTACTCGGCCATTACTATCCTGAAAGACCGTCGGCTGAGGGGCAATCTGTGATACTGCAAGACCCTGGGTGTCAGTCTTAAAACCATTAGTAATGGTAAAAAATTCACTCTGATCAGAATATCTATGCCTAAAATCATTGGTGAGCGCATCCGAAACCGTCACCACCGCTTTTGCGTTCATAATTCCCCGTCGCTCGAGCCTATGGTTAAAGTAGCTCGACAGCCAATTATTGCGCCCTAGGGGCTCAAAGGTCAGACCGTCACGAAAATCAACAAACAGCGGGCATACGTATTTGTTACTCACAGCAATCGCAACATCAATAAACTCGGGCTGGGGAACACTGACAATCACAGCATCAAGTCCCTCAAGCCCCTCAAACGCTCCCTGGTCAGCGCTAACCTTTAAAAAATTTCTATAAAATGAGTGGTAGTTAATACCCAGGCAATAATAAGCTAATTTGCGATAGGCCCGATACATAACCCCCAAAGTAGACGAATAATGATCGACAGAGATCGCTTTATCCCGGGGAGCATAAACACCCGTCATATTCTCACTACCAGCAAAGAAATGGGTGAACACCTGGACACTGTGACCCTGCCTACACAGACTATCGTGTAATGCTCTCATTCTAAGAGAGCCCGTACTCTGGCCATCGAAATAGCTACATACAATAAGAATTTTTTTCATTTTTACCTGGCGGTTATCCATTAGATGACTGCCCTTATCCAATAAATGGAAAACAACATTGCCCCTAGAATCACCATAAGCCTTGGTAGGCCTATCGGTAGACGGTAGTGTTTTTGGGCGAGAACAAAGTGGGCAATAAAGGTGCAAACTGCTGCAACCATCGTCGCATTAGCTGCTCCGGCAATGCCATATTTAGGAATAAAAATCAGATTTAAGCAAAAGTTAAGTACCATTCCGAAGATGTTAACAACCGATATCATCCCGGTCTTATTAGCCAGAGATAACCCTGGGAAAAATACATAACAATTGGAAATAAACACGGTAATACAAAGTATTGCTATAACCTCGGTGGCGCCAATATAGTCTGGTGAAGAAAGATAAAGAACGATACCATTTTGGAAATAAAGTATCGCGACCACAATAAAGACTGCCGATAACAGATACAGATAGAACATATTGATAATCTTGCTCTTTGTATCCTCATTCTTATAGCTAACATAGATCAGCGGTGTTATTGCTGTTCTAAACCCTGTCGTTATCAACGTCATAATACTGGCGACTCGCAATGCAATGCCGTAGACACCCAGACTTTCAAGGTCGAGAAATTCCTTGATCATCAATCTATCGGTAAAAAGGGCAAATATAACCCCGACACTTGAAGGTATTAGGGGCAAGCTAAAACTGTACATTTTTGTAAACCATTCATGGTCAAATGTGAATCGCACATTACCCAAGACCACTTTGTAGAAACACACCAAGGCCACAAAAGCGCCGATAATTTGCCCTAGCAACAATGCCTCTACGCGAAGCTCCGTATTCACCAATATGAAATACGTGGACGTACCGTTAAATACAGTATTGATAAGAGAAAAAATAACACTTTTTTTAGACTCAAGAGAGGCGACCAGAATCCCATTAAAAAGGGTAACAAAGCCGGTGAGCATATAGACCAGCGCACAAAGTTGAATTAAGTGCGTGTTTTCTGTGCTATCAAACAGTAAAACCGAAATCTCTTGGGCAAATAATATTGTCGGGATAATGAACAGTGCAAAGGTCACCAGCATACTAAGTATGGCAGCTGATATAAGTGGGCTAGTGTCCCCCGAGGCTTTGCGCTGTTCAGGTAAATAGCGAGCCAAAGCCTGGGTAACCTCTAGGCTAACCGTAACCGCCACAATGGCCCCAATTGCCGCGAGATAGTCAACGAGGCCAAACTGTTCCGGGCTTAAGAAAAAGGTATAGATGGGCAGCAAAATAATACTGATGCCCTTGTTTAATACATTCACTACTGTGTAGAGAGCCGAATCTTTGACTAGGCTTCTAAGATTCATGGTTGATAATCGACTTAAAATGACGGGCGCTTTCTGTTGCCGAGTAATTACTAAATGTCCACTCATAACCGGCCTCAGCCTGACGCTGAAGATCCTCTAATGGCATGTCTAATACTGCCCTGAGCCGATCATAAATGTTCCAATACCCGGTAACCACCCAGGCTTTTTCTGCTCCGATGGGCAGTGATGGCTCGACATTGGGATCAGCGGAGGTAAGGAGTAAGCAACCATTAGCCATGGCCTCAACGCCAAAAACACCTGGAACCTGAGCATAAAACTGATTTAAGACAATATGGCTGGTGGTCAATTTTTCCAATATCTGCTCATGGGGCACACCAGACAACTCATCGTAGTCAAAGTTATAGCCTTCTAGGCGTAATTTTTTTATGGCAGCCCTAACTAGCGGGGTTCCTTTGATAATTGGTGAACTTGGGCCATGAAATATCTTTATCTTTTTAACATTGCGCCACTTACTGTCATTCGGCTTGAACATCTCATTAGGGTAAAAATACAAAATATCATGAGTAGCCCTCTCGATATAAGTCATTTGATCTATGGGCGGATTGAAAATGGTATCTGCATGCTCGTCAGCTGCACTAGCCAATTTACGTCTAAACTCTTCTTTCGCCTGGGAATCAATTCCAGGATTAACCTGGTTTTGATAGGCGGTCACCAGCTCCAGATCATGCTTACTAGAATATTCACCCTGTAAGATATGTGATCTAATTTCAGTACCCAAAAACATAGTCACCAAACCTTTATTCTTCGATTTAATGAAATCAAATTCAGCGTTGCGACCATCGAATTCCGACAGCAGAAACCCCTTAGCTCCTAGATACACGAACCCCTCATATTTGTTGGCTAGATAACCCAGTAATATTGGCCCGATAAAGAGTCGGCTGGCTTTGTGTAAAAAAGTTTTAGCCGGCCAGCTCATATTGTATTCATAACGATAAAAAGGATTAGGGTAAAGGCATAGGCTATCAGTATTTTCTAGGGCCCCGGCCATATTGTTTAGCATCGACGCTATCTCTTCCACGCCAATAATCCAGCGTGCCGTTTTTCTCAAATTGAAGACGCCACAACAGTGATAAGATATTTTCATCAACCTTATTTGCGCCAAAAATAATAGATACTTCATGGCGATTTTATGACTGAGGTTAAAGGTGCTGTCATCATTACAAGCCTATTATTTTAGCGGGGCTGGCCTAGCTGGGCAGCCAAAGACTTTAGAATTACGTGGGACATCTTTATTGACGAAACTCATGGCCCCAATAACTGACTTATCTTCTACTGTCACACCCATCTGAATGACACTGTTTGGGCCGATATAGACACCATTACCAATTTTAGTTGGTGCCGTTTCGGTACTATCGACACCCAGAGAGGTCGACCAATTAACTGTGTTATGGGTATATATCTGAACCCCTGCACTAATACTGCAATGATCACCGATTTCAAGACCGGCTGTACCATCAAGCACTACATTGGGGCCGATCCAGGTGTTTTTACCGACACGTACATCGCCAAGAATTAATACATTGTTATAGCATGAAGTGCCTTCGCCAAAACCATAGAACTCTGCGGTTTCCCAGCGATCTGATAGCAGATCGTTAATGGAAACATGGCGCTTAAACTTCTCATAGACCTTGGCCCGCTGAGAGCGTATTAATTCCTGTAAAGCACGAAAATCGAGTTCAAACATAGCTTACACCTCAGCTTGGCTACACAAATTGCTTAATCGCATCTATTACGGCCTTTACATTAACTCCTGTATAGCAGGGCAATGTAATGGTATTGCCCTCAAGCCATAGCGAATTTGTCTGTAGGTCATTATATTTTTCTAGGTAATAGGTGGTTGCACTCAGACAGTAGGTCCCCAGTGTTGACTCTATATTTTGACTAGCCAAATGATCAATAAGTGCGTCACGGGACATTCCCTCTGCGACGGTAAAAATTAGCGACTGAACATTATGATGAACATTGGCATCAACTTTTTGCCGGGTAAAACCAAGAGGCTCAAGTTCTGCGGCATAGGCGTCGGCAACTGCATTGCGCTCGGCAGTAATATCATCCAGCTTCAGCAGCTGTATCCAGCCCATTAATGCCTGAATCTCGCTTAACCGGTAGTTGTACCCATAGTCTACAAAATCTAACCCTCGACCCTTAATACCAGATGCCCCAGCGGCCAACTTCACGGTCAACCATTCTGCGTAGTCGGCATTATTGGTCAGTACTGCGCCGCCCTCACCTGTTGTGAGTAATTTACGCGGATGAAAGCTATAGCAGGTTAGATCGGCAATAGCGCCAACCTTAATACCATCGACTGAACTACCTATCGCACAGGCCGAGTCTTGGATAAGAGGGATACCATGAGCTGTACATATAGCTTTAAGCTCGATAATACCCGACGGGTTACCTAGAGCATCTACCACAATCACGCCCACAACCTTGTTGCCTTGATGATCCTCTAACTTAGACTCAAGATCCTTGGGGCACATGTTGTAAGTGTGTCTGTCGACATCGATAAAAACGGGAGTCGCCCCTAGGTCTTCAACCACATTACAGGTCGCTGGCCACGAAAAATCCGATACGGCGACTCGATCACCCTCTTTAATACCAATGGCTTTTAAAGACATGGTAAGAGCAGTGGTTGCTGAGGTAGTTAAAAAAGCATGCTCGGCTTTGGTGTAATCCTTAAGCCCAGCAACGAATTTATCCACATGTTGGCCTTTGGTGAGCTGACCCGAATCAAATATCTCTTTGATATCCCCCGCCACTTCATCAAAGCTGATGTAGGGTTTAATCAGTTTTATACGATCGTTCATTTGCTGTCCTTAAACTTCGTCTTGTACCAATCAAGGGTTGTCGCCAAACCTTCATCAAAGGGAGTTAAGTTATAAGAAATCAATTCACTCACCTTGGCATTACTGGCATTGTGAGTCAGTACATCGGCGCCTCGCGCTTCTTTTGCTAGTACTTCACCTGTATAACCATAGTGATCAATAATCTTGCTTAGCAATGTTTTAACAGAACAGCAGTTGTCTGTTGAGATATTGACGCTCTCGCCCTGGGGCATCACAGTGAACAGCTTCACTACAGCATCTACTGTATCTGACACATGAATAAAATCGCGACTCTGGTTACCGGCACCATGTATTTCCGGGGCAATATTATGGTGAATACGCCAGGCAGTAATAGGAATAATGCCGGCTAACAAGCCCTTGTAGTTCTGTCGAGGACCATAGTTATTGAAAGGTCTTACTATAAAGGCGTCCACATCAAACATATTCACATAGCTTTCGACCGCCATATCAGCGGCGGCTTTGCCTGCGGCATAGGTAGTTGTGGGTGCCTTGGGGTGTTTTTCGTCCATTGGTTCATAAACCGCGGTGCCATAGACTTCCGAGGTAGAGAAGTGACAGAGAGACTTAAATTTACCTTTGCGCTGTAACTCCAGTAGGTTGATCGCACCAGTAACATTGGTGGTAAAAGCGTTACCGGGGTTAATAAAGGAATAGTTCAAAGCCTTTGTGGCTAGATTAAAAACAACATCGACCTGATGTTGATCAAAGATATATTCAAGGCTTTCTTTGTATTCAATATCTTCGTTGTAAAAAATGGCGCCCTTGGCCACAGCCGACTGAATATTGTCTTCAGAGCCCAGAAATAGGCTATCAACAATAATCACTTGCCCAGCACCATCTGCTATCAACCGATCAACAAGATGACTACCAATAAACCCAGCACCACCAGTGACGAGGACTGTTTTCCCGACGTAAGATTCTCTATGCATTTTCTATACTCTCCAAAACCAGCTGGCATATTCTTAGGGATTCGACGCCTGCATCAACATCTGGCAAGACTGCAGACTGATCACCGTTACACCGGGAAATAAAGGCCTGCAGTTCTACTAATAAAGCCTCCTGAGGCTTCACTTCAATTTGCTGTTCTAAAGAAGACACAATATAAGAGTCATCAACATTGGTAGTAGTCGCAGACTGTTTGTGTACTAAAAGCTCTTTACGCACTAGCTCAGCATCAATATAGGCATCGTCTGTGGTCACCTGAATTGACCGAATTTTCTTCTCAGTCATACGGCTGGCAATCACTCGTGATAACGAACCGTTTTGGTGCTTAAAGATCGCAGAAGCAAAGGCAACGAGCCCATGCTCCTTATTACCGTAAGCCACTACATTCGTTATCGGGCCATTCAGATAGAGAGCTAGGTCGATATCATGGATCATTAAATCCAGTACAACATCAACATCAGTGATACGACTACTGAGGCGATTCGTTCTAAAGAAGTCAGCATTGATCACGTTGGTGGACTCAAGAATTTTCTTGAGCTCTGCCACCACCGGGTTAAAACGCTCGATAAATCCGCATTGCACAAACATGCCGTTTGCATTGGCTAGCGCTTTAATTTCTTGAGCCTCTGCGTAACTCTCTGCCAAGGGCTTCTCAATAAAGACATTGGTAACTTTACCCACGCAGAGTTTGAAATAATCAAAGTGAGTACTTGTGGGCGTGACAATAATCACTGCATCCACGTCCTCTAATGCCTCTTTGGCATCTAGTGTATAGGGCACATCATATTGCTCTGATAGAGATTTTAGTTCGTCTTCATTAAAATCAAATATCTTGGCAACAACTACGCCTTTAAGCATGCTTAAAACACGCAGGTGGTTTTTGCCCATCTTACCTATGCCCAGAATCGACACTCTTAAACTCATTAGCAGTCTCCGTTGTTAGCTAATTTTATTGCCCGCTTTATTAATTTTGGCCACCACTCTCGCGGGGTTACCAGCAACTAACGTATAGGGTGGAACATCTTTTGTGACTACAGACCCGGCAGCAATCATGGCGTACTCTCCGATGACAATGCCGCAAATAATGGTGCAGTTGGCACCAAGGCTTGCGCCCTGCTGCACTAATGTTTTAGTGATTTCCCAATCGGTATTAAACGCTCTAGGGACTTTATCGTTGGTAAATGACGCATTTGGCCCGACAAAAACCTGAGACTCAATGGTGACGCCGTCATAAATAGATACCGAGTTTTGAATCTTGCACTCGTCCCCTATGCTGACATTGCAGTCCACGTAGACATCTTTGGACAGAACGCAGTTCTTACCTATTTTTGCGCCCTCTCTTATCTGGACATTGACCCAGACCATGGAGCCATCGCCAATCTCGGCGCCTGAATCAATAGTCGCGGATGGGTGAATACGTGTTTCAGCCATGCTTATTTCTCCTCGCAGGCAGACTTGACGACGTCGACCACTGTCGACAGCTCTGCGCTAGTGATATAGGGGAAAACCGGTAGATTAATAACGGTGCTACAAATTTGCTGGGCTTGATTGCCGCCCACATGAGCATGCATATAACGCTTAGAACATTCCTGTTCAGACATAGCGCCTGGGTAGATATTACCAAAGCCAATATTATTGGATTTTAGGGCCGCTTCGATAGTCTGCTTTAAATCTATATTATCGATCAGGCCTACATGGCAGTATCCATTTTCTACATATTCTGCCGGGGCATCGATTTGGTTGATGCCTAGATTACCTAGATGCGTTTTATAAAATTGTGCTGCCTGAATTCGCGATTCTATGCGGTGAGGCAGAAACTCAACGGCCAAATTAAGATAGGCGGCCTGGAGTGAATCCAAGCGTGAATTCCAGCCCACTAGACCATAGCCATAATGTGAGGTTCTACCGTGGTTGGCTAACTGTCGTGCTCTCTGAGCCAGCAGCTCGTCACTGGTGAATACAGCACCGCCATCTCCGGCCGCACCCAATACTTTGGCGGGGTAAAATGAGGTGGTCGATATTAACGCGCCTTTGTAGATAGATTCATTGTTGTACTGGGTGCCAAAGCACTGGGCACCATCTTCAACCAGCAATACATTGTTAGCAGAACAGTAATCTCTTACTTGTTGCAGGTTGGCGGTACCCCAGCCGTAAAGATGGGCAATAACAGCGGCTTTTGGGCGATATTTTTCAACGGCCTCAATAAAGGCTGCCAAATCAATACCGCCATCACTGAGATCACTATCCACAGTTACTGGGGTTGCCCCCACATTGACCACGGCTTCGAAGGTGGCCCAGAAAGTCATGTTAGGGACTAATACTAGATCGTCGCGACCCACATCTAAGGCTCGCAGAGCCAGCTGAATAGCATCGGTGCCATTGGCACAGGAAACCGCAAACTTGTTGTCGGTCAACTGGGTTAAAGTCTCTTCGAGCTGGGCTACTTCTGCGCCGCCAATAAAAGATGCGGTTGCCGAAAGCTGCGATACCTTTTCATTCCAGCGCTCAAGCAGGCCTTCTTCAAAACGTTTTAGGTCAATAAACGGGACTGACATACTAATTCCTATTGGGTCTTACTAAAATTGTGTAAATACTGAAAAGCGGGGCAAGACTTTCCAATCGGTCATCAAGTTACAACGCTGTTAACTGGTCAACTTCTAGATAGCCATGCATAGGTAAACTAAATACCTGTCTGGCTAATCTCGAAGCAACGGGAAATTCTGTGTCTGAATACCCGAGATCTTTAAAGGCAGTCTGCTGATGCATGCAGGTGCCGTAGTAGATAACGGTAGGAACCCCTTTGGTTTTGTAGTCCGCCATAATGGCATCACGATTTTCATCCACCAGCGTGTACTGAGCCCAAGAACTTAGATAACCGTCGGGAGTGACTGGTGTTTGATAACGACCTGCCAGGGCAGTCTCATAGTTTTTCGCCGCACGGTTACGCTGTCGCAATTCGTCGGGAAAGGCTGCTAATTTTTCTAGTAAAATCGCAGCCTGAATTGTGTCTAGCCGGCTATTCATACCTATGCGCACATTGTCATACTTGTCGCTGCCCTTGCCATGGACACGGTATGACCTTAGCAGTGCAGCGTAATCATCATTATTAGTAAATATCGCACCGCCATCCCCGTAACAGCCTAGTGGTTTTGCGGGAAAAAAACTGGTGGTGGCTATGTCGCCAAAACTACCTGCGCGCTGGCCGTTAATCTCTCCACCAAAGCCTTGGGCGGCATCTTCAATAATCTTAAGATCGTATTTTTTGGCAATAGCCACAATGGCTGGATAGTCAGCAGGCAAGCCAAATAGGTCTACGGCCACTATGGCTTTAGGCTTTAATTTACCCTCACTAATCACTTTTATGATGCGCCGCTCTAGATCAACCGGGCACAAATTAAATGTCGCCGCGTCAGAATCGACTAAGATTGGCGTGGCATGCTGGAATGCAATGGTTTCTGCTGTGGCAAAAAAGGTGAAGGTTGGGCAGAACACGGCATCGCCCTGCTTAACATCTAGCACCATCATTGCCAGGGTTAACGCATCTGTGCCGTTGGCGCAGGTGATCGCATGTTTGACACCAACATAGTTCGCCAACTGCTCCTCTAGCTCGCCTACCTCTGGGCCCATAATATATTGGCCATGATCAAGCACACGTTGGATACGGGTATCGATCTTGGCTTTCAAATACTGGTACTGAGCTGCTAAATCAATAAATTGCATAGTTTTTAACATAACCTGTGGGCTATAGTTTTTGGCAAATGCCGTCGATCAGTTTGTAATGGTCACCACTCTGGGCACAGACAGCTTCTGCATTACCCTTGAGAGGTAACTCTAATTGCTCGCCAAACTCACTCATCCAACCAATCTGTTTGGCTGGTACGCCAACCATAAGCGCGTAGTCCGGGACGTCTTTATTAATTACCGCACCTGCCCCAACAAAGGCGTAACGGCCTATGGTGGCTCCGCAGACTATGGTGCAATTGGCCCCTAGGGTCGCACCCAGTTGTACTCTGGTATCTCTGTATTGGTCTTTGCGCTCAACGCCAGATCTGGGGTTGTAAACATTGGTAAACACCATCGAAGGGCCGCAGAATACTTCGTCTTCTAAGTAGACGTTGTCATAGACTGATACGTTGTTTTGTACTTTGCAGCGATCACCGATAACTACCGAGTTACCGACAAATACGTTCTGGCCTAGGGACACTGCCTCACCAATTTTTGCGCCAGCGCAAACATGTACAAAGTGCCAAATTCGACTGTCTTTGCCAATCTGAGCGCCCTCGTCAACTATGGCTGTTTCATGCTGGTAATAGTTCATGGTGCTATTGCCCTGTCGCTTTACTGAGCACTTTACCTAAAAGAGGGTGAGCCCTCTCACCTGCCTCTACCACCGCCTGATCTCGTATAGTCTCAACGGTTTCTATGGCGACACGATTTTCTTCAAGGCCAAATCCTGTACCGGCCAAGATGTTTTGATAGCTCTGGGTATGCAGGTCAGTAAAACCACCAGAAAATTCCAGTTCCTCGTCCCCTACCATGATGCTGCGATAGGTGAGTTTCTCGCCCTGAATGGCATTTTCTGGCAAGTTTTTAGCATCTATCGACAGAAACCACTTCACTCGAGCGCGCTCGTATTCGATATAGCCACTGGATGTTTGCTCATCCTTAAAATGCACTTCGTTATGCTGAATAGCACCAAATATAAAGTGCAACATATCGTAAAAATGCACGCCAATATTGGTCGCCACACCACCAGACTTTTTATCGGCGCCCTTCCATGACTTGAGATACCACTTACCACGGGAGGTCAGATAGGTCAGATCAACATCAAATATATGGTCCTTGGGGGCCGCCGCTACTTTTTCGCGTAGCGCGATAATGGACGGGTGCAGTCGCAGCTGCAAAATAGAATTAACCCTGGCTCCATAGCTTTTTTCATAGCTATGCAGCATGTCTATATCCTCTGAATACAGAACCAATGGTTTTTCACAGATTACATCAATACCGTTTTGCAGAGCGAACTTCATGTGGGGAACATGGAGATAATTAGGGCTACAAATAGCTATGTAGTCTAGAGTCTGCCCCTTTAGTTTTTGGTCTTCAATAAAAGACGCAAACTCTTCAAACTCGGTGAAAAATTCTGCTTCGGGAAAATGGCTGTCCATGATCCCCACGGAATCGTTAACATCCATGGCTACGACTAGATTATTACCTGTCTCTTTAATCGCTTTTAGATGCCGCGGAGCTATGTATCCAGACGCGCCTATTAGTGCAAAATTCTTCATTTACTGTTTCTCATATTAAAGTCTAAAGACTGTAAAGCCCGCATCAATAAGCGATTCACGCTGGTAGAGCCCTTTTACATCAGCAACAACAGGGTTGTGCGAGCTAGTTAACTCCATCAGATCCGTCGCGCTGAGGGCTCTAAATTCATTGTGGCCAACGGCAACAACAATTGAATCTAAATCTTTCAAATCGTCAAAACTCACCAGATTGAGCCCATATTCTTGCTTCACTTCTGCAGGGTCTGCCCAGGGATCGGCAATCACAACATCAACGCCCCAGGACTCGAGCTCACGTATTAGATCAACAACCTTACTATTGCGAATATCTGGACAGTTCTCTTTAAAGGTGACGCCCAGAACAGCTATTTTTGCTGAGGATAAATCGATGCGGTTCTGCACCATTTTTTTAATGACACATTTGCCTACATAGCGTGACATATTGTCGTTAATACGTCGGCCAGCAAGAATAACCTGAGGGTTGTAACCCACCATTTCTGCTTTGTGAGTTAGGTAATAGGGGTCTACACCAATGCAGTGTCCACCCACCATACCTGGCTTAAACGGCAAGAAATTCCACTTACTACCCGCGGCTTCAAGAACATCTAGCGTATCTATGTCCAAACGATCAAAAATAACTGATAGCTCATTAACTAGGGCAATATTGAGATCTCGCTGAGTGTTTTCGATAACCTTAGCAGCCTCTGCAACTTTTATTGAGGCTGCTGGAAAGGTGCCTGCCTCGATAATAGACAGATACAACTCATCGACTAGCCTAGCAGTCTCAATATCTGAGCCACTGGTAACCTTTTTTATTTTTGTGAGAGTATTAACTTTGTCGCCAGGATTAATTCTCTCTGGACTGTAGCCACAGAAAAAGTCGGCATTGTATTGCAACCCAGACATCGCCTCGAGAATAGGTACACAAACTTCCTCGGTACAACCCGGGTATA
>Ga0209712_10002447_pt1 | contig 15307 bp, 10 predicted proteins | sample ArcOceMetagenome_FD_187443 | JGI IMG/M metagenome (GOLD analysis project Ga0209712, IMG submission 187443) | Marine eukaryotic phytoplankton communities from Arctic Ocean - Arctic Ocean - Greenland ARC118M Metagenome (SPAdes) (version 2) | ecosystem: Environmental > Aquatic > Marine > Oceanic...
ACAAGAATTTCCCGAAGGAATAAAAGTTGATTTTTTTGATCCATTAGGAAGAACCCAAAGTGAATTGACGGCGAAGTATGCGTTACGTTTTGAGAAAAAAAATGAAATTATAGTACAAGATAGCGTCGTCTGGAAAAGTAAGAAAAATGAGATGCTCGAAAGTCAAGAACTCATCTGGGATGAAAAATTAAATAAAGTGTACACCAAGAAGTTTGTCAAAATTACTCGCCCGGGAGAAATTGTTTATGGTCATGGATTTGAAGCGAATCAAGATTTTACTCGTTGGGAAATCCATGCAATTACAGGAAGAATTAAAGTGGATGGATTGGCGGATGAGTTGGAAGAGTAGACTTTTTGATAAAAAAACCTCCACCCAATTAAATATTGAGTGGAGGTTTTAAAAATAAAAATATCCTTGCTAGTAGGTTTCAAAATCAACATTAAAGAATCTAACCTTCTCTGGAAAATATCCAGGTTCAGGTTCATCAGTAATAAAGCTAGCTTTTACCTTACCTTTTATGATACCCGCAATCGGATCATATTCTAAAATTTCCAATTTGTTTTCCTTTGATTCATCAAGGGTATAATTGATCAAAGTTATGTCTCCATCTTCAACACTATATTTACATCTAATCAATTTAGGATCAGACGATATCTCTGTGGTTAGGTCATAACAACCTATCGGGGTATTATTTGGAATATCTAGCAATTGTAATAGCTCACCCAATAAGTAACTATTATCAATGGAATCATACCAATAAGTAGAAATGAAAAGATTAATCGAACTGTCATTTATAAAATAAAAAATTGATGCTTCCCATTCTTCATTTATTTTAATTCCCTTAGCCGTTCCTTCTTCTTGAAGACCTTTATCAAGCATAATAAAGTCGGTATTGGTAGAAGTAATATCTTCAATTGAAACACATTCGTTGGGTAGAGTATTTATATCTGTCTCACAAGGAGGATTAATTACATCGTCTTTTGCACAGGAGAAGATGATTAAAATAGTACAGAGTATTATAAATTTATTTCTCATCTTTTTTTATTTAAAATAGTTGGTTAAAATTTTTTTAGATTCAATTTTTCCATTTGTATATTTTTTAGATAGTAAATAAATTCCTAAGGAATGCGAATAAAATAGATTCAGAATTTTCGGTCGCTTATTTTGTGCTTAGTTTTTGCTTTGAAAGCATGAGTTTATCTGGATAAATGATTGATTTCAAAGGGAAAAATAAGGACAAAAGAAGTAGTGAAAATTCTGAATCTATTTAGTTCGCATTCCTAAGGGTAATCTTCTCAGATAATTTTCTATTTCATCTATTGATGAGTTAGAAGTTATCTGTCTTCCATATAGATCAAAAAGATAATATTCTTTTATATTCAGTAAGGTTGTATCATCTATTTGATTGGTTATTTTTTGTTGATTTATTTGATTTTCATCTTTTTATTGTATTAAACCAAATGTATTAATTTCATCACAAGGCTCTACATTATCTGTACAGATATCACCTCTTTTACTGATTACCTTTTTGGCGACTATAGTAGCAGGTACTCCTGGACCATTTGATATACTTACAATTAATTGGATAAAATAAACTTCACAAGGTTGTTGAATAGGTTGTTGTGTTGAAATAGATGAGCCAACCCCTACGCCTAATTGTTGTCCTGGATAAAAGTCATTAAACAATCCATCTAAACTCCATTTCCAAGAGTAGGCATAAAGAGGATTAGTAGGTTCGACAATTGCAGTTAAATTTAATAAGCAATTTTCTTCTGAGACTTGGATAAAAGGATTGATACTATTACTTGGAGTAAAATTACTAACAATACATCCTGTCTCATTAATTCGTCCTGCATTAAAACTTGAACTTGTAGAAGGGCCATCTATTAAACCTGTAGCTACTCCGTTATAATAAATGTAAGGACTTGAGAAATAAGGGATACGATTGTTTGATCCTTTCATAATGGTATTTCTAGAATGAGAGAAACTTCCATTAATGAAAAATTGAAGATCCATTCTGTTAAAGGAGGAGCTAAAAGAATAACAATATCAGCATTATTATTAGTTCTTAATAGTTGAGCTTGTGGATCGTTTGCTAACGCTACAGCATCTGTTTTACATAACATTAGAGCAGGATTTACCCAATCGTATGGCGCCCAAGTATAATCAACCGTATGTACAACTTGACTATTAGTCCATGCCATTTCTAAATCAGAAATCATTAGTTGGATGTAGGAAAGGTAATTCTCTTCTGATACCAACCAATCTTGAGTTTCTTGTGGTAAAAGAAATAATATATCAATATTTCCAGGACAAATGTCATCGCAATTTTCTAGTCCAGTTGGGGGAGAGCCAGAAGTTGTAGTAGTTTCATGTGGGCATGAGAGTTGATTAGAAGTCTCCCCAAACTCTAACATAATTGATTTCGTAGAATCAATAGCAAACAACCGATAAAATCTCTCCTCTTCATCATCAATGATAGTCCCTGAGAAACCATTGGAATTTTTATTGATAATCATGGTAAATAATCCATCGTAAGTTGAACCATGCCAAGAGTATTTGTTAGCATCTTCGAAATCTACTTTTGTTGCTCTTACATTTTTAGTAGAAATACTATCAGCTGAAAATGTAAATTTCCCATCTTGTTGATTATCAATAATATCGTCAACCTCGACGTATTGATAATCAATAACTCCATCCATATTTAGTAAGTTATTTACATAAACTAATTGAGAAGAATCTAATACAAAGGTAGTACTGGTTTCGTCAATGGAAACCAAATCTAATTGGGCAGATAAATTAGTTGTGAAAAAAGGAAAGATTAAAAGAGGAATAAATTGAAAGTGTCTGTCTGTCTGTCTGTCTGTCTGAGACTTTGCGTTAAATCTGTACATTATATTATAGTTTTAGAGAAATTAAAAAATCATTGCTTTATGATGCCTACCTAAATTTAATCAAAACTATTGGGAATACATATTTTTATATTGTTAATGCCACAAAGTCAAATTAGAAAACTCATTCAATATATTCAACCCTAGTTTCAATATATAAACTAAGCCAATCAATATAGTCTTCACTTTATTTTCAATATTGTTCAACTCAATCAATATCGAAATCACCTCGCTTAATATATGGAATGGAACAAAGAGTTAAGACCCTACCTTTTTTACAAATCAATCCAAGCTAACCTATTAAGAAAACACTTCAATCAATCTTGTTTTCAACTTGGGACAATTTGTAATAAGTTGAAAACAAGATTGATTAAAGTAATCTCCTAATTGATAGACCTACTTTTTAGCTTAAATAGGGCTGCTTTTTTCTCACTCATTTTTATTTTTCCAAGAAAAAATATATGCTAACCTACAATAATTAAAGCATCTTTGTTAAATAACAGCAATAATACCCGCCAATAAACCTTGTCACAGTTATTAAGTCGTAAAATGATATTTGGAAAAGTTTTTGAATGTAAATATTTTATAATACGATATTATGAAAAAAGACAACAATAACCCTTTTCTTAATTTTTTAAATACTTTATTATGAGTATCAATATTACGTCTTCCTATAAGAGAGGAAGCTATGGCGACATCGAAGAGTCTTGCCAACAAGTTATTTTAAAGACAGATGACGTTGCCCGATTTTCTGATTTGCAAAAGCAAGTGGATGTCATCAAGCCATTATTAGAATCCTTTATTAATGCAGTTGCTGCTGCTGCCGATGGTGGTAAACTTTTAACTCAAGCCAAGAAGAAGGCTAAAAAAGAGTTGTTAAATGAAATGGATATTTTAAAATCTTTGGTGGTAATATTTGCCAAAGGCGACGAAGATTATGCTACTGAAGCAGGATTCAAACTGAGAGAGAAACCTATTCGGAATAATCAACCATTGTCTCGACCAAAATGGATGAACATAAAAAGAGGTGTTTTGTTAGGTACGATTGAAGGTGAACTTAAAAAATTCCCCAAGGGAGTAACCTCCGCAGGGGTCAAACATTCCTATGATGGATGGGTAACGGAAAAGAATGGCACGTACACGACTGGACAAAACTTTGTGTTAGAAGGATTGGAATCCAAAAGAGAGGTGGAGGTGAAAGTATGCTTCCATGGTACTTTTCAACGAAAGAGTAATGATAGCGATTCGATGAGTATTTTTGTTTTGTAAATATAAATTCTTCTTATCAATTGAAAGAGGTATTTCAAAATATTGGAATACCTCTTTTTTACGTAGAGACGCAATGCATTGCGTCTCTCGTGGTGATTCCCATAGTGAAAGACGCAATGCATTGCGTCTCTACGTAAAAAAACAAATGATTTTGAGAAATCTCCCTAAATAAATTGATACTTTTGATTGATATTTTTACATTATATTTAGACTTTTAAGATTCGAAAAATACTTCATGACATTTACTCTTATTTTATTTTTCTTGATACTCTCCGCGTTATTTTCAGGATCGGAGATCGCCTTCGTCTCTGCCAATAAGTTGCGGATCGAATTGAAGAAAAATAAAGGATCTCGCCGAGGTGCCATCCTTGCACATTTTTATGAAAAGCCAGCAGACTTTTTAGGAACCATGTTGGTGGGGAATAATATTGCTTTGGTAATTTTTACGATGTTGATGACGGACATCGTTCTCACGCCATTTTTCCAAACCTATTTCGGCATAGAGAATGAATTAATATTACTGTCGGTGACCACGATTTTGATTACCATCATCGTCCTCATCTTTGGAGAGTTTTTACCCAAAACTTTATTCCGTTTATTCGCAGACGATGTTCTCTATTTCTTAGCTTACCCTTTACGTTTTTTGCAATGGTTACTTTGGATTGCTTCCTGGGTGATGATTCGTTGTTCGAATTTATTTTTAAAAGTATTTTTCGATTCAGAAGTCTCGCAAGTGGAAAATGCTTTGACGCGAGTTGACCTTGGAGATTTTATCCAAAGTTCGATGACCGAAGAAAATGACGATATCGATACCGATTTATTTCACAACGTGCTGCAACTACGAGAAGTCAAAGTCAAAGAATGTATGATTCCTCGTCCTGAAATTGAAGATGTTGACGTGAATGACAGTATCGAAGACTTGGAACAACTCTTTCGAGAAACGAAATTATCGAGATTGATTGTGACCGAAGATGATATTGATAATGTGCTCGGATATGTTCATCATGCGCAGATGCTCAAAAATCCCAAAGACATCAAACGGCTGATTTTAAATATTCCATTCGTTCCTGAAACGATGCGAGCACAAGTATTAATGAATCGATTTATCAAAACAGGAACGACTATCGCATGTGTCGTCGATGAATATGGAGGCGTAGCAGGGATCATCACATTAGAAGATATTTTGGAAGAAATTTTTGGAGAAATTGAAGACGAGCACGATCAAGAAGAATATATTGAAATGCAAATTTCAGACAAAGAATTTATTTTCTCAGGTCGTTTGGAAATTGATTACTTGAATGAAAAGTACGATGTATTGGATTTTCCAGAAGGAGAATATGAAACTCTCTCTGGTTATCTCGTTACAACTACAGAGACTATTCCTGAACAAAATGCAGAAATACTTTTAGAGGGGTATAAATATATTTTGGAGTTAGTTTCTGATACCAAAATTGAAACAATCCGAGTTGTAAAATTAGATGGAGAGTAATTTGAATATTCAAGTATTCAAATTGTTCAAATTCCTCAAATCGATAAATGAAAAAATGGCTAACCGATATAATCTACTCCTTCCCTGTGCAACTATTATTTTTGCACCTAAGGAATAATTTGCTACTCATAGGCATGTGGGTTTTCGTAGTCTTACTTTTGACCGGAACCTGGGCCGATTTATACGGCGTCAAATATTTGTTCCTTTCCCCCGAATATATGGACGAAGTAGGCTTTAAAAGTTTCTTTCTTTTAGGAGCGGCGTTTGGTGGATTTTTTATGACTTGGAATTTGACGACCTACCTTTTGGATGCCCATCACTTTCCTTTTTTGGCCTCCATGAAACGACCTTTTACCAAATTTATCCTCAATAATTTTATAGTTCCCCTTACCTTTTTAGTTTTTTATTTTACCTACACGATTTGGTTTCAGCGATATTTTGAATTTTGGTCTACGGAAGTGATCTTGACAAATTGCGTGGGTTTTTTGCTAGGTATAGTTTTGATGTTATTATTGTCTTCTTTTTATTTTCAATTTACGAACAAAGATATTTTTAATTTTTCCAAAAAAAGAAAAGGAAAAACACCGCCCAATCTCGTCGAAAGTATGGCGCCCAATCGAAGAATTGATCGCATCCAAAATATCAAAAAAGGAGCAGCCCGTTGGCGAGTCGATACTTATTTGACAGAATCTTTTCGACCTAGAATTGTTCGGTCGGTGCAACATTACGATTATAAATTATTGCTTAGCGTTTTTAAACAAAATCATTTGAATGCCTTAGTGGTGCAATTGATGAGTTTGGTAACGTTGATTATTATGGGGTATTTGATCGATTATCCCGTCTTTAGAATTCCTGCGGGAGCGAGTATTTTTATTATGTTTAGTATTGTGATAGCATTGACGGGAGCGATCACTTATTGGTTTGATCAATGGAGGATTACCGTCTTCTTTTTACTTTTGGTGGGGATTAATTTTTTGACAAAATTCGATAATTTCAATCATAAAAATAAAGCCTACGGATTAGATTACAATGTGGAGCCTGCTAAATATGCCTACGCAGATTTGCAAAAAATATGTGTCGCAGAAAATGTTGACGAGGATAAAAATGCCACGATTCAGATTTTAGAAAATTGGAAAAATAAATTCCCTGACAAAGAAAAACCAAAAATGGTCATCGTCTGTGTGAGTGGGGGAGGACTACGAGCAGCAGCTTGGGCGATGCAAGTTTTGCAAAAAAGCGACAGCATCTTGAATGGGGAATTATTGCCACATACTGTTTTGATCACAGGTGCTTCGGGCGGAATGATTGGTGCAGCTTATTTGCGAGAATTATATTTGCAAAAGCAGCAAGGTGAAAATGTCAACATCTATGATCGAAAATACATTGATATTATTTCGAAGGATTTATTGAATTCCATCGGGTTTACCATCGTGACGAATGACTTGTTTTTGCCTTGGGCAAAATTTGAAGTGGATGGAAAAACCTACCGAAAAGACCGAGGTTACATCTTCGAACAACAACTGAATGAAAATACTAACAATGCTTTTACGAAAAAACTAAAAGACTATAAGTCTCCCGAAGCAGCAGCAATTATTCCCATGACTTTTTTGACGCCTTCGATTGTCAATGATGGTCGGCGCATGATTATTTCTCCTCATGGCGTTTCCTATATGACGATTCCGCCCATCGGAGTGGAACGACCCAATGCAGTAGAAATTGATGCCGTAGATTTTGGAAGAGTCTTCGAGAAGCAAGGAGCGGCGGATATGAATTTTGCGACAGGGCTAAGAATGAATGCTACTTATCCGTATGTTTTACCCAATGTTTATTTGCCCAGCAAACCTGGAATTGAAGTGATGGATGCGGGCTTTCGAGATAATTATGGGATCAATTCTGCCACTCGTTTTATCCATGTATTTAAAGATTGGATTTCAGAAAATACAAGTGGCGTAGTTTTATTGCAAATTTCTGCACAAATAAAAGTCGAAGAAATTGTTCCCAACGATGACCAAGGAGCTATCGAGGCAATGCTCAATCCTCTTGGCATCGCAGGACAAATTTTGACGTTGCAAGATTACGAGCAAGACACTAACCTTGGATTTATTTTTGATCTTTTGGGCAGAGATAAATTTGATGTGATTCGATATATTTATTATCCGAAAGATGAGATGGAGCGAGCTTCGATTTCTTTTCACTTGACGAGTAAGGAAAAAAAGGATGTGTTAGATTCTTATTTTTTGAAGAAAAATGAGGTGAAATTTGAACGATTGAGGAAAGCGTTGGAGTGAATTAGTTGAACAGAAAATCAGGTAATCGGGAATCCCACTAACCTGATTTTCTATTCAACCGAATAACTAAAACGGGACAATGAGAAATGGTCTATGGGTAACGGGGCGGGTTGGGACTGGCCAAAAATGAGAGCGCGGGAGCTTGCTATTTTTTCGCCTAGTCCCGATGATTCATCGGGATTGGTTCTTTTTTATCAACCCTTTTATGCCTCTGGGCACAACCTAAATAGAATGAAAAAAGAACAAACTTCCCAAAATTCACTTTCTTCAAAATTTAAAATAAAAGTCAATGGAATAACCAATATCGAACAAGGAATGTCCAATGTCCAACTTTACAAATGAAGTTTCGGTTATAAAGTTGGGCATTGGACATTCAATTAATTTTCATAAAATATCCGATAAACCACATCCGCCATATCGTCCGAAACCAAAAGCGAACCATCCTTCATAAATTCCATATCCACCGGTCGCCCCCAAACATCGTCATCTTCATTCAACCAACCATCTGCAAAAGTCGCAGAACTTTTCACTTGATCATTTTCATCCAACGTTAAAAGGGCTAATCGATAACCTTGTTTTTTTGTTCGATTCCAAGAACCATGTTCCGCCACTAAAATTTGCTTTTCGTATTTTTTTGGAAAATTCCCAGCAGGAATAAATTCAATTCCAAGTGGTGCGACATGCGCCCGCAACACTTTTGCCGGAGGGGTAAAACCTTCACAAGTATGTTTTGAAATTGACTCATCATCTTCCGGCAGATCACCTTGATGACAGTATGGATAACCAAAATGCATCCCATCTTTCGGCGCATGATTCACTTCACAACCTGGCGTATCATCGCCCCACATATCTCGCCCATTATCGGTAAACCACAATTCTTTATTATCAGGATGCCACGTAAAACCAACGGTATTTCGAATCCCCTTTTGCACAATTTCAAAACCTGTTCCATCTGGATTGATTCGAGTGATCGTACCATAAATCTCTTCTTCCTTTTCGCAAATATTACAAGGTGCGCCAACTGGAACATACAATTTTCCATCAGGCCCAAAAGAAATAAATTTCCAACCATGATGAGATTCCGTTGGATATTTATCATAAATCACTTCTTCTTTTGGTGCATCTAAATTATTTTCGATATCCTCGAATTTATGAATTTTACTCACCTCGGCGACATACAAATCACCATCTTTAAAGGCGACTCCATTAGGCATTTCCCAACCTTCTGATAATTTATAATGTTGACCATTTTTCACCGCAGTCACCACACCTTTTTTACTCATTGTACCGACAAAAAGAGTTTCGTTAGGCGACAAGGCCAATGACCTTGCTCGATCAATTCCTGCTGCAAAAACTTCAATCTTAAAACCGTCAGGTAATTTTATTTTATCCAACGGAATCTTATCGTACTCTTTCTTTGTAGATTTAGAAGTGTCCTCTTTTTTTTCAGTTTCAGTTTTTTTGATTTGGTTAGTTGCGGCAACTGTTTCAGGAGTTTCATTGGTACAGCTCCAAGTAAAAAAGCAAAGGACAAGGAGAAATATGTTTTTCATTATATTGACATTTTTATTTTTTCGAAAAATCTTTAATCTAACAAATCTAATCATTTATAGAAAATAAAATTTGTGTCACCTTAAACATTCTACCTTGTCTTTAGTTTCGAAGTCATACAAACCCTTCTTTTCTCAAAAAACTACTTGAACGAAGGAACGGTGAATAATAACTTATAAAGGTTTGACGAGTTTATTTTGATGCTAGTTTTTATTTTAGAAATAGGAGTTTATCTGGATAAATGACTGTTTTTAAAGTGAAAATTAGGAGTAAAAGAAGTCGTCAAATGTTATAAGTTATTGTTTCACCGTTCCTAAATCAATTAATCAAAACAATTTTCAAAATGAAAAAAACCTTACTTCCTCTTTTTTTATTTTTCTCATTTGCTGCATTTTCCCAAGGTTGGGGAGGTGGTGGAAATCAAGCCGCACAAATCAAAGGAAAAATAACCGGGCAAATTATCGATTCGCTTACCAATGAACCAGTAGAATTTGCCACCGTCGTTTTGATTAATTCTGAATTTGGGAAACAACTCGATGGAGTGATTACAGATGACAAAGGAAAATTTAAATTCAATAAAGTTGCGCTGAAAGAATATGAAATTGAAGTGTCCTTCATCGGATATGTTCCTCGAAAAGTCAAAGGAGTCAAACTCACCAAAAAGAAACCCGATGTTAGTTTAGGTGATATCTTTCTAATTTCTTCCTCGCTGACTTTGGGTGAAATAGAAGTCACTAGCGAGCGATCACTTATCGAAAATAAAGTAGATAAATTAGTTTATAATGCAGATCAAGATATCACCAATGCAGGAGGAGATGCTTCTGATGTTTTGCGAAAAGTCCCAATGCTTTCTGTTGACTTGGAAGGAAATGTTTCCCTGCGTGGAAGTCAAAATGTGCGGATTTTAATCAATGGAAAACCGTCAGGGATTTTTGCCAACAGCGTTGCCGATGCCCTCAAGTTAATTCCTGCGGATGAAATTAAAAAAGTAGAAGTCATCACCTCACCTTCTGCAAAATATGATGGAGAAGGAAGTGGTGGGATTATCAATATCATCACCAAAAGAAAAGGCGTCGAAGGTTTTAGTGGCTCCGTCAGCACCGCTGTGGGAACACGACAAAATAATGCAGTCGTCAGTTTGAGTGCATCGAGAGGAAGATTCGGCATCAACGGAAGTGCCTCAATTTATTACTCTTGGCCACGAGCTGGAACACTCAGTTTTGATAGCGAACAAACTGAAAATGGATTTACCAACATCCTAGAACAAGCAGGTGAAACCGAAACGAGCCGCATCGGTTTCAATGGAAAATTTGGTGCATACTATGATATCAATGCATACAATAGTATTAATTCTAATATTTCATTCAATGGATTTACGTCTAACTCAGATGGCGAAACGAGCACCACGAATATTTTACCTGCTATTAATTTTAGTGAAATCTATGCACGAACGACTCAAGCGAATGCCCTGTTTAGTGGATTTGATTGGACGACAGATTACAAAAAAACTTATGATAAAAAAGACCAAGAATTAGTCATCGCTTATCAATTGAGTGAAAATACGAATGATAGAAGTTCTGATTTGAATCAAGATGCATCGTTTGCGTTTCCTCAAATTATTGAAGAAAATGTCAATGATGGGAAAAATATCGAACACACCATTCAAGTAGATTACACGCATCCTTTTTCCAAAAAAATAAAAATGGAGGTGGGTGCAAAAACGGTTATTCGAGATATCAAAAGTGATTTTAGTTCCAGAAATATTTTGACGAATGAGATAACGGATAATCGAACCGACGTTTTTAATTATAATCAAGACGTGATGGCGGGCTATCTTTCTTTCAACGCAGAGTTGACTGAAAAATATAGTTTGACTGCGGGCGCTCGATATGAATATACGAATTATGGAGGTGATTTTGATTCAGGAGAGGTGCAAGAGTTTAGTGATAATTATGATAATTTTTTACCAAGCATTATTCTTTCGAGAAAGTTAAAAGGATTTAGTTCGATCAAAGTGAGTTATAATAAAAGAATTCAACGACCAAGTTTATTCTACATTAATCCCTATCCGGAAGTGAGTGATCGTCGAAATACGACTGAGGGGAATCCATTGTTATTACCAGAAATTACGCACCAATTTGATTTGTCGTACAATACTTTTGTCAAAGGAACCGTCCTCTACGCTTCGATATATTATAAATATACGGAGGATGCCATCGAGAGTATTTTGACACCGGTACGAATAAATGATAGTACCATTATTGCAAATACGTCTTTTTCAAATATTGGAACGAGAGAGAATATTGGTCTAAATGTTTTTAGTTCGAAGACCATTAAATTTTGGACGATTCGAGGAAATGTAAATGTGTCGCAATATTCTGGAGAAGGAATTTTGAATGGCGAAAAAGTGAAAGCATCGGCTATTGTTTACAATGCATTTGTTAGTTCTTCCTTCAAACTCAAAAAAGGGTGGAAAGCGGAAATGTGGGGATTTTGGAATTCGCCTCGACAAACTTTGCAAGGATTTAATCCTTCGTTTTCAATGTATAGCGTCGGGGTCAAAAAAGATCTTTGGGACAAAAGAGGAAGTATTGGATTAAATATTATTGATCCATTTAACAAAACTAAAAACTTCAAAACGGAACTCGAAGGTGATAATTTTGCTCAAACGAGTAACTTTGGATTACCTTTCCGAAGCTTTGGAGTTAACTTCAGTTACAAATTTGGTAAGCTAGATTTCAAAGCCAAATCACGAAAAAGTTCCATCAAAAATGATGACCAGAAGCAAGGCGACGCCGATGGCGGCGGTCAAGGTGGAGGTGGTCAAGGCGGCGGCGGAAAGTAAAACGACTTTTCAAGTTGTTCCCCGTAGAATGATTTTCCAAACCATTCATAAAAAAAACCAAAGCGAAATTTTTCACTTTGGTTTTTTTTATGCTAAATTTATTTTTACCTTCAAGTTTCAATTTTTACTGAAAATTACGAACAAAGTGATTTTCTTTTTGTTTTTAATATAAGTAATCAACAAAATATAAATAATGTTTCCAGAAGCATCTATAGATCAACTCAATAAATTTAGTGAAAATACCATGGTGGAAAACCTTGGTATTAAGTTCACTAAAATCGAAAAAGATCAACTTACCGCAACCATGCCTGTCGATCATCGAACCGTTCAACCGATGCGATTATTGCATGGTGGAGCATCAGTTGCCTTGGCAGAAACGATTGGAAGTGTTGCTTCCGTTTTGTTGATAAATGCAAAAACCCACTCGGCTGTCGGAACTGAAATCGGAGCAAGTCATATCAAAAGTGGAAAAGAAGGAACGGTGGTAACTGGCGTTTGTCGAGCTATTCATGTAGGTCGAACTTCACATGTTTGGGAAATAAAAATAACCAATGATCAAGACCAATTAGTTAGCCTAGTTCGGTTCACTACTCGAATTATAGAAAGAAGAAATTAATGAGAAATACGATTAATTCATATTTGGAAAAAAATATTCCGTTTGCACTTTTTAGAGCGCCAAATGAGGCGATGAGGTTTGTGGCGCAGCTAAGTTCATTGGCACCAAATGCTGATTTTGAGGCAACGGGTTTTCATTTTGCTCCTTTTTCCAAAAAAGAAAAAGTGCCTCATTTGGTGATTCAAAATGAGGTAGATGTTTTTTTGGAAAATGGAAATTCGATTCCTAATCCAAGCATTTCCAAACTGACCCCAAATCCGTTTTTCCAAAAAAAATCACGCGAAACTATCGTCGATTTTCCAACCTATAAAAATCATATTCAAGCTTACTTAGATTTCTTTAAAATACAAAAAATACAAAAAGCAATTTATAGTCGAATCAAAAAAACGGAGCTTTCTGAAGATTTTGATTTGGTTACTTTTTTTGAAGAAATCGAAAAAGCATATCCCCGTGCAATGGTTTATGTAGCCAATTTGCCAGGCTATGGATTGTGGGTGGGAGCATCGCCTGAGAAGCTTGTACGCTACAAAAATGGTACAGCCAAAACAGTTGCCCTGGCAGGGACGCAACGTATCTTGGATGAGCAAAATATTGATAAATTAACTTGGGGGGAAAAGGAAATGGAAGAGCATGGAATGGTTGTAGATTATATTTTTAAGGAAATAAAAAGTCACAATTTACAAATTATAGATCGCTCAGAAACGTACACTTCTCAAGCAGGTGTGATGGCACATCTCAAGCAACGATTTGAATTTAAAATTACTAAAGCGCAGTTGCCTCAATTTATTCAAGACTTACATCCAACGCCAGCAGTTTGTGGCTTGCCAAAAGAAAAAGCGTTGGATTTGATTTATAAAACTGAACCTTACGACCGAGAATATTATGCAGGATATTTGGGTATGGTGGAAGAAAATACCATTGACTTTTATGTCAATTTACGTTGCATGAAGATCGAAAAAAATGCTGCATTATTATTTGTCGGTGGCGGAATCACCGCTAATTCAGATGCCAAGAAAGAATGGGAAGAAACAGAGTTGAAAGCAGAAACGTTAACAGTAGTGGGTCGCTTTAGCTGCCCACCAAAAAGAGAGCGCAGCGACTTTTTTGAAAATTCTCAAAAGAACAATCAAACAATAATTCATCACTAAATAATCTCGAACAGCTTAACTCTCATTGAGAAGTCTAATAGACTTGTTACTTTTCTAAGTGATTGATAATCAATGTGTTGGATATTTCTGTTTTTTTGGATAATTCTTAAAAATTGGAATTTAATCCGCTAACAATAATATTACATAAAATATTGAATCTCTCATTTTTATTGGCAAATACATTTTGATTTATTTCTCCAATAAAATAAGGGATTTTTACCTCGACCAATCAGTAATAAGTCTAATGATTATTGTGACTATTAAGTTTTCTTAGATTTTTTTTATCAAAAAAAAATACTGGCAGCTAAACCAGCTACAATGACCACCAACAAAACCACCATATCATCTCTTGCTGAAATTTGCTTCCAAAAAGGCATCACAAAAATCGTCCTTTCTCCTGGTTCCCGAAATTCCCCCATCGCAATCGCCTTCAATCGTCATCCAAAAATTCAATGCTACGTCATCGTTGATGAACGCGCTGCCGCATTTTTTGCACTAGGCATGGCACAGCAAACTCAGCAAGCCGTAGCCATCGCATGCACCTCTGGAAGTGCTTCATTAAATTATGCCCCGGCCATTGTCGAAGCATTTTACCAAAGAATTCCGCTCGTCGTTTTGACCGCGGATCGGCCTGTCGAATGGATTAATCAAGGTGCAGGTCAAACGATTCAACAAAGGGATGTTTTCAAAAATTATATTTTAAAAAGCTACGAACTTACGCAAGCGGCAAAACCCAAAACTGACGATTTATGGTTCAATGATCGACAAATAAATGAAGCGATCAATCTCGCGCATTTTCCAAAAAAAGGACCAGTCCATATTAATATTCCATTGCAAGAACCTCTATATGGTTTGGTAAAAAAAACAACGCACATTCCCAAAATTCAAGAACTCGTTGAAGTTGAAAATACACTTTCTAATTCCGTTTTTGAAAAATTAAGAACAACTTGGGAAGGTTCAAAAAAGAAATTAATCCTCTGCGGATTGATGGAGAAAAATGAACAACTAAATGATATTTTAGAAAAGTTAGACGTTGATCCTTCGGTCACTATTTTAACGGAAACGACAGCCAACCTTTGGAGCGAAAAATTCAATCCTTCCATCGACAGACTAATTACGACCATTGATGAAAAAGAAGAAAAGAAGTTCGTTCCCGAAATTTTAGTAACGCTCGGCGGAGCAATTATTTCCAAAAAAGTAAAAGCACTT
>Ga0209712_10002448_pt1 | contig 15306 bp, 11 predicted proteins | sample ArcOceMetagenome_FD_187443 | JGI IMG/M metagenome (GOLD analysis project Ga0209712, IMG submission 187443) | Marine eukaryotic phytoplankton communities from Arctic Ocean - Arctic Ocean - Greenland ARC118M Metagenome (SPAdes) (version 2) | ecosystem: Environmental > Aquatic > Marine > Oceanic...
TAATCCCACCATTTACTTTCATACTTTAACTTGTTAGCTTCAAAAATATCATAGATTTTTCCTTCATCCGCATTAGCTCCCCAATATCCATATTCTGCAGAATTCGGCCCTTTTATAAAATAATCCATGGTTTTTTGCATCAAATTTTCAGTATCTTCTTCAACTCCATAAAAAGCAATTCTTTCTATACCAGGAGTGTTTCTTTCATTAAACCATTCAAGAGTTGGTGCTCCAACGTAGAAGTCTTGGGTGGTAGGAACCAAATTGCCCTTAAAAAGTATAGGTACTAATTCATCCTTGATAAAACCACAGGCATCTTGAGTAAGAGTGGTGGCTGTAGCTTGGAGGTCTGCATTAAAAGCTAGAAAATCAATAATTTTAAATATTGGATTTCCTGTTACTTCTTTTTTAGGGCCGGCTGTTAAGGCCAAACATGCCTCTTCAGACATAACAAGTAAGTTTGGAGTATTATTAATTATTCTTGCTCCCTGCAATGGAGTAACTTACTGTTACTAATCCACCATAATATCTTTCCTCTTCAGGAAGAAAATTATTAGGATCAAAATCTTTATATAACAATGCATTACTCACTATCCCTCCTTGGCTGTGAGCTATTAAAAAATTTAAATTGGGATCTGTTCCTTCATTTTGACTACTTGCAGCATTATCAATTGATTGTCTCAATTCACTTGCTGCAATTAAGACAGATCCTTGTTCATCATACTCCGTAATTATAGATCTCAATTTTCGAGCTTGAAAACCTCCCTGGTTCCACTCCTTGTGTTCACTAGCATCCGCAGCTTTTTTCCAACTTCCAGAATTTCCACCTAACCCATGAACCCAATAAACAAGTCTTTGATCATTTGGACCAGTTGTATTTGTATTCGGTGTTCCATTTGGATTTAGAATCTCAAAATTAGATAACTTTGTTTTCCCTTGCGGGATAGTACATGTTGGCTGTGCATTTAATGTTAACAATGCAAATAGCATGGTTACGACTAATATTATTTTTTTCATGATTTTTTTTTTAATTTATCTTTTTGTTCCATTCAATGATACCTCTAATCCATTTTCTGTAATCCTGTAATTTTTAAAAGTTTTGATTGTTAATACAGTTCGTTTCTGTCCTGAACTCATAATATCAGCAGTTTGGGTCAACTGAATTGCTTTAACACTATAGTTCTCGTCAATTGGTGAATAGAGCGTTTTTTGACTTTTAAAAGGAATAAGATCTCCTTGAGGTTTTATTTCAACACTTAATCGATCTGTATTTACTATTACTTCACCTTCATTGCTTGAAATAGAAAATTCATTAGCATTGATTTCTTTATACACTTTGCCTTCTTTACTAAATTGAACTATCTCTTCTTTGGTCGGCTTTTTGGGAATAGGAAAGACTCCAAACTGTTTAATATTTTCACTTGGGAAATTCATTGTTAACTCTTCACCACGTTTTGAATCATCATAAACATTTATTTTTTTTCCATTAAAATCATACATTTCTAATCCTCCATTTGTCTTTATTACTTTCCCAACCAAATTCTTAATATCATGCTCACTCTTAGGTTTATCCAATATTGTAGTGGTCAATCTCACTTCATTATTTCTCAATAATTCTGCTTTGAAATGATTGTTTTTAATTTTCTCGCGAGATTGAAGCAGGTCCGTTCTTGAAACTTTACTAACATCACAATCCTCAAAGGAATATGCTGTTTTTATTTCCTCATCGTACTCTACAGTTCGAAGTGAAGTTATTTCGTTATTTAATACAGTAAACGACTGAAACAACATCCCCACAATAGCCAAAGTCAAAAATGACATCATGGATAAATAAACTCGATTTTCGCTTTTTACTTTTTGGAAAAGCTTTTGAAACTTGTTTTTCATAATTAATATTTTTTGTTAAAAATTAAATAACGCCTACTCTATTATGGCTTTTCGGCAATCCGCCTTAGTTTAAATAGCTATTTATATCGTCCAAAATTCAATCAAGAATTTATCTTTAATAATTAATCCGTATAGTTCATCATTGCCACACGTTAGTTCACTCACTATCGGTTTTCTAAATGAGGAAGAATATCTATATTCACAGCACATACAGAAATCATATAATAATCCAGCTCCTCTTCAATTAAATAATCATTCTTTGGAATTAACAACTCAACTTTACTGAGTGCTTGAGAAATTGCTTTTGGAATCAACTTTTCAACTTCCATTACAAAATATTTTTTTTCAAGAAAGTAGATTGACTTCGTTTGTTCATTCATGGAAGATTTATCAAAATAGATTTTTAAGAAATCTCCGTATAAAATTAATGTAGCATTGGCGCATTGTCTTTTTTGTCTAGAAATAAATTTTGGCAAATGACTTGCGCTCATTTTACATATTCCAAAGTTGCGGCAATCTTCATATTTTGGATTCCCAAATCGAATACTTACTTCTACTTGAGTTTGTTTTTTCCCTTTGGGTATTTGAAATTTGAGTTCCTCTTGTGAATTCATTATTCTTTATTTTTCATTTGAAAAATAAAACAAATTTAGAGTAAGTTATTGCTTGAAAAAAGGACAATCAATCATGTTTTGGACACCCTAACTTTTGATGTTTTTCAAAAAAAGCACCCAGTTTAGAAAATAATTTCACAGGTTCAATTTACCAAACTGAATGCTTATGTTCCATTTTGTCAGCCTTTGCCAACAATTAGAATCCGTAGCTTTACATCCGAATTCTGTGTTAAAATAGTTTAGTTTTCAAAAAAATTAGCTTTACATTTTCTACTGCTTGATGTCGTTGCGACATTTATATTTTTTGTTTTTCTTTCGTTGTGATAATACAAAGCTAGTGGGTATCTTGCGAGTATAAAAGGACAGTTGAACTGATTTTGGACACCCTAACTTTTCAATCTTTCTTTTTCAAAAAAATATTTAAGCATGAATCTTTTGGTCAAAAACAATTTGGATAAATCATCTTTTTATCCAAAAAATTCACACTTAAATATTGATAGTCAAAAGTTGCATTTACTCGTTTGTAAATGCTTTTGAGAGATTATAGGATTACATCATCAGTTATAATCTCTTGGTATTGTTCCTGTTGTTCGCTTGAAGCATTATTATAATCAGCAGGAGTATCGATAAGGCCTAAGTTCATCAATAAGGCAATAATTAAAGTTAACATAGCTTAAAATTTTTGTTGTTTGTAAAAGTTTAGTTTTAATTTCTATGTCAAAGATAGCTGGAGGTAGGCATAACAAAAAGGACAGTTATCACAGTTTTGGACAACCTAAAATTATTTATTTCTACACCCCACAAAAACATAAAATACTCACAATCAACCACTTACAACTACAATCTTTCTATAACACACACAAACGCGCCTCATAAAATGGAACAATTAAAAGAGCTAGTCTATATATTATCTTTAAATAAAACCAAGAAAATCCGCCAATATGGATTCCTTCAAGACGAGACGGGAAGGTTATTGGAATTTTATATTGGCTTAGTCAACGAAGCATGGAATACCGATGAAGAAGCGGCACAAGCATTATTAAATGTAGATGCAAAACACAAAACTTATCGACGATTAAGAAACAGCTTAAAAGAAGAACTATTAAATGCTTTTCTTTTTTTGGATTTTGATAATAGTAATCATTCCGATATACAAAAGGCGCATCACGACTGTTATAAAGATTGGACTCAAATTTCCATTTTAGCAAGTCTAGCAGCTAAAAAAACGTCTACCTCTTTAGCTAAACAAATTTTAAAAAAAGGAATTGAATATGACCTAACCTTTATCATAATAGAATCAGCTAGAATGTTAAGAAGAACTAATGCTTCATATATTGGAAATGAAAAAGACCATGAATATTACTCCTCTATCATAAAAAATTATTCAAATGTATTATCATTAGAAATTCAAGCGGAGGAAGTATATACTTCATTCATTAGGCATTATGCATTATGCACGATCAAAAGCCACTCAAAAACATTTGTTCGGCATTTATAAAAAAGACTATGAAGATATTATGCCTCAATTAGGGAAAATAGAATCTTACGTTTTTCACATCTATGGATATATGTCAGGTGTGACACTTTATATGAGCATCAATGACTTTAAAACTACTGCTGAAATTTGCCGTTCAGGCATCACCTATTTTGAAAATAAATCCTATAATCACAAAGCAGCTCAACTCTCTTTTCTTTATCAATTAGTCGTTTGTTCGATGCAGCTAGGAAATTATGAAGAAGGCAAAGCTGCCATTGAAAAGTGTTACCTATTAGCAAAAATTGGAACACATGATTGGTTCCGAACGCTTGAAAATCACTTCCTCCTCTGCCTCTACACTTCGGAAAATTCTAAAGCATGGGAACTTTTCCAAACTGCAAAAAATGCAAAAGGTTTTAAGCACCTACTTCCCGCGGTGCAAGAAAGATGGATCTTACATGAAGCATACATTCACTTTTTGGTAGAAATTGGAAAAGCAGGCGAAAATATAAAATCTGATAAAAAATTTAAAGTCAGTAAATTTTTAAATGAAGTAGCGCCTGCTTTTTCACAAGACAAACGGGGACTCAATATTCCTATCTTAATCATCCAAGTCTTATTCCTTTGGAATCATAAAAAATTTGATGATGCCTACCAACGCATTGAAGCCTTGTCAAAATACAACTCTCGCCACCTCAAAAAAGAAGATGATTCCTATCGTACCACCTGCTTTATCAAAATGCTAGAAGTTTCTGCCAAATATGGTTTCCAACCGGAGGAAACTAAAACCAATGCATCGGAATACTTTGAATTGATGAATGAAGCTGAAATCGTTTTTGCCAACCAATCCGCTGAAATTGAATATATTCCTTACCATTTTTTATGGAAATATGGAATGCAAGTATTAGATCGAGTAATTCCAAATTAAAAATCTTAATGCTGGTGATCGTGATCGTGCTTCATCTCTTGTTTCACAAATTGGATAGGCGTAAACGGTATCTTTTCAATCTCCATCGAATTTTTAGAAATCAATATTTTCTGTCCCATTTCAACCTTACTATAAGAGGTATATTCATTTTTTTTATCTGGCCATTTTACAGAAAGATTAATAATCGATTTTGCTTTACCTAGACCAATTTCTTGTTGAAGACTATTGCTTCCAAAACTTGCTCCTGAAGTTACTGTCGAATAAATATGGCGAGTACGACCATCTTCCATTTCTACTTCTATATTAATCCGAGCTCCCTTGGCTGATTTGTTAATAGTATTATCTCCTGTCAATTGAATCGTTATCCATTTGTTTTCCTTGTTTCCAGGGTTTTCATAAAATACATTTTGAAATACATCTCCTGAATATGCTCCACCAATGACTGAGTAAATATCTTGGTCGCCATCATTATCAAAATCAGCAAAGCTCACTCCATGTCCTTTTTGTAAAATTCCAAATCGCCCTGAAGTAGTTACATCTTGAAAATCTTTTCCCTCATTATTTCGAAAAACTCGATTGGGAACAATCGCTCGATAATCAGGTGCTCCCGTCCCTAAATAAAAATCAAGAAATCCATCGTTATCCAAGTCTCCATAATTACATCCCATCGAATGAACTGCTTTATCAAGTTTTACTTGCTTAGTTATATCTTGAAATTTTTCATCCCCTAAATTTTTAAAAAGCCTCGGATGTTCTCCTTGAAAAGGTTCCCCTAAGTAACCTGAAAGCACTTCCGATGCCTGTCTTTTAAATGCATAATCATCAAATGAAGCAACATAAATATCTTCCAAACCATCATTATCAAAATCAAAAAACCAAGTAGCAAAACTTTGAAGAGGCAATTCTACGCCTGCTTTCTTTGAGATATTTTCAAATTTCCATGCTCTCGCATTTTCTCCTCCTCTATTCACAAATAAAAAATTTGTACCACTCATACTACTGATGTAAAGATCAGGCAAGTTATCATTATTGATATCGCCACTATTTACTCCTTTAGCATAGGTTTCTAAATCTAGACCAATTTCTTTTGCGATATCTGTAAATGTTCCATCTCCATTATTTAGGAAAAATTCACAGGGATGTGATTCTTTTTCATTTGAAGTTTCATTGCCAATGAACAAATCTAAATCTCCATCCAAATCAAAGTCTAACCAGGTAGCCGTTTGAGTAGGATGTACGCTGTACAATCCAGCAGCAATCGTAACATCATCGAAGGTTCCATCTCCATTGTTTTTAAATAATGAATTAGGTTGAGTTCCCATTTCAGTAAGAGGATGCCATGCTCCACGGATAATTAAAAAATCAAGATGTCCATCATTATTATAATCCGCTTGCCGTAAATTCAAACCTCCTGTAACACCTTTCAATCCAGCCGTTTCAGATTTATCAATAAAAGATCCCTTCCCATCATTTATAAAAAAACGAATTTGATCTTTCATTCCCCATGAGGATGCAAGAATATCAATAAACCCATCTCCATTAAAATCATCTGTAATTATCCCTCCTGATAAATCATTAATATCCAGTCCAATTGACATAGCAATATTGGGAAATTCTGGTAAGTCATAATCAGATTTAATTTGCTTCGGTTGAAGTAAATATTCGGCAGGAACTCCTTCTGGATATTCGCCTAAAGTCATATAAGCAATGTTGATTAACCAACGACTTTCAAGATCATTAGGAAATACTTTTAAGATTTTTTTGTAGAGATCAATTGCCTTTTCGGAGCCTTCTCGATTGGAATGAACCCCTTTTCCTTTAATTGGAAAAACACATGATTCAGCAGAGTGATTTAGGATACAATTATCTTGCTCTCCTTTTCGAAGCCAAGCAATTGCTAAAGCATCATATAGTTGTTTAGAATTTGGAGTAAGTGTGGCAAATTAGGGGAATTTATCTTTGGCTTCTTGGATAATTCCCAATGCTTTTTCAGTTTCCCCAGCATTAAGGCAGACTAAACCAAATTTGATATAAAGCTGCCAATCCATTTGATTACTTTGACGTAATTCATTTATTTTTTTTTCAATTAAATCTGCCGACTCAACTGAAGCATATGGATGTTTCCAAAAATTTGTCTTTGAATAAATGATTGAAAGACTGTCAATCATTTGTTGTGTACCTGAAGCTAAGTAGCTTAATTCCTTCTCTTTAATTTCTTCTTTTTTTGTGTTTTTCCCACACGAAAAAAAGATGATAAGAAGAAGCATTATCCGCATCTTATTCATTATAAAAGTTTCTTTAAAATTTGATAGGGTAAAAAAAATTAGTTTTTACTTTATATTTTTTTTTTGCAAAGTTCTTTAAAATTTCATATTAATTGTCTAAAATTTTAAAAAACTTTGCTCATTCTACTACAGTACTCTCTGACGTTTGTAAACTTGCATTCCAAAATTATTAATTGAACAACTTTACTTTCAATAATTTTAGGTCAAATTTTTTATTAAGAAATCACCGTCAACCAATTCTACCTAGCAATAGAGAATTTTAATCTCGACACCTCAATAAAGAAGATCATACCTATCGAACGGTCAATTTTATCAAAATGTTAGAGGTTTCGTCCAAATATGACTTTCAGCCTGATGACACTAAAAAGAATGCAACTGAATGCTTCGATTTATTAACAGAGAATAAAATCGTTTTCGTCAACCAACCAACTAAAATTGAATATATCCCTATCCTCTTTTATGGGAATATAGCTTGGAAGTACTTAATTTAGTTTATTCCAAATAAATTGTCAAAAAACCCACTTGTCCAACCCTGTTTTTTAGTCCAATCTTCTAAAACCTCTATTTTTCAAGCATTTTAACATAATTTAACAAAGCTGTCCAAGCTTTGTCTCACCCCTGTCATAGCCTTGTCCATATCAGATTCTTGGGAAATTCAGTTATAACTCTGAAATTTACATTATGAATGAGGGACAACGAATTAAGCGATGAAGAGGAAGAAAATAATTCATAAAAAGTATACCAAATCTTAGATAAAGTTTTAAGATTCAAAAAATAGAGTTTTAGTTAGGTTTTTACAAAGCATGGAGAATTATAGTTTTATGGCAAAAAAAACATAACCAGTTGAAAGCCACATAAAAGAATTCATTTAAGAATTCATTTAAGAATGTATTCATTTTTATAACAACACTCGTTCAAAACTTTTCTCCATGCTTCTTTGACAAACAACTTCCGAAAATGTTCGGAATCAAGAATATAGGATTTTAGTTAGGTTTTTCCTCGGTTGTGGAATCGAGCTTTTGCCAATCTATCGTTATCAAAAAATTTATTCCACTTCCGTATTTGACATCAACTTCCGATTACGTTCGGAATCAAGAATATAGGATTTTAGTTAGGTTTTTTTCTCGGTCGTGGGAGGCTTTTTTATAACTATGAATAATCATAAAAAATGTTTCCCCGCCGTATTTGACACAATTTCCGATTACGTTCGGAATCAAGAATATAGGGTTTTAGTTAGGTTTTTTTTCGGTTGTGGAATCGAGCTTTTGGCAATCTATCATTATCAAAAAATTTATTCCACTTCCGTATTTGACATCAACTTCCGATTACGTTCGGAATCAAGAATATAGGGTTTTAGTTAGGTTTTTTTTCGGTGTGGAATTTTCATCTTGACAACCTATCGGTAGCAAAATATTATTCCACTCCGTATTTGACATCAACTTCCGATAATGTTCGGAATCAAGAATATAGGGTTTTAGTTAGGTTTTTTCTCGGTGTGGAATTTTTATCTTGACAACCTATCGGTAGCAAAATATTATTCCACTCCGTATTTGACAATTTCAAAGTGCAAACAAACGAGCTTTCACTTTTCCAAAATACAATGAGTTCGTTTTTTAATGGTGAATGGTTAACACCTCACAGAATTAACCGTTTTTTTCCAAAACCGATACTTAGAAGGGCTATCCCAAAACAAACAGACGCATTACCTCAAAACCGAAAAGAGGATTTTTCAAACTTTCACAAAGGTGAAAATTGAAACCTCCTCACACTTTAAAACAACACCCGTCTATACACTCCAATAGACAACACCATGAAAAAGCAAGGAGGGCGATATTCCCAAAAACGTTGCTGGTTTATCCCAAATCCGTTTCGGGGTTATTAATTAAAACGCTAGAAATCTTTTCCCAAAGACCGTTAGAGTTTCCATAACTAACCACTATGTTGCTCCCTTGCCTTTCAAAATTTTGAAGTGAGAATTAAAAAGACTAGAGTAATAAGTTGTACTTTTTTTTATAAAAAGATCTTAAAGATCGTGTGATAGGTTGTTTGTCCTGGCGGTTTTATTCTGATTTTTGGAATAATCTGTCAGGATTTTTTTTTGAAAAAAACTCAACTCAAATGGTACTCTCTGACTACTAATTTTCTCCAATCCAAATATCCTTTGACCGCCAAAATAGTATTGACTATAAACAAAAGCATAAATAGATAAGCTCCTACCGCCCAATACATATAGACATAAATAATATCGACGATAATCCAATAAATCCAATTCCCAATCTTTTTTTGAATGGTCATAAAGGTGGCAAAAATTGCAAAAGCAGTCGTAAAAGCATCCAGATAAGTTTTCTGCGCAGGGGTATATTTATCAAACAAATATCCTAATAAAAAAGTCAATGCCACTCCAGTTACAATAATTATAATATGCTGACTAGCAGATAATTGCGTTACATGTAATTGCTTTTTCCCTGCACTTCCAAATCTCCATTGATAGATTCCCACAAATCCCATGACCACATAAAAGACATTCAAAATCGCATCAATATAATAATCATATAAAGTATACGTTACCCATGCCCAAAGCCCACAACTGAGTATTCCCCAGAACCAACACCACACATTTTCTTTGATCGCTAAAATGATATAAATGAATCCAAAAATAGTTGCTAAAACTTCAGCCCAATGTAAATTTTGCGCAGCTTGAATAACGTTTGAATAAAAATCAGACATGCAATTTTGTGTTAAATTTAAAATGAAAAATTATCCCCACTTGTTGGTCGATCAGTTATTAGGTTTTTTATTAAAAATGGGCTGTACCAAAAACTGCAATGAATATTTTTTTGCAAATAATTTAAATTCATCATGCGTATGCGCTCCCCAACTATCATCACCTCCAATTCCCATCTGCCCAAAATCGACGTGCAAAGTAATAAAATCTTTTGGAATCAAGTCGTAAGTATGCTTAAATGGTTTTTCAAAATTACCCAAATCAAAATCATCCGTCGTATATTTTTGTGCAGAAAAATCAAATAATGGTTGCCCTATTATTCTTAATCCAATGCCTTCCGAATTGGTCAACATCAACCAACGATTTTCTGTTTTGTTTCCATTTTCTTGCGGGCGAATATAAGGATGATATTGCTCCGTAATTGTATTGTTATAAATTCCGACGAACGAGCTCATTTTTCTATCTGAATAATTTTCATGAGGCCCTCGGCCGTACCATTTTACGTTTTTAAATTGAAGCGGCAATTCCATCGTCACTCCAAACCGAGGTAATTCGGGCAATTTTTTTCCATCATTTTCAAAAGGCAAAAACTGGCCAACTACTTCAATCTCTCCATTTCCAAAAACTCGATAACTAAGTTCATATTTCAACTCCACAGAAGGCAGACTAAAAACAGTTTTTAATAAAATTTCTTGATCAGAAACTACTGTGGCAATTACTGACTCCACTCCCCTATTTTTGCTCGCCTCTTTCCAATCTTTTAATCGAAGCATCATCAAATTGCCTAAATCATTATCAACCGGTGCTCGCCAAAAATTAGGTTTTGCTCCTTTTTGTAACAATACATTTCCGTGGAAAACATATTGCTCTAACAGTCCTGTCTCTTTCGAAAACTCAATCAAAAGATCTTTTCCCTCAATTTTGTAAATGTTTTGTTTTTCCTTTAAAGTCAAGGACTCCAGCTCCTCACTCGAAGAAGAAATGACTTCTCTATTTTTTGACAATTGAAATTGTTCTTTAGCAATTTCGTGATTCGCAGGAATCATCGGCTGAGCCTCTTTTGTCAAAAAACAAAAATTCAAAAAGTATTCTTTTTCGCTATTTTTCTTAAGATCGGTAGGGATTTCTATTTCTTCAAAAGCTTGCGGAGCAACCTCCAAATCGTCCAAATCATAAGTCCAACTTAGGTCTCCATCAATCATAAAGTCTACTCGTAACAATACATTTGCAAGATTAGAAAAATCAAATAAATTATGAATCCGAAACATTCCTTTTTCTATATCTATCGCTTCCACTTTTATATTTTGATGCACTTTTTTCACCTCCAAAAGAGCAGGATGAATCGATCGATTGGGAAAGACTAAACCATTAATACAAAAATTATTATCACTTGGCACATCATCACCTCCGAAGTCTCCACCATATTTCCAATACTCCTCTCCATCTTCGGTTTTGGCCAAAATCCCTTGGTCTTGCCAATCCCAAATAAAACCTCCTTGCAGGTTGGGAAATCGCTCCATCGCATCCCAATATTTTTGCAAATTCCCCACACTATTCCCCATCGCATGAGCGTACTCACACATGATCAGCGGCCGATCATTGGTGCGTTCCGCATATTCGATGATGGTTTCTATGCTCGGATACATTGGGCAAACGATGTCGGTATTTTTTGCTTCTCCTGCTTGTTCATATTGCACCGGTCGAGAGTCGTCTCTTTGTTTTACCCACTCGTAGGCGGCCTGCATATTTTGTCCATTGCCAGCTTCATTCCCCAAAGACCAAGTGATGATGCAAGCATGATTTTTAGTTCGTTCCAACATCCGTTTCACCCGATCCAAATGCGCTGCTTCCCAGTTGGGCAAAGCAGAAGTATGTGCTTCCACATCATATGGTTGTGAAAAACAAGACCCCATTCCATGTGCTTCAATATTCGCCTCATCGACTACGTACAAACCATATTCATCACACAACTCATACCACCTCGCATGATTCGGATAATGACTAGCACGCACCGCATTAAAATTATATTGCTTCAATAATTTAATGTCCTCCAACATATCTTTTTCCGTAATTACATGGCCATTCACTTCATCATGTTCATGTCGGTTGACCCCTTTAATCGTGATCGCTTTTCCATTGACGAGGAGCTGGGCATTTTTGATTTCAAGTTTTCTAAAACCGACTTTGCAGCCGACCATTTGAATGACTTTATTATTTTCATCTCTCAACACCAAAGTCAAATTATAAAGGTTGGGCGTTTCTGCCGTCCACTTTTTTGGATTTTTTATTTTATCCTTAAAAGAAATAACCATATTCGTGTCTACCTGAAAATCAAAATTTTGCGTACTTACTTCCACCAATATTTTATCCTCATCGTACAATTGACATTCAACTAAATATGGCTTTTTACTATTTTCCAAACCAAAATTTTCTACCTCCACTTCAACTTTTAACCATGCATTTTCATAGTTTTCATCCAAATCCGTTTTTACAAAAAAATCACGAATATGCGTTTTTGGTGTAACCCACAAATATACTTCCCGTTCCATTCCGCTCAGTCTCCAAAAATCTTGACACTCCAAATATGCACCATCCGACCAACGATAAATTTCTACCGAAATCGTATTTTCTCCTTTTTGTAAATGTTTTGTTAGATTAAATTCAACTGGTGTTTTTGAATCTTGATTATAACCGATAAATTCTCCATTGAGCCAAAAGTAAGCGGCAGATTTTACTGCTCCGAATTGAATGAAAATCTCCTTCTCCTCCCAATCTGCTGGAATCGTAAATGATTTCTTGTAGGAACCAACTGGATTATAATCATGCGGAATATATGGTGGATTTTTGGGAAAAGGATATCGATCATTCACATAAATGGGGATGCCGTAACCTTGCAATTCCCAATTTGCAGGCACCTCGATTTCATCCCAACTGGAAACATCAAAATCATTTTTATAAAAATTCTTTGGTCGATCAGCTGGCTTTTTCACCCAATGGAATTTCCATTTTCCATTAAGCGACTTTACCCATTTAGAATTAGATTTTCGGGAATTATCCGCAGTAAAATATTCCACCACATTCAAGGAAGAAATGAAATTTGCATGAGGTTTAATTTGTCCTAAATTAAATATTTCAGGATTTTCCCAAAATGGATTTTCATCATCAAAGACTATATTCTTGTTAATTGCTTGAGCCATATTTTTACCTATTGAAATGTTTTTACATCAATCTCGAAATTACTGAAATCTAAGATAATTTACTCAAAAAAAGGGCAGGTTTTGAAGATTTCTAAAAAATGGCATTTTTTTCGTATTAAGAAATACAATATATCTATTCGATTACATCTCAACTATTTTTTTTATGAAAAACAATAAAAACGCTTTAGCGAAACTGAGCGCCAAACCAAAAAACAAAAAGGTACTAGTTCAACAAAACTGGGCTAAATTAGAGAAATGGATCAGCGTAAAAGGGCTAAAAGTTGTTTTAATTTTGGAAGGCGATGAAAATAAAACTGCCAAGAATTTTATTAAAAAATTAAATAATTGGTCTATTAATAAAAGCATTGTCCGAAGAGTGAACATGAAAAAAGTAATTTCAAAAAAAGAATCTTCTTATTTTGAACCAATCATTTCCAATCTTCCAAAGAATGGTCAATTAACTATTTTTGAAAATTGTTGGTATCAGAAATCTATCAAAAAGTCTCAATTAGGGAAATGGGACACTACCTTGTGGAGTCATTTTTTAGAGAAAGAAAACATGCTAAATCAAGCAAATTATATCATCATAAAGTTTGCTTTAAAAAATCAAACGGCAACGAGCCTTTCTCCTATTTTTGATATTTTGAAAAAAACGGAAAATGCAAAAAACTCATTTTCTTATTTTAATTGTTTGGAAAAAAAATCAGAGCCTTATAAATTAATTCAACATTTGATCAATCAATTCCCACATCAAGATTTAACTTTTCCGCATCGTTCTATTCCATTTAAAATTTTAAAAAAAAGAGCCTATAATTCACATTGCGCAACGGTGGATAAAAATGTAATTCCTTTGACTGCAACTGATTCTGATTTCCCAATTGCTCCTGAAATCAGACAAGCCATTAATGATTATTCTGCTTTCGGAGTTTTCCCAGATGAAACAAAAGAAGGATTACCTGAACTCAAAAAAGCAGCAAGTAAAGTTTTAAAAAACAGGAAAGAAATTGAATGTGCACCTGAATTAATCTTGCCAACTAACGGAACAGTTTCTTCGATCCACACCATTGCAAAATTCGCATTGGAACCAGGGGATGAAGCAATCATTTTCGCCCCTGTAGATTTTTTATTTCAACAAGCTGTAGAAGCTGCTGGTGGGAAAATTATTAGCATTGCAATAGATAAAAAAACTGGAACAATTGACACTAAAGAATTTATCAATGCGGTTTCCAAAAAAACAAAAATGATTTGTTTGTGCAATCCACACCATCCGATGGGAAAAGTTTTCTCTCGGGAGGAGTTGTTATTTATTGGCTCGCTGGCCGTCAAGCATCAACTTTGGATTATGAATAATGAGACCTGGTCAGACATTGTTTTTCCAGAATATCAACATATCAATATTGCTTCGTTGCATCCGAAAGTTGCAGCACGCACCATTTCAGTCTATAGTTTTTCTAAAGCTTTTGGATTGGCAGGACTTCGAGTTGGATTTATTGCTACACCGTCGAAATTGGTTTTTGATAAAATTTTACAAACTTCAATAACGTATACTAATGCTGGAGAAGTGAGTACTTTAAGTCAAGTTGCAGCAACTGCTGCTTATGAAAGTTGCTGGTATTGGGTCGATGCATTTTTAGATCATTTGACCAAAGTGCGAGACTATTGCGTAGAGCGATTGAACAAAATGCCGGGGGTAGAATGTCTAACGCCACAAGGAACTTATTTACTTTTCCCTAATATAGGAAGCTTTGATTTGTCTAGCGAAGAGATGGCATTGTATCTTTTGGAAAATGCAAAAGTAGCTGTTGCCCCAGATTCCTCTAAATGGTTGGAGACAGGAGTTGAAGGACATATTCGGATTTGTTTTTCTACCTCGATGGAACTGATGACAGAGGCGATGGATCGAATAGAAATTGCTTTGGAAAAATTATACAAAGAACGTCAAGCCAAAATGGAGGAGATTTATTTTAAAAATTTCGATCCTGAAAAAGTAATTTTCCAATAAGACGGTTCCCCAAGATCCTTCGTCACAATCATATAAAAAACAACCATGCTATCACCAGCATAGGAATGCGAACTAAATAGATTCAGAATTTCCACTACTTCTTTTGTCCTTATTTTCCCCTTTGAAATCAATCATTTATCCAGATAAACTCATGCTTTCAAAGCAAAAACTAAGAACAAAATAAGCGACCG
>Ga0209712_10002449_pt1 | contig 15302 bp, 19 predicted proteins | sample ArcOceMetagenome_FD_187443 | JGI IMG/M metagenome (GOLD analysis project Ga0209712, IMG submission 187443) | Marine eukaryotic phytoplankton communities from Arctic Ocean - Arctic Ocean - Greenland ARC118M Metagenome (SPAdes) (version 2) | ecosystem: Environmental > Aquatic > Marine > Oceanic...
TGAAAGACAATCAATCAATCCTTCTTGGCCTTGCCATCGTCTTCGGTATCAAACTTGCCACTCTCGAATCTCCTGTACAAAGCCTCAACTTCATACTGCAGACCATACTCATCAAACATTCCCTCCTTATCAAAGAACTGCCCTACACTCCACTCTTGCTTGACGAAAGAACTCTTCTCCATATCCTGAAACTCAATCCTGACGGTATAAAACTCTGAAAACTTGGGAAAGATGGATCTAACTCTCAACCCATACTTTAGCAAATTAGGATTCTTTTTCAAATTATCTTTTGAGGCGAACCCACTTTCCACGGCCTTGGTGATGAGGATACAATCTTTATCTACAAAAGTTTGAATCAACTGCAGAACTCCACTCAGCATAAAGTAAAGCGCGCAACAGCTTCCGAGCACCGGCCGACTTTCAGGAAAGGGCATGGGCGAGAACTGAGCAATCATTGCAAAGATGCATGCAATGGCCATCAAGATTAGTTTGAGATTGTTGAGTTTGTGATCTTCTCCAAGGCCAATGTTTTTGGACCGGGGATCGTGGCCTTCAAGTGTGTTTTCCGATAGAAATGTGTTGGCTACGGTTTCATCGAGGATTTGCTTTAGTTTGATAATGTCGCCTGTGTCTACCTGGAGGAGAACTACTTCTTCCTCCTCTGTGATGTTGGAGTTGTTGGTCTTTTCTGATTTAGACATGTTGAATGATCAGAGGAATAGATAATAGATAGAAGGGCTATGGTGGATTGATGTGTCGCCGCTGTGGCTGCTGTGGCTGCTGTGCTGCTTGCTAGCTTGCTTGTTAACTTCTCGCTGTTTGATGTTGTTGCTGTTATTTTGGTCAGCTACAGGTGGAGAAGAATAAGAGAGAAAGGGAGAGAGAAGAGAGAGTCATTTTGAAAACTTGGTATCTTCTCTTTAGGATTTACAGTAGGTACATTGTTAACATACTTGTATTCACCACAGAGGTTTACAGCCTAATCACAAAGTCATATTTTGCCGTCCAGGTCATTTTCAATTTCCTTTGTTGACAACGCTCCACCCAGGTCACCCAGGTCACCAATGAGACATACGACACCCGACACGGAGTAATCTGCTGGAAGTGCGACTCGAGCAGCGGAGCAGCGCCAGCCCGATGCAATTGTTGGCATCATCACAGTCATTGAAGTCCGTGAACAGATGAATGGATAGGGCCCTTTTTATATATTATTTCAATTTCTTTCAGCGTCATCCAGGGGTCATCCAGTGTCCATTATTAAACCAAGCGGTGGATAAAAACTAAAAACCGTACATTTCTGTGAGCTTCCTATCCCCCATAGTCCCACATGTGCAAAATTACTCAAGCAAGCGCATCACCCTCACCTGGATCACCAGCTTCAGTACCATCGCAACAACAACAAAATATCAATAGAATGCGGGTATCAAGATCAAACGATGATTTGATGGCCTTGAAACAAGAGATTGAAAGGGAACTAGAACTCAACAATGATTTCGACGGACCTCCAGCAACTAAATATGCTCTCTGGGAAATGCTTTCTCCGAGACAGCAGTTCGCTGGACTTACTGCTACCATGTTCCTCTTCTTTGGTATTCATAACGTTCTACAAGAGGCCATGATGAAAGTCCCGGGATTTAATGGTGTTATGCTTTCATACATGGAGGTAGTAGGGTAAGCACACAATTGAATCTAGTGCAGTCATTGTGTCTTTTTCTGGGATTTTAGTACTCACACTCAAGCTTCTTCCTTGCCATGCCATTCCATTCCAATTCCAATTCCACAGAGTTACAACTTGTTCTTACATTGAACGAAAACACATTGCAAAAGAAACAGGGCGGGTGGCTCCTCTCGCTGCATACCCACTTTTGACCCTCTGCCTCCTGGCATCTTCCACCCTATCCAATATCTCACTCAACTACATTAACTTCCCGACAAAAGTTGTCTTTCGTTCGTGTAAACTTATCCCAACAATGATCATTGCTACAATTATCAATAAACGCGTCTTCAAAAAATACGAATATGCATCAGCCATGTCCATCTCTCTTGGATTGGTTATTTTTGCCGCAGTTGACTGGAAATTGACTCCATCATTCAATCCCATTGGATTGATTCTTGTGTCATTCAGTGTTGTTGCAGATGCGATACTGCCAAATGCACAAGAAAGGTTGTTTGGTCAGGGATCATCAAGATTAGAAGTTACATTGTACACAAACTTCTTCACATTGGTCGCCATGACTGTGACAACCTTGGCAAGCGGTGATCTGGTACGGGTCATTCAGCTTGCTCTCACAACTGAAACGAATTTGGTCACATATATGGTGGTTTATACCCTCATTTCATACATTGCCATTTCTTCATTCATGATGATTGTGAAGAAGTATGGAGGTGTCACCGCAGTCTTGTTGAGTACGGCGAGAAAATCCATGACATTAATCCTTAGTTTCATACTTTTTCCGAAAGCGTTTTCGTGGTATTACGCGCTTGGAGCTTGCTTGGTGCTCGGCGGACTTTTGGCAGTGAGCTTGAAAAAACAGTATTCCAAGACATCGTCCAAAGACGGCAACCCTTCGAGCAGCGAGATGAAGCCTCTCACGGAATCACGTAGAATTGACGACGACGACATCGAATCAGGCAATGACCAACCAAGAGCAATTCATCAGTAATGCACACATTTAAAAGATATACCAAGGCATCGTCCAAAGACGGCAGCCCTTCGTTCAGCGAAATGAATCCTCTCACGCAAGCACGTAGAATTGACGACGACGACGACGACATCGAATCAGGCAATGCCAAGAGCAAAGCAGCAGTGATGTACACATTTAAAAGATATACACTTACAGCTAGTTTAAAACAAACTTATCCGTTCTTTGTAAAATTATAAAAAGTATTACCCTAGATTCTTCAAGCCGATACATTTCAAGTGGTTTCCATGTCCCCAAAGTTTGAAACTCTCTTACCTACTTGCATACGAAACATTCTTTGTCGCCTTTCCAAGCTCGACCTGATTCACTCTTTTTGCAAAACGTAACGAGCATAGACTTTCATTGCTACTTTCAGAAGTGGGGCTCAAGTTCACAAACATTAACGCCTTTCCATCACCACTAAGGCAGTCTTGAAGGAGATACGTGAGCTTTGAGTTTCTGAATGGCACGTGCGAGGAACCGTTGGACAGGGCGGTGAAGACATCGCCTAAGCAACTGAGACTCTTGTTGATGGATTGCGTTTCCTTGAGACGTTTCGCATCACTGCCTGCACCACTTCGATCTAATCTCTCACTCCCTGCAAGATCACAAAGATTCAAAGCTCCTTCAACGATAGTTCCATCATCCTCATTTACTCCATTGAGGTGCAGCATAAAGACAGAGTGACTTCTGGAACTAACAGCATTCATCTTTGTAGAAGCTACAGATCTCGCACGGGATGCAGACGCCATTAGCTTCTTCAGGCATCGCATTCCCTCCTGTGCATCATCAGTGTCAATATGGATCTTTCTCAAGCCAGCAACGTAACTCTTTCCATCGCGTTCACGTTTAATTGAAAGTTTGCTTTGACTCTGGTTTTGGTTACGAGTAGCCATACCAGAAGACGTGGAAACGACGCCCTCGCTCATATTCACCAAGAGATCCTTTAACTCTTCATTGTAGATTTCCAAGAAGCTTGCTGTCATTGTAAATCTCCACTTTTGCTTTTGCATTGACTTTGCCTGACCCAAAATTTGTTCGACAGCTCTTGGAATGATTCCTCGCATTGCACCAGATCCACTGCCTTGCATAGTATGTGTTTTTCCCGAACCGGTTTGTCCATACGAGAACAAGCATACATGGTATCCGTCCAAAGCACTCTGGACAAATTCGGAAACCTCGTCAAATACTGGTTCTTGACCTGCAGAAGGAGCAAAGATCTTGTCAAACTTGAAATCGTGCGTTTTGGATTTGCTTTCAATGGATAGATTTTCACCATCCGGATGTATATCGAGAGACGAAGTGATGCAGCCATTATCACCTGGAAGGAATGGTCTCGTCCGGACAAAAACTCTAATATTACCTCGCAGCTCTTGAATAGTATTGTGCATATCTCGCCTAATTTGTTCACCCTTTAGAACTTCAGCCTCGAGTTGCTCAATCCTACGGTCTCTCTCTTCAATTCGAGCCCTCAATACAGCATCATCCTCTCCGTCTGCGGACAAGTCTGCACTATCAACATTAGTGGCAGCTCTACTCTTTAAAACGCTCATATCAAACAGCATCCTTTCCTTTTCTAATTGCCACTCCTGTTCTTTCTTCTCCATCTCGAACTTGCTTTGAGACCTAAGTGACGCAAGTTCACCCGCAGTCGCATTCAGCAGAGCCAAAGTAGCAGTATGCTCTTTGGACAGTTCTTCTAATTGAATCTCTGCTTCTCCATTAGACTCTTCACGCGCCTGAAGCAAGTCATACTCTTCTTGGAGATCATCAAAATCTCTCATGAGTGCAGACATTTCCATATTCGTCGCGTTAATTTCACTTTCAATGGAAACTTTTTCAAGTCTAAGAGCCTTGATTTCCTCCTCGGCAGCAACCAATTTCTCCTTATATTCCTCCTTCTCGCGATCATTCTGCAACCTCCTACTCCAATTATCATGCTCGCCTGTACCATTCTCAGCAGAACCAAGTGTCTGTTTCCGGATTTCCAAACGTAGGCGACGATTCTCTTCTTGAATCTCCTCCAATTCATTCTCCACGCTCTTGTACCTCTCCGTCTCTTCCTTTGACGAAGATTTGAGCACATAAATTTCTTGTTCATATTTCGTCTGATCTTTCATCCATTGATCTTCCTTTTGACGAAGACGTGCTTCAAGAGGCGCTTTGGACATGGACAAAGCCATCTTCTCCTTCTCTAGCTCCTGAATACGTCTTTCCATGAGTATCATTCTCGACTTAAGACCCGGTTGATCAGCATCATCAATATCAGCAGATAGGTTCATGATACTACTCTTAACTTGGGCAGAATTCGCCTTGGTTTCATTCTCCCGAGGACTGGGACTGGCGGCAACAGGAGTACTCATAGGGCCGACACTGGCACTGACACTAGAATTAACATTGGCCTGCTGATCAAATCTATTCGAACCCATGGCGATACCAATGGATTTTCTACCACTCCTGCCACTCGCTCTTGTATTCCTCCTTGCTCCACCAGAGAGCATACTCATTCGTCTACTCGCAATCGGAGTATTTCCAAGCCGAGTAGATCTCCCAGCTCCAGCTCCAGCTCCAGCTCCAGCTCCAGAACTATAACTCGGCGGAGTATCATCATCAAAGCAAATAGAGGATTGTCTTGAAGCGACACTTGTCGCTTCCGTAACGGAACATGCAGCAGTGGAAGCTGTGGCAAATGATCTATCAGATGGTATTGCTGGCGGAATACCTGAATGACTATTTGTAGAGGAGTCATCACCACCTTGCTGCATGAGTCTTTGTTTTCTCCTCATGCGAAAGCGTTCTACTGCAGTTAAACCTTCTGCGGGAGGAAGAGGTAATCTAGCGTCTGCTTCACCTGATCCCGATTCCATTCTCAGGCGTTTGTGATTTTCTTTTTCATCTGATGAGGTGGTTGCAGATGCAGTTCCATTTACAGCGGTTCCAGAATCTGCTCCATTTTCTTTTGCGCGGACTTGAGCCCTCCACTCTTCCAGCATGGTTCTGCGATCTTTCTTTGCTTCGGTAGATGCTGATGCGGATGCCGATCCTGAATTAAATGTGGAGGAGAACGATGAGTCTAGATCAAAGGATCCGTCTAAAGATGCAACAGACCCAGAGCCAGTTCCTCCAAAGGAAACACGACGTTTAGGTTTGCTGGGATTAGAGGCTGGACTTTTGCCGCGGCGATTGTTGTCACGTAGAACATTTCCTCCGAGGGATTTCCTTCCGCTCCTCATGATTGATTAATTGATTACTTGATTGATTATTTGTTAATCAGTCGGCAGTGGCTTTGGTATGAAAAAGACCTTTGTAGTTTCACTTTGGCGATCTCAAGAAGGGTGTTTTGAGGGCCAATTCCAGAATAAAGGTTTGAAATTCAAAAATTAGGTTCGAAGCAAGGAATGCTAAAGAGCGTGAATGCTGCAATCGATTGGAGATGCTGCGCTGTGACGTGATGCGATGTAATACAATGCGATGCAGATTGATTCGTAAGCTTAATACAGTACGGAATTGGATGATGGAGTTCGATGAAAACAACAAACATAGAAGCAGTTGAAAGGTTCGTTTGAACTTGTACTTTGGAACAGATTTTGACGGGAACCAAAACAAAACGGAAATCTAAACAATGGAAATCTGAGAAATAACGGCCCGAATATTTACCGTTAATTTTCAACGAATCCAAAATGAGAACCGTTAAAAATCGAAAATTTTCGAAGGAATTCGTTGGATTCTGATGAAGAGCGCACGGGGCTGGCGGGTGCTCGAACGAGCAAATTTTTAGGAAGTCACCGAAGCACAACATAAATTTCCTGTTAGCTTACACAACAAACAAACCATGAACCCTGAATAGTAAGTCACTGCCGTCAAACAATCATCTCACAACCAAGAAACAACAACCAACAAGCGTTCATTAGAGAGAGGGGCAAGGAGGAATGATGGCTGGTACTGCACTAGGTTGAGACATCTTGGAAGTCATGGGAATGACAGCTCGGAGAATACGAATTCTAGAGGCTTCGCTTCCGCCCGCTCGTGTTCTGACCGATTGATGGCATGCATCACCCATGACATCATCAAACGCTGTTGGAGAGTTGTTTACAAATGGCAATGGTGCACGCCAGAGCTTCAGTGGAGTATTTCAAATGCTCAATCGTGGCCAGGTTTCAAATGGTTCTTTTGCGCGACTGACTGAGTACGGTACTGTTTTACTAACAACTTTTTATCTTTTCCTTCTCAGCGATTATCTCTTCAAGCTCCTTCTCATCGGAGACTCCGGTGTTGGTAAATCTTGTCTTCTTTTGAGATTTGCAGATGATACCTACACTGAATCATACATTTCTACAATTGGAGTCGACTTCGTAAGTTTCAATGCCGACATTCTGGTCATTTACAATTTTGAAGCAAGAATGTCATATCTGCATCTGACTTGATGGCTCTACATCATTGGAATGCTGCACGTATTCATGAACTATTCAAAGTAGTCATTGCTTCTTTCTTTCACAACATCTCTTTTAACTCTTTCTTTCCCAACCTTCTTTTAACTCACAACCGCTTCCGCTCACTTATATAGAAAATTCGCACCATTGAGCTCGACGGAAAAACAATCAAACTCCAAATCTGGGATACCGCAGGGCAAGAGCGTTTCCGCACAATCACATCATCGTATTACCGCGGTGCACACGGAATCATTGTAGTCTATGACGTAACTGACAACGAATCTTTCAACAACGTAAAACAATGGCTTCATGAAATCGACAGATATGCATGTGAAAACGTCAACAAACTTCTCGTCGGTAACAAGTCCGATCTTACCTCCAAACGTGTTGTTTCCACTGAGCAGGGGAAGGAGTTTGCTGAGAGTCTTGGAATTGAGTTCCTTGAGACTTCTGCCAAGACTGCGACGAATGTTGAGCAGGCCTTTTTGACCATGGCGAGTCAGATTAAGTCTAGGATGAAGACACAGCCTAGTGCTGCGGCTGGAGGGGCTAATAAGGGAGGAGTTTCTCTTAGGAGCAAGGCTGTCAATGAAAAGTCTAGTTGCTGTTAAACTGCCTTAATCCTCTTGTTGTTTCGGATGTATGTTGGGACCAATTGTCTGGGTCTTTCAACTGAATTGGATTGGAGTTGTTATCTTTAGATTTGCATTCCTTTCCCTGTTATGGAGTAAGTATGGAAGCGCCCGTTGTTCCAGTCCGTTCAATGATTTTAGGAAAGCTTTTATTCTTGGAATTGAAATACTATAAACTTGAATTGTGTAATCATATGGTACTCTCTTTTAGAATGTTATTTCCGAATGTCATGTCTACTTTATAAAGTCAATGTATATACAAAGCACGAAATCAATACAAGTGCATTTTTGTAAACAGCATTGCTTTAGTCTAGTGTACAACCTAGAGATATTCGACCGTTGTGTCTTTACACGCCTTACACAAGAGGCAGGAACAAAAGAGTGGTCGATGCAGGGCCAATAATATCTATACTTGATCCATCAGTGTAAACCTTGAGAATCAGGCGTCTCCCATAGGTATAGACAACCCAAACAGGAATCCCTACTGTCATGAAAAGTTGAGGAAAGCTGAAATACACTGGTCTCTCCTCGGAAGAGTTCGAATTGACGCAAGGGCATAGCATTCCATCTTCCTTTAAACTAACTCTAGCCTCTCTTAGCCCACCAACCCGACCATCCCTTCTTCTTGTGGTAATTGGTCAGGTGGGCATAAGCGGCTTTAGCCTCGGCGGTGGAATAGGCTCCAACGTTCGCAGCCTTTTTGTCCGCGACAGGTGCATCACCGTCTTCTCCTCCTCCACGCTTTCTCTTCATGGAGGATGCATTACTAGATGCAGGTTGGCCTCCTTGCTTCATTTCACTTTCCGCAGCGGAGAGAAGGGCCTCACGTTTCTTTTCAGGCATATTCACAGCTGCTTCCAATCGTCCATCGCCAACGACAAGAAGAGATCGGATAGATACAATGACACTTTCGATATCATTGACAGGGTTCCATCCTTCGTTGGTCAGTAGCTCCATACAGAGTGCTCCGTTCATGACAAAGCCTGTTTGGCGCTTGAATCTAGGACGTACAACTCTCACAAAGGGAGGCTCAAATGGGTACTATGGAAAGGCACAAAAAGTTAGAAATGGGATATAAGCAAAGATATTGGCCCAATGGAACCGTAACCAAAATCAACTTACTTGTTCAGGAAAATTCATTTCAAGCTCAACGTGGTCCACCCCTAGAACAAGCAAATCTTTGTGCAAATCCGAATCAGAGTCGAAGTTGAAAAGTTTTACAATCCACTTGTCCATACACTCATCATCCTTCTGTTCCACTTCAAAGCCCGCCTCTATTGTATCAGTCATCATGACCTTGTAGAGATCAGCCGCAAGACGCCTTCTGCCGCCTGACTTTTCATTTTCCGCACGTAACGACATTGAAACCGCTTTTTGAGTTGGTTCCTTCCAAGCGGGCTTTTTGGAATCAGAAACCGACTGCCCAAAATCCAGAGCTGCATACTGCTGGACGACGTTACCGTCACTGTTACTGGCCCTATCTTCGTCTTCAATAACATTTTGTTTCTTAGAATTTGACGTATCTTCCTGAGGTACAACGGAAGCTGGGCCATCCTCACGGATCGTGTTCACGTGCGTGCCGGTCGAAACGAGGAATCCAGAGAAATGACCATCATCATCGTCATCGTAATCATACGAATATTCAGATTCATCATCTTCTTCATTGTCGTCGTCTTCACCGCGATTTTCAACATTAGATTTGTCAACGTCATCATGTTCAGGCGGTATTTCAGCCGGGAGCAAACCATTCAGAGTGTTGCATCTTGCATTCCCGTCTTCGTCGTGCTCATCACCGGCCACTATAATCTGAGAACCAAGCTCAGAGCTTATCCTTCTACGATCGTCCTTGGCAGTAGAATCGCCTCTTCCCGACCCTGAGCCTGACCCCGAACCATCGTTTTCGTTGTCTTCGTGTTCGCTCACAAGGTAATCACTAGAGGTAGAGGAGGGTTCGTTCCTGTGTTGTGCCGAGCATACTTTTTCCTGGTCTTGCACCACAACAGCTGCTGTTGAATGGTACAAAGAAGCCTCTCGTTTGTTGGCTGGGCTTAATGGTGGGTCTATGTCGATGTTCTTGGAGTTGGAGCTCATTGGTTTCATTGTGCCGTTTTTTTATGTTTGATGGTTCTCTGTTTGTTGGGACGGTGGCTTCAATGTGGTGGTGTTTGTTGCAGATTGATGAAGGCCATTTCAATTCCGGGTCACTTTTGTCGATTTTTCGTTCCCGGGTTTTCGTTCTTCAAGAATTAGTACATAAAAAGCCTTGTATTTTATTTCAAAACGGTCCAAAACAAACATTCTCCAATTCAAATTTGGAAACTGCTGTTCTTTGAAAGAAGTTGGTTTCTTTGTAATCTGAAATCTACTCTACTATTAGGACTGCAGAAGAATTCATTCTACGTGTACTACAGTACCCACAAGAAATCACGTAGTACTGCTTGGTCAGTAATTTCCGTAATTTGTAATGAACACACTCTGCTACTACTTCTAACTAGACAATTCTTCATCAAAAGACGGATATACAACCACCTTCGTTCTTCTAAACATGGTAGTACTAAACAATAGTAGCAATAGCAATAATGCAGATTGTTCGTTTCGTTATGAACACAATCCTAGCCTACCCTTGCGCCATTGTTATCATCTCAATTGATCTCTTGTAGTTGCATTTTCTGATATTCTTGAGCCTATGAGAATTGCTCCCCTGCTAATTTTATTCGACCGAAAAGCAAGTTTTGACACTACTTATTTACCGGTATGTCAAAAGGTCTACTGCCCCACGGAACCAGGAGCGTGGCAACTCAAAATGTACAAGGCATTGACACGGTGGGCCCGCCAGGATATTTGCATTTGTAATAATAACGGGTACTTCTCCTACGATTAGGCGTTGTTGACCAGAAGAACTTATGAACGCAGATACTAACATCAGACAATCGTCTCACTATAATAACATCGTCATGGAAAAGGATACTAGTACATCGCCTAATGGAAGCACTGCGATGCTGCTTGTTACAGAACACGAAGACTGCTGCGTACTGCGAACAAAGCGCCTCTGTAGGCATCACGAGAAGGATGATGCGGACGCCTCCTCTCGCTCTTCACCTGTCCACCATGACAAACGCGATGCGCCATTCCTTCCATATCCATCCAACCATCATGTGGCTCCTGTCTCCCATTCGGTCAGAACGAGGACACAGAGCTCCTCTCCGTGTACAAGCACTAATTCATCAACGTTCTTCCCATTTACAAGCCGTTCCAACAGCACAACACCAGCAAGACGCACGAGTCGACTTGGACAACACAAGAGAGGGGCCGTTCACAGCGAGTCAGCGTTTGCTACTGACAACGATCCTTTCAATCACCATCTCCATTATTGCCAGCTTGATGATTCACCAGTCATTACTGATCCTTTGGCACATGATGATCCTACTGCTGACAATGAGTTCAGCGGGATAAGCACACCATATTGCAATCGGGAAGGCGTTGAATTCCCATTCCCATTCCCTTGTCCTCCCCCCCTTCGAACGCTAACCACGACACCGGTAGTATTGAAACGAGCTGATATAATCAGGACGTTGGGCGGGAAGAGAACTCTTGCAGCGATTGACGCTGATGATAGCTCACTTGGGAGGAAAGTAAGACATACCAATCATAGCAGAAGTCGTCATCCGAACCATGAATTTTTCCCTTACAGCGGTGGTAATTGCAGCATTGGTGATGATGTTTACGCCACCAACGATAGTAAGTATCACTTCTTACACGAACCCATTCCTGTTGGAGTTTCAGACCAGCATCGTTGGAATTCTCATTCGCCTTCGTACTACTACTACTACCATGGACACCAAGGCAACACCCACCCAAACACCTCCCATAGAGAAGAAAGGAGTTTGAATATACAACCATTGCGAGTACCTACGGACCCTCGTCCGTTTCCTCCAATACCCGCGGCATCGTTTTCCAGCAGTGGCCTTCTTCTTGCTCCACATAGCGAGAACATTCTGTCCTCCTCCTCTTCCTGCCGCATTGGTTCATCGCAGGTGCTCCCATATTACAATAGACACGTATTGCCTTTATCGACGGATGATGACGGTCAATGGTTGAGTGATTTTTTATGCTTCGTCCGTTCAGAATGTGTCGAAGTATTCTCAGCAAGCTCTCACGATGTCGCCTCAAGAACGAATAGTAAGAGAGTGGTACTGGACCAAGCTGGGATCAGATGCAGATTCTGCGCACATTTGCCACACCGCGACAGAGCTGGAAGATCTTCGAGCTTCCCTTCACTGACCAGTAGGATTTACCAGAGTCTAACCATGATGCTTAGGGATCATTTCATTAGTTGTCGTGCAATGCCACCTCACATTCAACACAAACATCATAACCTGAAGGCGAATGTATCCCATGGAGCGACTGGTTCAAAGAGGTATTGGATCACATCTGCTCATGATCTTGGTCTTACTGATACTGCAGGAAAGGGCATGCGCCTTCGTGTCGCTCGTGGTTCTTCTGAGGAGTGAGGAGAGGAGGAGCGTATTGCTGTCTATGGAATATATTTACTTATTATCGTGAAGATCTCGACACATCGAACGAACATGGTCAGCCAGGTCACTTCGGCAATACAGCTGCCTTTGCAATACAATGCATTCTTCTTTACTTCCTTCCTAATTTGAATTGTGCACTTGTACTGTCTGTCCGGTGGGAGAAGGCCACATTTTTCCAAGAAAATAGTGTGGTTATACCATTTCTTCATCGTCGGTGGTTCGTCGCACACCTTGGAATCACTCAACGGAGAAAAACTATCTAAAGCATCACAATAATTTATCTACAGCAGATTGACGTTTAATACTTTTCATCTAATAGAGTCTTTGACGCCTAGCATTACAAATGTGCGCTAGAAGAAGCAGCTCAGCCCTCCTCAAGAAGAAACTATCAAAACAATTTAGGACATTATTGCAAACATTTACTCTAGTTTTCTAAAATATTGGGAGAACAGATCTACTACCCCACGGTATCCAGCACCCAGCGTGACAAGTCAAAAGGGATCTACATTGCGGGTTGCGGGTTGCGGGTTGCGGGTTGCGGGTTGCGGGGTACTTCTCTAATGGCAACCGGTGGCCACCACAACTTAATCGCAAGAAGCGTAGAACACGACGACAAATGTTTGCAGGTATGTAGGGGTCGATGGCACCATTTTAATAACTGCAGATACTGTAATGCTAAGGTTATTGCTAACTACAAGCATGATGATAACAAGATTACGAAGATGATAAATTGAATCTTTGCTACATGAGGCTCAAATCAATACGGAATTGAAACGTGTAAAAACAATTTAAAAAAATTAGAATCTCTGCGCAATTTACAATTCACCACCACCTGAAAGAATACAGAAAGGAATTTGCCCAAGGTTCGCGGCATCATTACTAAGAATGGCACCGAGGATTCCTCCTGCAAGAATACAGATAGGGGCAGGGAAATTAAAGATCATGGCAAGAACTCCAGAAAAACAGAAAACAATAGCATCTGCAGAGTTCCCAATTGCCGCTTCCCACAAAATAACGCATGCAGCTCCCACCAAACCAATTGCAGTGGAGTTGATTCCATTGAGAGTAACCTTGAACCAGTTTACATGGCGTAACCTCGCCCAAAAGGGAACAACTGCAAAAATCAAAATGACTCCTGGTCCAAATAATCCAATGTATGCCACGAGAGCACCAGGAACACCTTTGTATACTGCCCCAAGATACGCCGAAAAGTTGAACAAGGGACCAGGCATGGACTGCGCAAGTCCGAGACCTTGGAAGAAGTTATCCTTTGACATCCATGCAGGCACGACCTCGCTCTGAAGCATCGGAAGGACAACTTGTCCTCCTCCATAGATAATTGAACCAATTCTAAACATGACTTCGAAAATTTGCAAGTACTCATTTTCAACCTCGAAAACGTCCACCAAGAGGATTGTCAAAACTAAAACTCCAATCCAGATCAAAAAGATGAGAAATCCAACCCATAACGGAATTCCAATGCGTTTCATCGTAATGTCTGACTCGGCGTCCCATCCCTTACTAGGCGCTTTGTATGTCCCTGGTGAACGTCATAACATTGGATAAACACACATTGAGAAAGGACGTCGCATTGAAAAAATAGGAAACACAAAATAATTATCCTTTCCCCACTCTTCACCTTACCTAATGGCTTCTTTCTCTTTGAATCAATGAAGGTGACCAAGCCACCTGCAGCAAGCATGGACGGGAAAACATATTGAGAACTAGTTGGTGCAATATGTTCATCACCATTGATCAAGATTGCAATGCATGTAGAAATTAGAGCAAGAATGACCCCCAACTTATCGAGCTTCGCCCCAAAACCATACATGGCCTTGAATACAAGAGCAATGGCAGCAGGAGGGAGTCCGACAAGCCAAAACGGAGGATCATCAGGATCAATAAATTCCGAAATGAGAACACCAGATGTGGTAAGGATGATAAGTCCAGGAAGATTCCATAAAAAGAAAGCGAGGAGACCTCCAAGTGGCCCGGCGCGTGCGAGTGCTGTAGAAATAACTAGCTGTGTAGATGTTGGACCTGGCAATCCCTGGCCAATGGCAAAGAGCTCTGTGGCGGCGCAGAAAAGTAGAAAATGTGAGTGATATAATGTCTTCAACATTATACACGAAAAAGACAATCTTACGTCATTCCTGACAACTCACCAGTGAAAGCATCCTCATCCATCCAATCACGCTGTACTACGAGATGATCACGAAGAATTGCAATGTGTGCTTGAGGTCCTCCAAATGCTACGAATCCAAGGGGCCAGAAGGTAGTGAAAACTTCCCACATACGGGTGCCCCATGGAATGTCTTCCCCAGCTATTACAGGAGCGCCATTAGGTTCATTTTTTGTCACTACTCCATTCTCTGCATCAGGCAATGCTTCGCTCAAGTCAATTGGCTTGGAGAGTTCTTCCTCTTCCGAAAACTTTTCTTCTTCTGATGGCATGGCTTTATAGTTGATGAAGGTATGGTATTGGTGGTTCGTTCGTTCGGTATGATACTTTGTAGACGTTTTGGATGTGATGAAATGATGACGATGACGATGATGATGATGATGAACTCGGTACCGGTATTCTCTTTCTGTTTGCCTGTTGTTGTGATGATGAATGAATGAATCTCCGCCAACAATTTGAATCTTCAATCTTTGTTGTTGGAGACACGCTTGCAACTTGGTTTGGAGACAATGCGGAGATAGATGTCCGTGACGTCATCATTTCGCGCAAAGACAACTGCCTCCCCTCACAAAACTTCTTCACATCATCCCACATCCAACCACCACCCACTCCCTCTTGTTCATACACATGACACATGCGACCCTTTAACTTGCCGGCAAAGTAGTTGTTTGTCAAGGTCATTATGATTCCAAATTGTGAAGCACAATTTTACCTTGAATCGCGCGGAGAGGTTCATCCATATAATCCTGGAAGAAAAGGTGCTCTACCTTCCGGAAAGATAATTGCAGTAGTTCTCTTAGGAAATGATGGCATTCAACAAAACAATGTTTCTCTTTTACGAC